>ERZ838827.803-NODE-803-length-31436-cov-2.660750_pt1 | contig 31436 bp, 23 predicted proteins | sample MGYA00519881_ERZ838827 | MGnify/ENA primary metagenome ERZ838827 (study PRJEB31850, sample SAMEA3708842) | human gut metagenome | biome: human gut; feature: human-associated habitat; material: faeces | place: China | collected 2014 ...
CCAGATCCAGGCTTCTGCAATTTTTATCTTCCGGAAATTCCAGAACCATTGCCCGCAGAAGCGGTGTTCCATCCGTATGTGCTTCCATTGCCTGTGCATACAAATACGGCATCAGCCTGCATTTCAATTTTACAAAGAATCGAAGTACATCACAGGACTCCTCATCAAACAACCACGGCACACGATATGTTGTACCTCCATGAAGTCTGCTATGAGAAGACAAAAGACCGAATGCACACCAACGTTTGTAGATGTCCGGAGTTGCACATTGTTCAAATCCGCTGATGTCATGACTCCAAAATCCAAATCCTCCCATTCCAAGAGAAAGTCCTCCACGCAATGTTTCAGCCATTGACGGATAGGATGCACTGCAGTCTCCGCCCCAATGTACCGGAAATTGCTGTCCCCCGGTCGTTGCCGCCCTCGCAAACACCGCCGCCTTATTCTTCCCGAACTTTCTTTCCAGCAATTCGAACACAGTTTTATTATAAAGATAAGAATAGTAATTATGCATCTTAACCGGATCCGAACCATCATGATACACAATATTCTTCACCGGAATCCGTTCGCCAAAATCTGTTTTAAAACTATCTACTCCACTGTCTATAAGCCGTTCCAGCTTACTTTGATACCATTTTGCCGCATCCGGGTTTGTAAAATCAACTTCTCCCATTCCGGACTGCCACAAATCTGTCTGCCATATGCTTCCGTCTGCCGTACGGATCAGATATCCTTTTTCCGCCGCCTCATCAAACAATGCGGAATTTTGCGCAATATACGGATTGATCCATACACACAATTTCAATCCCCGTTCATGATACCGTTTTAAAATTTCTTCCGGATGATCAAACACCGTGCTGTCCCATTCAAAATTGCACCATTCAAATGCACGCATCCAAAAGCTGTCAAAGTGGAATACTCTAAGCGGAATGTCACGTTCTTTCATCCCATCCAAAAAAGATGTGACGATTTCTTCATTATAATCTGTTGAAAAAGAAGTCGTCAGCCAAAGCCCAAATGTCCATGCCGGCGGCAATGCCGGTTTTCCTGTAAGATCTGTGTATAACCGTATACTGTCTTTTAGATCTGCACCGCCGATCAGATAATAATCCAGTCTTTCCCCCTCCACAGAAAACTGCACACGTTCTACTTTCTCACTGCCGATCTCATAGGACACATCGCCCGCGTCATCCACAAACACACCATATCCCTTACTACTTAAATAAAACGGAATATTTTTATATGTCTGTTCACTTGCAGTTCCGCCGTCTTCGTTCCACATATCGACAATCTGTCCATTTTTCACGAATGGTGTAAACCGCTCACCAAGTCCATAAATCTGTTCGCCGACATCCAAAAGCAGCTGTTCCGTTATATAACTCTTTCCTGTATCCCGGTTGAACATCCGCGCCATATTACGGTAACTGCTCTCCGTCAGAAATTTGCCGTCCCTGTAAAAAGAAACTTTCCATGCGCTTTCTTCTTTTCCGATCACCGCGCAAAGCCGCCCTGATTCATATCGGATACATTTTTCATCCTCTATAATCCGCACATTCACATCCGACTCTTTTTTTTCAAAAAAAGGTCCTTTTCTCACTTTCCCGCGAAAATGTTCTACCGAAACCTTTATCACATCTTCCATAGGACTGGAAAATGTGATCGTCAGCATCGGGATATTCACACAATCGCCTCTCCGACTGATATGCATACTCGGTGCATATACTTGAAGCACATCTCCATCCACTCTGTGATACCCGTATTCAACTGCATAAATCGGTTCGATCTCATCACGGGTAAGCCAGTAACCATTTGTAAATTTCATAAAACCACCTCCAAATTTTATCGCAAATCCGGAAACAGTTTATCGCATTTTCTTTATTATCAACTGATATTTCTGACAGATCCGCCCTCTAAAAGTTCTCCGTCAAAGATCACTTTCTGATATTTCTTTTCACCTTTGATCTCCTGAATCAAAAGATCCAGTCCCTTTTCAATCATGCTGTGAATTGGCTGACTGATCGTAGCGATCTCCGGATGATAATACCTCCCTATTTCCAATCCATCATAACCTGCAACCGAATAATCTTCCGGAACACTCTTCCCTGCATCGAAAATCGCCTTACACGCACCGATCGCAGCATAATCCGAGCAGGCATACACCGCAGTAAAATCAACGCCGTCTTTCAACAATCTACTGACTACATCATAACCACTGGAGATCGAGAATTCTTTTTCTTCTTTATCCATCCTGCGGATCAGTTCTTCTTTTGGCTCAATTCCATTTTCCCGGAGTGCTTTTAAATATCCGTCTTTTCGCAATTTTCCAATATCTCTCAGATGATCCGGCGTTGTCACAAGAGCAATCTTCCGATGCCCTTTTTGTATTAGATAATTGACCATTTTGCGGCTTTCTTCCACATCATCTACATAGACACACGAGCAAGGTTCTTCTGTCAATGATGTCAAAATCACAAACGGAACCCCCAGATGTTTCCATCTCTCTTTTAAATTCTGGAAACGTCCCCCCAGAAACACCAGACCTTTCAGCCTCTTTTCTTTTACAAGTTCCGCTGCAACAGCCATAACGTCTTCCTCTTCTTCCACCTGCTGCAGATACAGAGAATAACCGATTTTTTTGACATATAACTCTCCTGCGGTCAGCATATCTCCTGCAAATGCATTATGCATTCCCTGCACGAGAACGGCGATCGTATTCGACTCCTGTCTTTTTAAATTTCTTGCACTGTTATTCGGTATATAATGATATTCTTCGATTGCTTTTTGTACTTTTAACTTTGTCTCTTCATTAATATCGGGATGATTATTCATTGCTCGGGAGACGGTGCTGACCCCCACCCCGCAAATGCGGGCAATATCTTTGATTGTCACTTCTCCCATATCTGTTTCTCCTCGCCCCTGTCTCAACGTTTCATTTACATATTTCGTCAAAACATTGTTTTTTTCGCCATTAATCAATCATATCAGTTTTATTTTTGAAATGCAATAAATCTTCTGTCTCCGTCACCCTTTTACAGCTCCTGCCGCTACGCCTTTGATGATATATTTCTGACAAGTCAGATAGAAAATAATGATCGGGATCATCGCAAGCACAAGCATCGCCATCATCGCTCCCATATCGATCGAGCCATATCCGCCCTGCAAATACTGAATTGCGATCGGAATCGTCATATAATCAGTTCCTAAAAGAAGATACGGAAGCAGATAATCATTCCAGATCCACATTGCATTTAAGATTGCAACGGTAATCGCTGTTGGTTTTAAGATTGGAAATACAATCCGGAAAAAAATCTGAATTGCATTGCAGCCATCAATCATTGCAGCCTCTTCCATTTCCATCGGAACTGCTTTTACAAATCCACAGAACATGAAAACCGAAAGTCCCGCCCCAAATCCAAGATATACGATAATGATCCCGATCGGGTTATCCAATCCCAGCATATTGACAATTTTCGACATTGGGAACATAACCATCTGAAACGGAACGATCATCGCAAATGCGAACATAAAATAGAGCATCTTCGTCCACCATGTTTTCACCCTTGTAATATACCATGCCGTCATTGAGGTAAAGATCACGATCACAAGTACAGAACATACCGTAATAAAAACAGAATATCCAAAAGCACTCGGAAGCCCTGTTTTGGCAATTCCGTTCATGTAATTTTCAAGTCCGGCAAACGTCTCTGCCGTCGGGAGTTCAAAAGGTGCGGAACTGATATACAGTTTTCCCTTAAAAGAGTTCATAACTACCACTGCGATCGGCATAATAAAGATCAATGCCAGAATCGTCAATACCAGGATCATGATTTTTTCAGTACCGGTACTTACTTCCCGAAGTACCATACTTTCTTTTTTCGCCTGTTTTCCTGCTTTCATCAGTTCTCAACCTCCTTTCTTCTTGTCAACCATAACTGTGCCATCGCGATTACCGCAACGATCAAGAAGAATACAACTGCTTTCGCCTGTGCAACACCTTCCCATCCCATTCTTCCATAGAACGTATTATAAATATCCAATGCAAGCATCGAAGATTTCCGTCCCGGCGCTCCGGCTGTCAACGCAAGGTTCTGATCGAATAATTTAAACGAATTTGTCAGACAAAGGAACAGGCAGATTGTAAAGGACGGCATAACAAGCGGAATGGTCACTTTAAATAATGTCGTCACTTTGGAAGCGCCATCGATCTTCGCCGCTTCGATCACGTCTGTCGGGATATTCTGGATTCCCGCCACATAAATGATCATCATATAGCCGATCAACTGCCAGTTCATCAGAATGACCAATCCCCAGAACCCATATTTCGCATCCAAGGACAGTGTTGCACCAAATTTAGAAAGAACTCCATTCAAAATCAACTGCCAAATATAACCTAATACGATGCCTCCGATCAGATTCGGCATAAAAAATACAGTTCGGAACAGATTTGTTCCTTTGATCCCCTTTGTTAATGCAAGTGCTAAAAGAAACGCAAGCACATTAACAGTCAGAACAGAAACAATCGTAAACTTTACGGTAAATGCAAGTGCATTGATAAAATCCTCGTTTGCAAATGCTTTGACATAATTCTCTACTCCAATGAATTGTGCGTCTGTCACTGTCGTAAATTCACAGAAAGACAAGTAACATCCGACAAGAAATGGAAGCAAAAATGAGATAAAAAATGCCACAAGTGTCGGCAGTGCAAATACAGGAAAATATTTTTTAATTGTTTTTTGCATAACGTCTCCTCTCTAAGGAAAGAAAAGGAAGAGGGGATACTCTTCCTTTTCGCCCTCGGCAACAGGCTGCCGGATTACTGAATCGCTTCTTTTTCGGTTGCCCACTCTTCTACGGCACCGCTCTTTACTTCATCCCATGTTTTTGTACCCTGCGCATACTCAAGAAGAGCTGCTCCAAAATCGTCTTTCCATGTCTGGCTTGGGAATGTTGTATATACCCATCCCGGATTTTCAAGCTCCGGATCGTTCATATACTGCATAACGATTTTTGCAAGCGGATCGTTCGGTACTTCGTCTTCTCCAAATGTATCAAACGGAGCGATAAATCCAAGGTCATTTACCACATGATCTTTTCCTGCATCTGATGTGAATACCCAGTTAATGAAATCCAATGTTGCTTTCTGATCTTCTTCGCTTGCTTTGCTGTTTACACACCAGAATCCCTCTGTTCCGATGCAGAGTCCCTGGGACTCCTCGCCGTCTGCTCCTGTATAAACAGGAAGATATTTGATGTTTTCTTCCGTAACTGTATTTCCGTCTACACCTTTAATCTGATTCCAAGCCCAGTTTCCATTCTGAACCATCGCCACATTACCAAGTGCAAATTCTGCCATAGAATCATCAACGGATTTGGATCCGAGCATCTTAGGATCTGTACAAGAATTGTTCAGATACAGATCGAAGATATTTTTATACTCATCAGAATGTGTAAATTCCAGTTTTTCTTTATCTGTCACGTCATCATCTTTGTATTCATAATAAACCGGAACATTCATTGTATGGGTCTGCCATCTCCAATCTTCACCGGCTTTCAGAGATGTGGAAGCAAACACGCCCTGAATTCCAAGCACATCTTTTTTCGCCTGCATGTCTTCAACAACAGCTTTCAATGTATCAAAGTTTTTGATTTCTTCTGCCGAGGAAATATCAACCGCTTTATCCGGAAGTGCAAAATATTTCTGCATGATCGCGTCATTATATAAAATTCCATATCCCTCTACTACATACGGAAGTCCATACACGCCGCCGTCTTCCCCTTTAATCGCCAGATCTTTGTTCACCAGATGACTATAAATCTCTGTGTCTGACCAGTCTGCACAATACTGTGCCCAGTTCTGGTAGCCGATCTGACCATTGATCTGGAACAAAGTCGGCGCATCATTTTTCGCCATCTCGGATTTCAATGTCTGCTCATACGTTCCTGATGCTGCCGTCTGTACTTTCACTTCCACACCCGTCTCATCGGTGTACTCTTTTGCGATTTCTTCCCACACCTCTGCGACTTCCGGTTTAAAGTTTAGGAAATAAACACTTCCCTTACCATCATCGGAATCGCTTTTCTTACTTCCGCATCCGGTCACTCCACCGACAACCATGACCATTGCCAACAATGCAGCCATTACTTTTTTTGCTTTCACTTTTTCTTCCTCCTTTTTCGATTTAAAGAAACGTTACCGGTAACGTTTCCAATTTCTATTTACAGAATAGCACAACACATCTTTCTTTTCAATAAAAAAGTGTTGTGCTTCATCTGATTTGTTAGTATTCCATAGGAGTATATTCTTATTTTTGTAAGTTATGCACAATAACCACTCACAAAATCTCGATCCCGCATAAATCTTCCAGCGGGATCTCTTTTCGTCTTTCTATCTCCGGAACACCGTTTCCCCGCTCGCGTTCCTCTTCCAGCAGCACGATCACGCGTCTGTATTCGTCGATCCTCCGGACTCGTCCCCGTATCGTCCGGTATGTGCCACCTGCTTTCTTTTCATCAGCTTCAAAATAAGTCAGTATCGCTTCCGGTTTCGTCGGAATCCACGCCTGTAAAATCTGCAGCTTTTCCTGCAGACATGTCTGCATTTCTTCTGAAAGTTCTGCCTTTCGCTCCGTCTGCCTTGCTGTCTCTTTCACCGCATCATCGTATCCGGTAAGCGCTGCAAACGGCGAAAACTGTGCCGCCCGGTCTATGAGCGGCATATGTGGTCTCGTTTTCGACTGATGATGCGGCAGTGAGATAATGTCATCGTACCGATTTGTGATCTGCATCTTTTCCGCCATCTTATTTTCCCTCCCGATCTGCTGTCGCATTTATGCTTTATGTCCCCCGATCTGTCGGTTTCTCTCTTTTCCCGTTGCCCCCTCCTGATAGCTCAGTCCTTTTAAGATCGCGTTCTTTCCATATTTTTTCTTAATATCAAGCATCGCTTCCTGTATCCTGCGTTCCCGCTCTCTGGCTGCTTTTTCTTCTTCTTTTTCCTGCTCCAATGCCCGATAATCCGTGAAAAGATCCATCTGCTCAAATTCCGTCTTCTTTTCCGCCTGACTTTCATCTATCACACGGTTTGCCGACAGATTCACGCGCCGGATCAGCATCCCCTCATCGACGATCCGGTCATACAGACGGGTGACGGCATCCACAAGCATCGCCGAAGAAGACGTCTGTACATCCAGATTTTCCGTGCCGTGCGCATGCTTCGGAATATCCCGCCCATAGCGGTCTCTCTTTATTTCTCCATGATAATTCTTCCGTCGTTCGCCGTCCGCCAGATTTTCAATATCATATCCGACGGTCAGCACAAGCTGATCTGTGACAAGACATTTGTCCACCAGATCCAATGCCAAAGCGTCCGCCATCTCCCGCACAACAACCCGCGCCTTTTCATAGGTATACGGACATTGAAAAACCTGCCCCGCGCCGAGACTGTTCGTACTCGGTTTATAGGCTTTGATATCCGACATCCGGCAAGGCTCCCATCCCCATGCATGATCGATCAGAAGTTCCGCATTGATGCCGAACATTTTATAAAGAAGCTCTTCATTATAATACGCATCGGGAGCTCCAAGCGAACACCTCGCGATGTCTCCCATTGTATAGAGTCCGACTTCTTCCAATTTTTTCGCATATCCCGTTCCGACTCTCCAGAAATCCGTCAGCGGACGGTGTCCCCATAATAACCGCCGATAAGACATTTCATCCAGAACGGCGATCCGCACACCGTTCTCGTCAGGTTCGATATGTTTTGCCACGATATCCATTGCAACCTTGCAAAGATACAGATTATCTCCGATCCCGGCTGTCGCAGTGATCCCGGTCGTATCATATACATCCTTGATCATTGCCCGCGCAAGTTCCTTGGCATTCATCTGATAGGTATGAAGATAAGACGTCGCGTCGATCATCACTTCATCGATCGAATACACATGAATGTCTTCCGGCGCAATGTATTTCAGATAGACCTGATAAATCTGCGTGCTGATCTCCATATATTTTGCCATCCTCGGCGGAGCGACAAGATAATCCACCGCGTATTCCGGGGAACGGCAAAGCACTGTGTCGTTCACGGATTTCCCGGCAAATTCACCGCCCGGCGCTTCTCTTCTGCGCTTCGCATTGACCAGATTCACTTTCTGTATCACTTCAAACAGACGTGCCCGCCCCGGGATCCCGTAGGATTTCAATGCCGGAGACACGGCAAGACAGATCGTCTTTTCCGTCCGGCTTTTGTCCGCCACAACGAGATTGGTCGTCATCGGATTTAAGCCCCGCTCGATACACTCGACCGAGGCATAAAAAGATTTCAGATCAATGGCGATATAGCTGCGCTGTATCTCCGACATTTTTTCACCTCCTTATCGCCGCACCTCATACTCCACTCTCACCGGGCTCTCTCCCATCAGTTCCACACTCCTTGGATCAGCCTGAGAAAATCCGACAAAAATTTCATACTTCCCACTGTCCGTGAACCGTCTTCCCGATTCATCTACAACGGTGAATGCCGATTTACTCACAGGGATTCTCATATCCCTCTTCGCCCCTTTTTCTACAAAGATACGTTCAAATCCTGCCAGATGCGGATGCGGCGTTTCGTGCTCCGACTCCGTATCGCGGATATAAATCTGCAGCACTTCCTGACTGTCCATCCCCCCACAGTTCTCGACTTCTGCACAGACGATCACTGCCGATTCCGCATTTTCTCCGTCCGTTACTTCTTTCATGTCTTTTTCCGCATTTTCCAGCCATACATTCCGTATCTTCATTTTCGTATACGTCAGTCCATAGCCAAATGGGTACTGTGCTTTCTGTTCCAAATACCGGTATGTTCTTCCGCGCATGGAATAATCTTCAAATGACGGAAGCACTTCCAGCGATTCATAAAATGTAATCGGAAGTTTTCCGGATGGGGAACATTTTCCGAACAGAATATCTGCTGCCGCCGCGCCGCCGTATGCCCCCGGATACCACAGATCCACGATCGCATCAAAATGTTCCTCGGCAAAAGAAAGATCGATGTCGCTGCCTGCCATCAAACAGAGAACGGTCGGTTTCTTTTCCATTGCCACTGCTTCCATCAACATACGCTGGGATTTTGGAAGCCGGAGATCCACCTTATCACCAGAAGCGTAGCTGTTTCCGGTATCTCCCTCTTCTCCCTCCAATGTCTCATCCAGTCCCAGACACAGGATCACAACGTCGCTTTCCCGCGCCACGATCCTTGCCTCAGACAATCGATCCTGTTCTCTTGCCAGATTTTCCGTTTTATTTTCATACAAATGGCATCCGTCCGAATATAGGATACGAACTTCATCCCCAACCGATCTGCGCACTCCCTCAAGCACAGTAATATATTCCGAGGATGTGCCGTGATAATTTCCGATCAGCGCCTTTCGGCTGTCCGCATTCGGACCGATGATACCGATCGTTTTTAGTTTCTCCCTGTCAAGCGGAAGTATGCCGTTATTTTTCAAAAGTACAATAGACTCTCTTGCCGCCCGTTCTGAAAGATCGCGATGTTCTTTACACTCCACAACCGTATAGGGAACGGAATCATACTCGCTTCCGTCAAACATCCCAAGCAGGAATCTTGTTGTAAACAGCCGTACCGCCGCTTCCGTGATCTGCGCTTCCGTCACAAGTCCCTCCTGACAGGCATGCACCAAATGCAGATACGTCACGCCGCAGTTCAGATCACATCCGGCTTCCATCGCCAGTGCCGCCGACTGGACCGGAGTTCCCGTTACCAGATGATTTTCATGGAAATCTTTGATCGCCCAGCAGTCCGATACAACATGTCCGTCAAATCCCCATTCTTCCCGCAGGATTTTTTTCAGCAGTGTCTTGCTTCCGCAACACGGTTCTCCGTTCACACAATTATACGCGCCCATCACCGCCTCCACATGTCCCTCCTGCACGCATGCCTGAAATGCCGGAAGATACGTCTCGCGCAGATCTTTCTCGGAAACTTCCGCGTCAAATTCATGACGCAGCGCCTCCGGTCCCGAATGTACCGCAAAATGTTTGGCGCACGCAGCCGCTTTCATCGTCCCTCCGTCTCCCTGCAGACCACGGATATAGGAAACGCCGAGGCGTGACGACAGATACGGATCTTCTCCGTATGTTTCATGTCCGCGCCCCCATCTCGGATCCCGGAAAATATTCACATTCGGCGCCCAGAATGTCAGCCCTTTATAAATATCCCGGTCATCCAGTTTCACCGCCGCATTATATTTTGCGCGTCCCTCCAGCGCGATCGCTTCCCCGATCTCTTCCAGCATTTCCCGGTCAAATGAGGCTGCCAGCCCGATTGCCTGCGGAAATACCGTTGCAGTGCCGCCTCTTGCAACGCCGTGAAGCGACTCGTTCCACCAATTATATGCCGGTATATGGAGCCTTGGGATCGCCGGCGCATCATAACGCAGCTGGCTCGCTTTCTCCATCAAAGTCATCTGATCCACCAATTCTTCCGCCTGTTTTCGTGCTCTTTTTCTCACATCTTTTCTGTCCATTTTTACCCTCCCTTTTTCGCCAAAACATTTTCCCGCCGTAATATCCAAATGGCTTATCGATCACTTCGTCCATCTCTTGTACAAGGTGGTCTCAATATTACAAGTATATCACATATGTCGGTTCAAAAAAAGAAAAGCACCACACTTCCGTTTCCGGTGTGTGATACTTCTCTTTTCCCACTGTGCGCCTCTTTTGCTCATATTATTTTGATTTATTTTTTACGCTCTTTCTCACCAAAATTACTGTCAGGCTTATGATTGAAATAATTGCCGCCCCTGCCAACAGACCGATCGGCATCCGGTCTCCGGTTTTCGGTGTCTTTACCGCAGATGATGCACTGTCTTGTTTCACCTGCTCCTGCTTCCGCACTTCATTCTTCTCCGTCTTACCTGCCTGTGATTCCTGTTTTGAAGTTCCATTCTGAGACGGCTGGTTCATCTGAGAATTGTTCGGTTTCTCTGCCTGCGGTCTGCCCGGCATCGGCTTCTCTTCTGATGGTTTATTCGGCTTCGGGTTTTCTGCCGGTGGGTCATTCGGTTTCGGGTTCTCTGCCGGAGGATCATTCGGTTTCGGGTTCTCTGTCGGAGGGTCATTTGGCTTCGGATTCTCCTGACCCGCGTCCTCTTTCTCTTTCACGGTTACCTCAATTCTCTTTTCCGTCATCGCGCCCTGTTTATCGGATACGACAAAAACCACAAAATACTCCCCCGCCGTTGTTCGGTCAACATTCTGTTCTTTGATATTCTTTTCCGTCATCGGGATCGTCCCCTCTTCCGCGTCTTCTGCCGTGACTCCCTCTAATGGATCAAACGCATCTCCCACCGTCAGCACCCGGTTACCTGCCTTGATAGTCGGCACCTGATTGATCGTGGCAGCTTTCGTTGTAAATACCCATTTTCCACGGAACGTAACATCATCCACATGCACCATCTGCGGCGTGACATCATACCCTTTAAATACCCATGTGCCATCCGCCACTGCCACTTCTGTCGGATTCGGCAGGATCGCGTGAACGACGTCGCCATTTTGATATTCCGTGTCATCTTCCGGAAGCGTCTCTACCACCTCCTGTGGCAGATTTTTCCCTTTTGTCACACTTTCAAATTCATAGAATGCATAATAGACTTCATCCGGATCTGTCGTCCCCTCCTTGACCGCTTCCACTCTGATTTCTGCATCTGCGTCAATTTTGAAGTTCAGATCTGTGATCACCGCGCCTTTATATTTGAACACCGGTTTATATCCCTGACCTGCCGTCAGTTCGTTTCCGACACGCGGAAAGCTGATGCCCTGTTCTGCCAGCGTCTTATCCCTGGCGACCGGAAATTCGCCGGTATAAGATCCGACAAATCCCATATTTAACGCATCTGTTTGTATAAATCTAAGCGTCACATTTTGAGCCGCATCCGGCTGACCTGCCGCATTCACCCTGTACACCTCGGAATACACCGCAAATGTTCCGCTATGCTCATGATCCCGCACCCAATACGAATCTATGATCCCATCATTGGTTACGACGGAGAAGTCATTTCCATTCACTCTGATCGCCGGCTGTGTATTTTCTAAAAACATATAACCATCCGCAGTTTCCAAACCCTGAGTCTCAAACCTGAGCCGGTACTCCCCCTCCGTGAATACCCGGTCATTCGACGCATATCTCCAAGAACCATCCGGCTGTTTTTTCCACCAGCTTAAGAAGATGTCATCCTGCATATGATCCACACGCGTCTTTCCGTCTTTGGAAGAAACCATAAAGTTATCCATCATGGGTTCTCCCAGTTGTGGAATTTTAAATTCCGGACTGGTAAATTCCAGAATAGAAATTCCCGTCTCATTTGCGGTCGGCGGAACAAGCTCCTGTGCATTCACAGTCAGCGCCGTCGGCTGTGCCACTGACGATAAACCGATCAGAGCCGCCGCAAAAAGACCTAAAATATGTCTTTTTTTCATCCTGTTTGATCCTTTCCTTTTTCTTTCTCTTCCCTGCCGGGTCTGTTTCAAATTTACTATACTATAAAGAATTCCGGCAAAATATACTCCGATATCAAACAGCATGTCTGGTACAAATATTTCTTTATTTATACAATGCAAATATTGTTTCCGCCTCTTGACACATTTCCGCATATGTGCTATTTTGATGTTAGGCAAATAAAAGGGAGTAGCCGAACACCTTACGGTGGATTTGAAATCGTCACCCGGTATCGAGAGATACCCGTATCAAATGAGATGTGCAAGACTTTTATTGTGGCAGATGTGTCATGGATAGGAGTCTTTTTTTATATTCTTTTCTGACAGCACAAATACTTCTCACATCTGCTGCAGAAACAGCTTGCCGCAGCAAACAGAAAGGAGTTATTTATGTGTAAAGAGAATGAGAAAGAAACAGTAGTAGAGATCAACGAGGCGATCATCGCCGGGAAGCGCGCGCTTTCCGCGCTCAAAGAGGCAAGGCAAAGTTTAAAATGCGCTTCGGACTGGGGGATTGCCGATCTGGTCGGCGGAGGATTTTTTATCAATATGATCAAACATTCCAAACTGGAGGACGCCTCCCAAAAACTGGAATCCGCCAAACAGCACATACAGGTTTTCCAGCAGGAACTCAGCGACGTGGTGCTCCCATATGAAATCCATATCCGCGTCGACGGTTTCCTGACATTCGCCGATTTCTTCTTTGACGGACTCATCGCCGACTGGCTCGTGCAGTCCAGATTAAAAGAGGCAAGAGAAGAGATCGACAATGCCATTTATTATGTATCTACAACGATCACGGATTTGCAAAATTATGAAAAACAGTATATGCTTGAGAAAGGAGCGTATTGATCATGGGATGTCTCGGAAATGTGTTATGGTTTATCTGCGGCGGATTTTTAAGCGGTCTCAGCTGGTGCATAAGCGGCTGTCTCTGGTGCATCACGATCGTTGGGATTCCGATCGGAATGCAGTGTTTCAAATTTGCCGCGCTCAGCTTCTTTCCATTTGGAAAAGAAGTGACCTACGGCGGAGGAGCGGGATCTCTTTTATTAAATATTTTATGGATGATCATCTCCGGAATTCCGCTGGCTCTGGAATCCGCCCTGTTCGGTATACTGATGTGCATTACGATCGTCGGAATACCATTTGGTCTGCAGCATTTTAAGATTGCCAAACTGGCACTGATGCCGTTCGGTGCAGAAGTCTACTGACAGCAGCCCATTTCAAAGTGTACGCCCTGTTCTTTCCGGGCGTACACTTTTTGTTTCTTTGCAGCCTGCTCTATATGATTTTCAACTTTTTATCTGAGGAGGGATTTTTTATGGAACATTCACTTGCCACAGAGCTGACCCGTCAGCTCATCCAAATCGAAAGCACCGATCCGGGAACTTATGAGCTGACGATCAAAGACTGGATCTGTAGCTGGCTGACCTCGGCTTTACACGCTGATGTCCGCCTTTATCAGGACGAAGTGCTTCCCAACCGATTCAATCTGATGGCAGAACTTCCGGGAACGGATCCGGGTCTTCCGGCTCTTGTCTGGATCTGCCATATGGATACGGTCGTTGTCGGAAACGGCTGGACTGTTCCGCCTTTTTCTGCTTTGGAACGTGACGGCAAAATTTACGGCAGAGGAGCTTGTGATATGAAATCCGGTCTTGCCTGCTGTCTGTCTGCTTTTTCTTATGCAGCACAAAAATCAATAAGCACCCCGCCGCGGCGCACATTAAAACTGATCTGTACCGTAGACGAAGAAGATTTTATGCGTGGAAGCGAACGCTGTATCCAATCCGGCTGGGTCACAAAAGAAGACTGGATTCTGGATGCCGAACCGACCAACGGGCAGATCCAGGTTGCCCACAAAGGACGGACCTGGTACGAGATCACAGTCACCGGGCACACGGCTCATGCCAGTACGCCATGGAAAGGGGCAGACGCTGTTGCCGCCATGGCGGAGATCATTCATGAGATCCGTACCGCGATCCAAAACGCACCGACACATCTGGATCTCGGTCAGTCTACGGTCACATTTGGGCAGATCGAGGGCGGTTATCGTCCGTATGTCGTTCCGGATCAATGCAAGTTGTGGATCGATATGCGCCTTGTTCCGCCACTTTGTACCGAACAGACCAACCGGATCGTCCAACAGGCGATCGAAAACACACAAACCACTGTACCCGGAATCCATGCTTCCTACAAGATCACCGGAAACCGCCCCTATGTGGAAAAAGACGAACATTCTCCATTATTAAGACATTTGCATAAAATCTGCTGCCGGACGACCGGCGTCGAAACGATCGTGAGCTGCTTTCCGGGCTATACCGACACCGCGGTCATCGCGGGAACTCTGCACAACACAAACTGCATGTCCTACGGTCCCGGCAATCTCGAATGTGCGCACCAGCCGGACGAATGGGTGGCAATCAAAGACATTCTGCGTTGTGAAACGGTATACAAACGGCTGGCAGATCTTATCTTTTGAAACGCCGGAACAGCATGCTCATTTAGAAGCAGATCATAAAAAAAAGTTCAGCCGGACAGACTGGCACACATCGCCACTGTCCTTTGCTGAACTTTTTCTTTCTATACTGATTTTTCTCTGTAAGCGCTCTACGCAACTATGATCTGATAAGCTTTTACAAATTTTTCTCCGGCTTCCAACTGTGTGATCCCCGGTTTCTCGGAAATATCTCCCTCGAACCCTACGTTATCACAACGTCCGACCCACGGCTCCAGACATACGAACGGAGCATCCTTTACGGACCAGATCCCGAAATTCGGAAATCCTTTACACCGAAGTCCCACATATGGAGTTCTGTCTTTTCGGCACAGCCATACTTCTTCCAGCTGCCCGTCAAAGATCAACGCATCTTTCTCAAACATTTCCTCAGATACCGGATACATTTCCTGCTCTAATTCCAACGGATAACTCTGATCCGGCACACCGGTTCCGCTTGCCGGATCCACGAGAATATAATTCAATTCCGTTTTGCCCGGAAATTTCAGAAAATAATCTTCTTTTTTTTCGCCTGCTTCGGCAAACCGAAATGCCGGATGCCCGCCGATCGTAAAATACATCGTCTCTGCCGTCCGGTTCTTGACTTGCCACTCGACTTCCAGCTCTTTCCCACGCAATTGATAACTGATGTGAAGTTCAAAATCATACGGATAGACTTCTTTCATTTCTTCGTTGGACAGGATCATAAACGAAGCATTGTCCTTGGATGATTTGATGCATGTAAACATCGTATCTCTTGCAAATCCATGCTGACTTGTCGGATACTGGATCCCTCCGATCCGTACGGTATTTCGATAGGTTTTTCCTACGTTCGGAAACAACACCGGAGAGTGACGTTTCCAATACTTCGGATCTCCCTCCCACAAAATATCACGCTGATTTTCTTTGTCATAAATGCGGATAACTTCCGCACCCATCTCCGAAATCTCCGCATACAAAAACTCATTTTCCAGTTTCATGGCTTTTCCTCCCCTGTGACGATTTATCCTCCATATTATTTTTCAGAATCGCTCGGCTCTACCTGCACGCAGTTGTCCGCCAGATATTCCACGACTTTCTGCTGTAATACCGCGCTTTTGACCACATCTTCTCCGACTTCTTTTTTAAAGGTTTCCACGTCCTCGTAATTTGACTGTTTTGCATAAGTCTCTGCCATCTCTTCGTATTCTTTATCCGACGGTTCCAGGTTCTTTTTCTCTGCTAAAAGCTTGCATGCAAGATCACGTTTTACTGCAGTCTCTGCCACTTCCTGCGCCTGTTCTTTAAACTGCTCTTCCGTCATGTTCATATAACCGGATAAAAATTCTGCAAACTCTACACCATAAGCTTCCGCCATTTTCTGATAAGTTTCCTCGATACTCTTATACTGCTCGTCCACCTGCTCCTGCGGAAGTTTCTTTACCTCGGTCTTCTCCAAAAATGCCTCCATGACCGCCTGCTGAAGCTGCCCGTCAACACTTGACTGAGCATTTTTCTCCATTTTCTCACGGATCTCTTTTTTGAACTCTTCCACAGTTTTAGATTCTTCACTCATTGTCTGTACCCACTCATCTGTAAGCTCCGGCGTCTTCACCTCATAAATTTTATTCAGTTTGATCTCAAAGTCCGCCACCTTATCTGAAAAATCTGCTTTCGGATAATCAGACGGGAACTGTACCGTGATCGTAAATGTCTCACCCGGGTTGTGTCCTACGATCTGCTCTTCGAATCCTTTGTATGAATCCGTTGCCCCGATAAAGGAACCGGATCCCAGTTCCAACATTGCCCCGGTAGCGCTTCCGCCGTCAAACGCTACTCCGTCCATTGTACCTGTATAATCAATGTCAACCGTATCGCCAAGTTCCGCCGCCCGATCGGTGATCTCTGTCTTTGTCTGATCCGCTGTGAGATAACTGTTGATCGTGTTCTCTACCATCTCATCGGTAACTTCTGTCTTTTCTACTTTCGATACTTCCAATCCTTTATACTGATTGATCGTCACATAGTCATTGGATAATTTTCCGCTGCATCCCGTCAGGGACACTGCCATGATCATTCCAATTCCTGCTGCAATCCATTTCTTTCTCATTTCTTTTTCTCCTATTCTTTCCTGTCTTTCTTTTCCTGAAACTGCCCACTCTGACGCAGCCTCGCTAAATGCTTCGCATTTTCCTTCGGCTCGCTTCGCTCGCCGAATCGCCAACCTGAACAACTCTCTGACGCAGCCTCGCTAAATGCTCCGCATTTTCCTCGGCTCTGCCCTTTCCGCACATTATACCTTATATAACTGTGGAAAAAAAGGGATTGGGGAAAATTCACGGTTATTTCATAAAATTTCAAAAATAATGATTTTCCGTTACAGCAGCGGAGAGAGTAATCGTGAAAACTGTTCTTTGGCTTTGATCACAAGTCCTCGTTGATCGTACACTTTCCGGGTCACATGTGTACATTTCGTCATATCATTTTCAAAAGCACGCTCCAGCCGCTGTACGGTCCGTTCGCTGTAAATGACCGCATTTACCTCAAAGTTCAATCCAAAACTTCTGATATCCATATTAGCAGTTCCGACACACGCCACCATTCCGTCTACGCTCAATGTCTTCGCATGCAGAAATCCATTGTCATAAACATAACACTTCGCACCTGCCTCGACCATTTCTCCGATATAAGAATATGTCGCCCAATAAACAAATGGGTGATCGGGTTTGCAAGGCACCATGATCCGCACATCAATTCCCGAGCGGCTCGCGATTTTCAGCGCATCCAAAATCGAATCATCCGGAATAAAATACGGCGTCTGTATGTACACATGATGTTTTGCACTGTGTATCAAATGCAGATAGTTATCATGGATCATCTTGATCTGTGAGTCCGGTCCACTGGAAATGATCTGTACCGGATCATGCCCGTTCCGTACATAGTGGGGTATTTCAAACAGCTGGTCGTCCAAAAACAGATTTTCTTTTGCCGCATAATTCCAGTCCAATACGAACCGCACCGCCAAAGATGTGACCGCCGCCCCCTCTATGCGAAGATGTGTATCGCGCCAATATCCGAATTTCTCATCCAATCCGATATATTCACGCCCGACATTAAACCCTCCGACAAATCCGATTCTGCCGTCGATCACTACGATTTTACGATGATTCCGATAATTGATACGCAGCTGAAGATTTCCAAGCAGCGCCGGAAAGAATTCCGCGACCTCGATTCCTGCCCTTTCCAGACGCTCCCAATCCCGGTTCTTCATCGTACGGCATCCCATACTGTCAAATAAAATACGGACCGCAACGCCCTCCTTGACTTTCCGTTTCAGCACCGGTTCGATCGCCTGCCACAGTTCATCGTTTTTGATAATGTAATACTGCATATGAATGTAACGTTCCGCCTGCTCCATTTCCGTAAGAAGAGCCTGAAATTTCTCGCGCCCGTCCGTATAAATCCGAACGTCGTTATTGTCCGTCAGGACTGCCTGTCCGGCTTCCAGATTGTAAAGGATCAGATCTTTAAATCTTGCCATCTCAGGATTCGCCAGCCGCAGCCGCTTCCGATATATATTTTCCTCCTGCCTGCGGACCGCATACTTAAGATCGCCCTCGATTTCTTTCGCCTTGAACATCCTGCTTTTATGGAAATCCTGTCCGATCACCAGATATAAAATAAATCCTAAAATCGGAATAAAATACAAAAGCAGAAGCCATGTCCAGACGGTCTGCGGGGATCTTCTCTGAAAGAAAATGATCGCCAACGCAAGTATAATATTGATCACAACCAGATTGTTCATCAAGAAATCATAAATTTCTACAAGTGTATTCCAAATCGTTTCCGCCATATAACTTCCTTTCTCTCTCATGTGACATTCCGACAGTTTTTGCCGGATCCATTGTAGATATAGTATACTCGGTTTCATTCGGAAAAGTAACCCTAAAATCTCAAATCTCTTGCACTTCCCCAAAAACAATGATACAATACTAGAAGCTTAATTGCGGAATTTAGAGGATTTTAGGAGGATTTACCGTGAGTACTGGAACAATTGTATTAATTGTCGTCCTGATCATCCTGATTGCAGCGCTTGTCGCGCTTTATTTTTTCGGGAAGAAGACGGAAAAGAAACAGGCTGAGCAAAAAGCACAGATGGATGCCATGGCTCAGACCATGAACATGCTGATTATTGATAAGAAGCGTATGAAACTAAAAGAAGCAGGTCTTCCTTCCGTTGTTGTGGAGAACACACCGAAGTATCTGCGCAGAACAAAAGTTGCTATTGTCAAAGCAAAAGTCGGTCCAAAGATCATGACATTGATGTGCGACGAAAAAGTATTCCCTCTGATTCCGGTTAAAAAAGAAGTAAAAGCTGTTGTAAGCGGTATCTACATAACCGGAGTGAAAGGTGTAAGAGGTCCTCTCGAAACACCACAGAAGAAAAAGGGATTCTTTGCCAGATTCAAAAAGGACAAAGACAAAAAAGAGAAATAAAAACATTAAAAACAATTATGTACAAGTATGTACAAGTTGAACGGGACAGCACTCCGATGGAGGCTGTCCCGTTTTCATTTCTAACTTATATGAGAGTGAGGGATCATTCTACAATCCTTCTATATGGTTTCGGATTTTCCATTCCGATCGTATCAAACAAGATTGCGATCAATCTTGCCGCGCAGTCCACTGCTTTTTCTCTATCCAGACTTCCATTTGACAATGCTGTTAAAATATCTTCTGCATCGCTTTGATTTCCCGGCATGATCAGGTCATTTCCCGCCTCGGCGCATCGATGGGAAACCGCAGAACCGGCGGTCGTTGTCGTCCAGTCTGTCATTACAATTCCTTTGAAATCCCACTCTCCGCGCAAAACTTCTGTAAGAAGTTCTTTATGATTCGCAGCCGGAACTCCGTTGATCAGATTATAGGATGTCATAAGGCACATTGGCTGAGATTCTTTTACTGCAATCTCAAATCCGCGAAGATAAATTTCTCGAAGTGTCCGCTCAGATAAAATACTGTTGGAATGTAATCGATTATCTTCCTGATTGTTACATGCAAAATGTTTGATCGTTGTTCCGACTCCCGGAATCTTTTGAACTCCGAGCGTCATCGCAGCCGCCATCTTTCCTGCAACGATCGGTTCTTCTGAATAGTATTCAAAATTTCTTCCGCACAACGGATTTCTATGGATATTCATTCCCGGAGCCAACCACCATGCTACGGCAAACTCTTCCATTTCCTGTCCGATCATTTCTCCTACTTTTTCAACAAGAGCCGGATTCCATGTCTGTGCCAGCAATGTTCCGATCGGGATTGCCGTTGCATACATATGATACGTCGTTACATTTTCCCGGTGATATTCTTTTGCAAAGATACCGCCCTCCAACGCTTCAAGGATTCCATGTCCGTAGATCAGTCCGGTTTCATTATCCACATCATAGCTTCTCATCAACCGAAGACCTGCCGGACCATCCGCCATCGAAATCGCCGGCACGCCGTATTTTTCCTCAAATCTGCAGCTTGTTTCTCCTGCCGCTCCGGGGACAAAGATACCGGTTTCCACAAGTTCGTTTACTTTCATATTGTCCTGCCCTTTTGAGATTTCTCCCATCAGCATTGCGGCAAGTTCTTCATCTGTCATCTTCTTCGCAATTTCCATGGCAACTTCCATATGTTCACTGTTCGGACGCCATACTGTTTTTCCTTCAACAGGTGCGAACGCAATCGGTATCATATCTGCTTCTTTTGCCTTGGATTTCCATTCTTTTGTAAATGCTTCCGCGATTGCCTGAGGTGCCTCGATTTCTTTCAATTCCAAGTCGTTTTTCACGATATGAGATACATTTTCTATGATACAATCCTGCTCTACTTTGAGCACCCCTGCGAGCGCATTACTTTCTGCATGTTCGGACACAAAGATTCCATAGTCTCCTGCCTCGACAACCCATGCTGATTTTTCCGGATCATACGAAGCCAGATTTTTCGCATCGGCAACGATCTCAACCGTCTCACTTTCTCCCGGTGCAAGAAGCGATGTTTTTTGGAATCCGATCAACTTCTTCAGTTCTTTTGCTCTTGCCGTTTGAGAACAAGCGGCGTACATCTGAACAACTTGTTTTCCTGCATATTGTTCTCCGCTATTTCGAACGGTTACTTTCACCTTCACTGTATTGCCGCTTACTTCCACCTGTTCCGGTTTCATTTCAAATGAAGTATAAGAAAGTCCGTATCCGAACGGATACAATGTCTTCACACCAAAACTGTCAAAATATCTGTATCCTACATAAATCCCTTCTTCATATTTCTCATTTGTTGTATCTCCGTTCATATGAGAAAATGTAGCCGCATTCGGAAAGTCTTCGTATTTTAAGCTCCATGTAGTCGTCAGCTTTCCAGATGGATTTACTTTTCCCGATACGATGTCGGCAATAACATATCCCGCTTCCATACCCGGTTGTGAAAGGTAAACAATGGATTTTATTGCTTCCTCTTCCTGCAATGCAGTAATGTCGATCTGTGCGCCTGTATTTACGATCACAACAATCTTTTGATTATATTTGGCGATTTCTTTTAACTGCTCTTTTTCCAGACTCGTCAAATAATAATCTCCTTCGGTCGTATGACGGTCGCTGCCTTCTCCCGCAACCCGGCTGATAATGTAAAGCACCGCGTCAACATTTTGAAGTTCTTCTTCCACGATCGGTATTTCTTCTACATCCTCCCCTTTTGTATTGGCAATGATGTCAAAGAAAGCCATGTCGCTTCCGCCTTGTAGTTTTTCCAATTCCTCTAATACACGATCTCTCCAAACGTTTCTTGATCTTGCGTGATCCGCAGCATATTTTTCTGCACCTGCTTTATTTACGATCTCATAGCCTGCTGCCGACAATCCTTCCACCATCGATACGACCGCACGCTCATTTACATCTCCCGAACCGGTTCCGCCTTTTATGATCCGTGCGATCCCATTTCCAAAAACAGCAATTCTTGCCGAAAGCGAAAGCGGAAGCAACCCATTATTTTTCAACAACACTACGCCTTCTGCTGCCGCCTTTCTTGAAAGATCGCGGTTCTTTTTCTCTCGTTCTGAAATTTCAAGTGTCTTCACACCGCTGTACGTTCTTTTTTTCATACCCATGATCTCGTATCTCCTCTCTCAAATCATTTCTTTGCTCTAAATATCCAATGCTGCTTTTATTTTACTCCTTTACCGCTCCCACTGTAATACCTTTTACAAAATATTTCTGTAAAAACGGATATACGATCAATACAGGTAACAGACCAAGCACACCGATCGCCATTCTGGACGTTGTCGTAGGAACACTTCCTGTTGTCAGACCCGCTCCCTGCGCCGCAGAGGAAAGCCACTGGATATTTTCACTGATACGATTTAACATAAGCTGGATCGTATAATATTGACTGCCGCCACGCTCGGTTAAGTAATACAGACCGTTTGTCCAATCGTTCCAATATGCAAGTCCTGTCATCAGACCGATCGTCGCATTGATCGGAATGGAAAGCGGCATAACGATCTTCCAAAAAATTTTAAATTCACTGCATCCGTCAATTCTTGCCGATTCACGAAGCGCCGCCGGAATACTGTTGTTATAATAATTCTTTACAAGGATCACATTAAATGCGTTCAACAATAAATTCGGCAATATCAACGCCCATATCGTATCCCGAATATGAAATACATTTGCCCAGATATAATAACTGCCGACCACGCCGCCTGAGAAAAGCATCGTAAAAATGCTCAAGAAATTTAACACTTTTACTCCCGGAATGAAATCCATGGAAAGGGTGTAGGCAAACATACTCGTAATAATAATGCTCAATCCTGTTCCGAGTACAGTAACGATGATCGTCATAAGATAGGATTTACCAATATCCGCCCACCGTGTCGCAACATAAGCATATGCATCCATACAAAATCCTCTCGGAAGCAGAGAGTATCCGTTTACCATTACGCTTGTTTCATCCGAAAAAGAGGCAGAAAGCAAAAGAATAAACGGGATCAGCGCACAAAGTGCAAAAACCATCAAGACTATATGGGAAATCGCCTGCCATTTTAATGAATCTTTACTTTTCATACGTCTTCTCCTTCCTAGAATAATGCGTCTTGCTTGCTATAACGTCTTACAACAGCATTTGCTACCATAATAAATATAAATCCGACAACCGACTGGAATACTGCCGCAGCCGCCGACATAGCAAAATCATTGTTGTTCATAAGAGCATTATATACATATACATCGATTGTCTGCGTCACTCCGTAAAGCGATCCTGAGTTTCTCGGAATCTGATAGAACAAACCAAAATCGGAGTTTGCAATACGTCCGAGATTCAAAATAGTCATCGTAACTACGGTTGACTTGATAAGCGGTAACGTAATGGATCGGATCTGCTGCCATTTCGTCGCGCCGTCAATCGTAGCCGCTTCAAAATAATCTCCGCTGATACTTACAATACTTGAATAATAAATGATAAACATATATCCGATATTCTTCCAGATATAAACCATAAACAAAATCAACGGCCAATATTTTTGCGTGGAATACCATGCAATATCCGGTTTTCCTAATGCGTTCAGCACGGAATTGATCAATCCGACATCCTGCGCCAAAAACGCATAGGATAAGTAACTGGCAAGTACCCAGCTTATCAGATATGGAATCAAAAGCATACTCTGATAAAACTTTGCAAATCTTTTGCTGCGAATCTCATTCAATAATACTGCAAGTGCAACGGCAATGATCGTGCCGACAATAATAAATACGAGATTATAACATATCGTATTTCGAATGATCGTAAACGCAGTGTTCGAACTAAACAAAAACTTAAAGTTATCAAAGCCAACCCAATCGCTGCCGAAAATTCCCTTTCTGACATCTAATTTTTTAAAAGCCAAAAGCATACCATAAAGAGGCATGAAGTTATTGGCGATCAAATAAAGCATGCCGGGTAAAGCCATCAGATAAAACGGAAGGCACTGAACAACTCTGTTTTTCTTTTTTACAGTCGTTTTTTTCATCTCTTTCTCCTTCATTTTGAGACAAATCGAGCCTCGAAAGGAGTCTCCTCTCGAGGCCCGGCTACTAAATCACTATTTACTGTTCTGAAAGCCAAGTATCCAACTGTTCCTGATTTGCCGCAACAACGTCGTTAATTCCGGCTGCTTCAAGTTCTGAAAGGAACTGTGGTAAAACAGTATCCACCTCAACAGTTCCCCATGACAACTGTGCCCGATATGTCTCAAGTACATTGTTAATCGCTGCAATCTGATTTGAATAATTGGAAGTATCAAACGAATATCCGAAAGCCTTTGAATATTTTAATGTATCGTTGTAATCCATTATTTCATCAAACATCTCCGCATCTACCGGGGTATATTTCGGAGTTCTGAGTACATCTCCGTAAATCGGCACCTGTCCTGTATACGGAGCGGTCATCCGATCCACACCTTCTACATAATCGATGATCAATCTGCCGTCATCCAACGTCTCAACAACCTGATATGTAACTCCTTCAAGTCCTGATGAAAGGATATTGGCAATATTCTTTTCCGGATCGTCTGACTTATACATCATATTCAAGAATTCCATTGTTTTTTCCGGATTCGAACATGTCACCGGAATTCCCCACAATCCGTAAGAAGCCACGGTTGTTGTAGCTACGTCTTCTTGAAACCGGATCACGGTCAAATCCTGACCGATTGACTGCTCACTCACAACAACCCCCTCCATTCCGGAACCGTTATTTCCGACAAACGCTCCAAGATACTGACCTGTGGAAAGAAGTGCTGGCCATGTATCTGTGATAGAGATCACATCCGGATTGATATAACCGGCATTGAACCACTCACGTGTCATATTATATGCTTCTTTATACTCATCTGTTGCAAATTTATTTACCACCGTCGTATTATCCAGTCCTTTATTTAAAAGTGAGCCTACGGCATTGCTTCCAAGATCGTCTGTCGGAACAAGAAAAGTCGGAAGATCAGCATCCGCATATCCTGCGATTGAATAATATCCATCCCCTTTTGCGTTCTTATATGCCGCCATCACCTCTTCAACATCTTCGATCGTATAAATCTTATCTTCATCAAAAGAAAAACCTAACTGCTCCAGTTCAGAAGTAAGCGCTACAAATGCCGATCCGCTTCCTGCATAATAATTTGCCGGTATCGCATAAAGTGTATCACCCACATATCCAATTTTTTCAAGTTTCCCGATGGACTCCTGAATGTCCTTTCCATACTCTTCATACAGGTCGTCCAATGGCATCAGCATATTCTTTGTTGTATAATTAGAAACCGAATCCATATTGGATCCCATCGGAAGGATACACATCAAATCAATCTCTTCATTTGACGTAATCGCCAGAGACGATGTGCTCGGAAGATCCCACGCTGCGATCGGATCCAAAGTTACGGTTACTCCGATCTCCGGTTCTGTGATTTCATTGATCGCCGCCTCTACGTCAGCTAATCCCGGAAATTCCTGACCAAATGTAGCGATCTGCATTTTGACGTTAAACGTCTCCTCACTGTTTGATGAACTCTCTTTTTTTGTTTCTTCATCAGAACTACCCCCACATGCTACTAACCCAAGCGACATCGCTGCAATCAGCATGAGAGAAACTACTTTTTTTCTCATTATTTTTTCCTCCTTTTAACTATCCGTTTCTAAGATGATTTCATTATAGTCTCATCTTGTCTGAATGAACATTCAGTTTTTTAACCTAGCACTTTTAAAAATTTAACTTTTGAAAAAAGAAACTTTATATCTAAAAGTACAGATGATAAACTAATGGTAGAACATTTCAAAAACTATTTATCACATGGAGAATCGCATATGAAATCGAACACACATAAAAAATACTCTCTTATGAAACGATCGGTGCTCTTATTATTGCTTCTGATCCTGCCCTTTAATATTATCGGTATCGTTACTTCTGTACTTTCTTACCGTAACTCCGTAGAAAGTGCCAAAAACGCCATAACCTATACTTTAGATTCTCACGTTTCTCTTTTAAACAATAAAATCGCTAATACGAACTCTATGTTATATGAACTGACAAATCACAACCTTGTTTTTTCTATGTGTAATATGGAAAAAGATTCCCAATATATGATATATCGGTATCAACTATTAACGGAAACCAAAGAACAAATGCGCGTTTCCAATGTCGCCGACTCTGTCTTTATCTATATGGGAAACACCGAAGATTACATCCAGTTCCCGGGATATGATGCTTCAACAGCCGGTACGAAACCTTATTATAACTATATTGAAAACTATGATATAAATTTTTCTCATTGGTTTCTGACCGAAGATCATACAACATTAATACGAATTTTACATGATACCAGCATGAATCTCTACTACGGAGCTGCAATCGACTTGACAAGCTTTCTCCAAGACCTTGGCAGGATTCCCGAATACAAAACGATGGACTATGATTTCAACAAAGCCCCGGTAACAGCCGCTATTCCGGAACTTGTATTTAACAGCAAAGTAACAGATCATGTATTCCTTAGCGCTCATGTTAATTCAAAAGAAATCAACCAAAATATCAATATGATACAATATGTGCTCCCTCTGCTCTTTTTTATATATTTATCTCTGATCCCACTATTGGTTTATTTATTGAAAAAGCATGTGGAAAAACCGCTGATCGTTCTTAATGAAGCGAATAAAGAATTGCAAAAAGGCAATGAAGATTATCAGATCCAAACCTCGGCTGATTCTTCTGAATTTGATTATGCATATAAAAATTTTAATACGATGGCGAGTTCGATCAAAGAACTTCATACAGAAGTAATTACAAAAGAACTTTCCAACAAACAACTTCAGATTGATTATTTACAATTACAGATACGTCCTCACTTTTTATTAAATTCATTCAACGTACTGTACACTCTGATCCAAAGAGGAGAAAAAGGCTCTGCTCAAAAAATGGTTCTTTTCCTCTCCGACTATTTCAGATACTTATTTAGAAGCGGACAAGAATTTCAGCTCTTCTCGAAAGAACGAAAATTGATCGAAGATTACTTAAATATCGCCAAAATATATTATCCTCATTCTTTCGAAGTGTCCTATCAGATCGATCCCATTCTCGATCTGATGCGGATCCCGCCTCTTCTACTGCACAGTTTCATAGAAAATATCATCGCTCATGCGTTACTTCCCGACCGGAAGATCCATATCGTATTTTCCGGCGAGTATGATAATAAAATCGTAACCTTTTATATTTCGGATGACGGAAAAGGAATGGAACAAGATGCTCTGGAATCGATCAATCATATCGCAGACCGACCGATCGATGACGGAAAAAATGTCGGAATCAAAAATTCGATCCGACGACTGAAATACTATTACGGAGAAGATGCGTCCGTAGAGTGCTCCTCTGAACTCGGCATCGGAACTACCTTTACGATCACAATCCCTTATAATCTGGAGGAAGAATAATGATACTTCTTATCGTAAATGATATTGTAATGGAAGCCAAGACAATGGCAAGTGATATTCCGTGGAGTGAATATCAGATCACAGAAGTTTATACCGCTTACAGCGCCTCAGGCGCAAGAGAGATCATTCAAAACAATACGATCGATATTTTACTGAGCGATATAGAAATGCCCGATGAAAACGGCTTATCGTTGATCCATTGGATCCAAGACAACAACTATGACATCGACTGTATCCTTTTGACATGCCATGCGGATTTTGAATATGCCCGTGAGGGCCTTTCTCTGGGCTGCATGGACTATATCACGCTTCCTGCAAAATATGAAGACATCGCCGCTTCTGTTCAGAAAGTATGTATCCGCCGTCAGCAGCACCAAGACGAAAAACGGCTTCAAGATTATGGAAAAAACTGGCTGGCAAATCAAGTAGAACACTCCCAAAGCAATGAAGATGCTTCCGCCAAATATACCCCCGCCGAGATTGCGGATAAATGTGTAGATTATATTTTAAATAACATCAGCGACTGTAATCTCAGTGTGGCAGATATTGCCGGCAGTGTCTATCTGAATCCGATCTATTTGAATCGGATATTTAAGAAAGAGAAAGGATCGAATATCAGCCAATGGATCACAAAAGAAAGGATGGAACTCGCGTCCACCCTTCTTCTGAATACCAATCAGTCTGCAAATGATATTGCCTATCATGTCGGCTACCACAACTATCCTTATTTTTCAACGGTATTTAAGAAATATTTCGGAATGACGCCTTCCCAATATGTCAAAGAGAAAAAAGAATGATTCTATACTTCTCCTTTTTCCATCCCGCATATTCGCGGAAGCGCATAAAGCATGATTGCACCCCATGCATGACAATCACTTCGACCATCTGTTGTATTTTCTACACAGGTGGTCATCTGATTTCGGAGCATCTCTCTCCACGGATCCCACATTTGATCAAATTCTTTTGTATCCAACATATGCAGCTTCTCAAATACAAGAAATAAATAAAAACTCATAGACACCGAACACTGCGGGATTCCTTTTACGCGATAAGTAGCCTTTATATTTTTCTTCGCCTGTTCGTCGGACAATAGATCATTCAAAATCGCCCATACCTGACAATGGGTGCTGTAAAGCGAAAGCCCCGGTCCTTCTTGGATCAAACCGTTTTTATCGACACAATATGTTTTTACGGCATCCGCGATTTTTTCTGCCCGCTCCCGATATTCTTTGGCAACCGATTTTCTTTCTATAAATTCCGCCAACTCCGCCGCGCATCTCAAACCATAAAGATACAAAAGACTTTCCATCGTAACAGATCCGTCTCCCTGTATCGCCGCAGTCGGAACACCGATCGTCTCATCCCATTCTTCACACCAATCTATAAACGACCAATATCTGTGTTGGAACAAAACACCTCCGACGCTCCCCACCAATCCTTTTTCTGTGATATGTTCATCAAAATATCTCAAAATGCCGTCAATGCAAGTAAAATGTTTTTTTACCAATTCTTTATCTTGAAAATATTTCATATGATCATGGACCATCATAATATAGAACATGGAAAACCCCGGAATCACGTTCACGCCGACTGCCGGAGCCGACGCTTGGATCATACCGTCACTTCTGGCTGTCTTTCGAAACGATTCCATGCATTGCCGTGCCAGTCTGTCATCCTGTGCCACCTCATATGTAAAAAGGATTTCTGCCCGTGAATCCATCGCATACTGTAATTGCTCGTAAAACGGACAGTCTACATACGTTTCATGCATACATCTTTTCAGCGTCCGCAGACTGATTTCCTAAATCTGATTGTATTCTTCTTTCGCACTGACCGGATGATTTTTCACCTCCAGCGGATAACCGGTAGAAAGGTAGTCATACGACAAAAGATGTAATTCCTCTTCATATGTTGTAATTTCCAAACGGAGAAAACGGAACGTTCTGAACAAATACGGCTCATATATTTCCGGAGCTTCTTGCTTTCCATATCCACTTACTTTGTAATGATCTTCCGGTCCGAAAAGTTCTCCGTTTTTCCAATCCGTTCTTCCTTTTTTAATAGGCGGCGCCGGTCTTGCTCTTTTCGTTGTAACAATATCCGGCTGCTTGATCCCATAGCTTTCCGCATATATGATTTTTATATCTGCATTTTTACCATGTGCAAGTTTTAACCCCGGATACCCACACATTTCTTCTCCCGCCGTGATCTCCACGATCCGAACAGAGTTTGCCGGAATTACCGCAGGCGCTTTCCCTTTCAACATCTGCTGCCATTCCTCGGCTATTTCTTCTTTGACGATTCCTCTCTCTTTGCCTTTTTCTTCTTCCTTCTGCTCTCTCACACAAACTATATCCGTAAACCGCTTTGGTTCATGCCGCATAAGCGGTATTGTTCTATCCTCAAAATCAAACGGGGCGATCGGTTTGGTCACCTCAAAAAAATCATATACTTCTGCATCTTCCCACGCAGAATCATCGTATCCTTTTTCTTTCCACCCTGCGAATTTTTCATTTCCTGCTGCTCGCTCTGCCCCATGGATCGGCGCCGGATCAAATGGTTCTCCTACAATTTCTATATGATCGGCATATGCGCACTTCCATCCGCTCTTTCCGTCTAATTCCTGTCCGTCCTCATCGGAAACAAAAAGACACGGAAACGGACTGTAATACAAACTGTCATTTCTGTTTGCCGTACTTTCCGGATAATAAAGCACTTCCACAGCAGCAATATTTTCTCCTGCCTCTCCCGCTTCTACTGCTTCTACTGCTTTCTCAATCACCTTTCCCACAAACGCAGACGGCCTTCCGACGGCCAGCCCGTCCGCATCTGTCTTTCCACTGATTCCAAAATCTCCAACACAGACCTTATCATGCTCTCCTGTGGCCATTCCTATCAGCATACAGCAGGCCTGGGTCGGTTCCATGAAAAAGCAGTGAACGCAGTCGCCGTAAATCTCTTTCAGACCATAGGCCACCCCGCCCGGCGCTCCGCCAATCCCGCAGGGCAAATATACAAATAGCGGATGTTGTCTGTCCACCTGGATTCCCTGTTCCTCCAGCTGGTGTTTCAGCCGTTGTCCTGCAACCGCATATCCAAGAAACAGATTGACAGAATTCTCGTCATCCACAAAATAACTCATAGGGTCCTGGTCGGAACTCTTTCTTCCTTCCTCCACAGCCGCACAGTAGTCGGACTCATATTCGATAACTGTAACCCCCTTGCTTCTCAGCAAATCCTTCTTCCACTGTTTGGCATCCGCCGACATGTGTACCGTCACCTGGAATCCCAGTTTGGCGCTCATGATGCCGATGCTGAGCCCCAGGTTACCGGTGGATCCCACCTGAACCTTATACCGGCCAAAGAACTCCCTCATTTCACTGGTGTTCAGTTTCCGGTAATCCTCATTTTCGTTGAGAAGCCCTGCCTCAAAGGCCAGGTCCTCCGCATGTTTCAGCACCTCATAGATACCTCCCCTGGCCTTTACAGAACCGGATATGGGGAGATGGCTGTCCATTTTAAGGAACAGTTTTCCGGTTATACCGGCCCCCCACTCCTGGTTCAGTTCCTGTCTCATGGCCCTGATTTCCCGCAGCTCCGATTCTATTATGCCATTCCGGGCAGCCGTCTCAGGAAAAACCTCGGCCAGATAAGGCGCAAAACGTTCCAGCCGCCTTGCCGCATCCTGTATCTGCTCCTTCGATACTGCTTTTTCTCCCTGCCCGCTCTCCGGGCACTCCCTGCTGTTCACCCAGAACACTTCTTTTCCGGCGGCAGCTTCCGCCAATACCGGTATCTGTTTCATATATGCTTCTATTCTTGAATCCATAATATCCATTCCTTTCTGTCTGTAAATTTATAGTTTCTTTGCGCCCTATTGGTTCTCTCTGAAGAATTCCCTGGTCATCCTCATTACCACCGGTGAAAGTTTAAGAAGAGCCAGCACATTGGGTATGATTAAAAGTCCCAGCATACAATCCTGAACA
>ERZ838827.807-NODE-807-length-31268-cov-11.791529_pt1 | contig 31268 bp, 32 predicted proteins | sample MGYA00519881_ERZ838827 | MGnify/ENA primary metagenome ERZ838827 (study PRJEB31850, sample SAMEA3708842) | human gut metagenome | biome: human gut; feature: human-associated habitat; material: faeces | place: China | collected 2014 ...
TCTGCCATCATGTGATCCCTTGTAACCTTTGCCAGAATACTGGCGGCAGCGATGGATACGCTCTTTGCATCTCCCTTTATAATAGATACCTGCGGGATCTCTACCTTTGGAATCTGGACCGCGTCATTGAGCAGAATCTCCGGTACCGCAGAAAGCCCCCAGATTGCTTCCCTCATGGCCTCATAGGTAGCCTGCAGAATATTGATTTCATCAATCCGGGCCGGAGAAGCAGTCCCTACGCACCAGGATACAGCCTTTTCCTTAATCTCAAGAAAAAGCTCTTCCCGTCTCTTTTCTGACAGCTTTTTAGAATCATTCAGATAGAGGATCTGACAGTCCTTTGGCAGAATCACTGCCCCTGCCGTAACCGGCCCTGCAAGGGGCCCCCTGCCGGCCTCATCAATCCCGCAGATCAACGTATAATCTTCATATTCTTTTTCATAGGCTTTCATCGCCTCCAGTCTGGCAAGCTCCTTTTTCAGACGTTCTCCCTTTAATTCACGCGCCATTTATTTCACCCTGTCTGTGTAATCCTGTGCCTGCTCCAGACTGAGCTTTCCAAGCTTTCCGGAACGGAACTCATCTAAAAGAAGGGCAGAGGCTCTGGCAAGATCCAGCTCTCCTCCCTTCATCAGGCACGCACGGTTTTTCGCAATCCGCTCCAGCATCCGGCTTGCCTTCAGATTCTGCTCCTCTTTTGACAGTTCCTTCCAGGCACTGTTGTCTTCCGTTTCTCCCTCAGCAGCATCCCCGTAGCGCTCTGTGAGCACGCCGGGATAAATCTGCTCCAAAAGCCCGATCAACTCCCAGGCCAGCTCTTCCCGGTTTAAAATCTGGTCGTTAATGGAGCCGATCAGAGCCAGATGCAGGCCTACGGTCTGATCTTCAAATCTGGGCCACAAAATACCCGGAGTATCTAAAAGCTCCAGCGTTTTATTCAGACGGATCCACTGGTTTCCCTTTGTGACACCGGGCTTATTTCCCGTTTTGGCGCAGGCCTTTCCGGCAAAGGAATTGATAAAGGTGGACTTTCCAACATTTGGGATTCCCACTACCATCGTACGGATAGGACGGTTTAAAATCCCTCTTCTGCGGTCTCTTTCAATCTTTTCCTTACAAGCCTCCTGGATCACAGCCTGAACCTGCTTTAAGCTTCCCTTATTTCTGGCGTCAATCTTTGCCACATGGATGCCCCGTGATTCAAACAGAGCGGCCCAGGCTGCATTTTTCGCCTCGTCTGCCAGATCTGCCTTATTTAACAGAACCATCCGCGCCTTCCCGGCTGCCAGCTCGTCAATATCCGGATTCCGACTGGAAAAGGGCACTCTTGCGTCCACCAGCTCGATCACCAGATCAATGAGCTTCATATCCTCTTTCATTGCCCGTCTGGCCTTTGTCATATGGCCCGGGTACCACTGTATATTCATCGCTTATAACTCCTCGTTCTTCTCATTTTTACTGCCCGGTTTTTTCACTGTCCTCCGGGGATAAAATCAAGCTTTAACAGGGGAAGAAAACGCAGCCATACCCGGCCGAGGATCTGATTTTCCTTCACATTTCCCACATTGGAAAAACGGCTGTCCTCACTGCTGTCCCTGTTGTCTCCCAGCAGAAAGTATTCATCCTCCGACAGAAGGACCGGACTTTCTGCACGTCCGGCTAAAGAAACAAGATCCAGTCCCTCAGGGGCTTTTAAGGGGCTTCCATCAATATAAACAAGGCCATTTTTAATCTGTACCGTTTCTCCGGGAAGCCCAATGACCCTTTTTACATTTTTCCTTCCATCTTCCCGTTTAAACACTACGATGTCAAAACGCCTGGGACGTCTCACCACATAAGTGATCCGGTCTGTAAGCACCACGTCGCCCCCGTCTAAAACTGGCTGCATGGAATTGCCTGAGATTTCCACCTGGCCCCCATAACCATAGACTAAAAACCAGGCGCAGGCTAAAACTACTACAATATTCACCACCCAGCTGACTGCCCTGCGAAGCCAGGCGGTATCTTCATTGATATAAAAATCCAAGTCTGCCCCCGATTCTGTTTTCAATCCGCAGCTACTAAAATGGGGACAATTTTCATTGTCCCCGTTTTGTCTGCCTTACTTATTTAACTAACTCTTTTACCTTAGCAGCCTTACCTACTCTGTCTCTTAAGTAGTTCAGTTTTGCTCTTCTTACTTTACCCTTGCGGACAACCTCAACGTTGTCTACGCTTGGGGAATGTAATGGCCATGTCTTCTCTACGCCGATGCCGTTGGAGTTCTTTCTAACGGTGAAGGTCTCTCTTGCTCCGCCGTTCTGTCTCTTGATCACAACGCCCTCAAAGATCTGGATTCTCTCGCGGTTACCCTCTTTGATCTTGTTGTATACCTTTACGGTATCGCCTACGTGGAAGCTGGGTACGCTTTCCTTTAACTGTGCTGCTTCGATATTCTTGATAATTTCGTTCATTGTGTGAACCTCCTTCATTTATTGGATGTTCTTAATACTCTATGCGGTAAAACGTGTTCACTGCAATTCAGTAGCAGAGGACCATCTATTCTTTGTCACAACGGAATCAGTTTATCACAGATCCGCTTCATTTGCAACCGTTTTTTTTACATAAATATGAACCTTGTCAATCCGGTTTTTATTGACTTTTTCCACTACCAGACGGACTTCTTCTGTGTCCACCTCTTCTCCTTCTGCCGGAAGATGCTCCAGACGGTCGATCATAAAACCGCCCAGTGAATCAAAATCTTCTGATACAAGCTCCAGGCCAAGCCGGTCATTGATATCGTCCAGGTTCATGGAACCGTCTGCCAGATATTCTCCTTTGGAAATCTCCTTAAGCTCGTCTTCCTCATCTGCGTCAAATTCATCCCTGATATCGCCTACGATCTCCTCCAGGATATCCTCCAGCGTGATCAGGCCTGCGGTTGCACCATACTCATCCAGAACGATCACGATATTATTTGATGTCTTTCGCATCTCGATCATGAGTTCGGAGAGTTTCTTTGACTCAAAGGTAAACAGGGGCTGGCGCAGGTAGTCGCGGACGGAAAAAGCGGCTCTGTCCTCCAAAAGGATCAGATCCTTCATGTTGATAATGCCGATGACATTGTCGGTGTTGTCCTCATAGACAGGAAGGCGGGTATAATGATCCCTGCGGAAAATTTCCATCAGTTCCTCATAGGACGCCTCCACATCTACAAAGCTCATGTCGATCCTGGGAACCATGATATCTCTGGCAACAGAGTCTCCCAGATCGAACACATTGTTGATCATCTCTTTTTCTTCTGATTCGATCACACCCTTTTCGTGACCTACCTCTACGATCGTTCTCAGTTCATCTTCCGTAATACTGTCTGTCGGCTTGTTGGGATCCACGCCCAAAAGACGCAGAACCCCGCCGGAGAGCAGGTTTACAACAAAAATAACTGGTGTCAGTATGGTCATGAGAAGGCAGATTACTCTCGCAAAGCGAAGGGCGTTTTTTTCTGCCTCCAGAGTAGCTATGGTTTTTGGCGTAATCTCTCCAAAAAGCAGCACTAAAAGAGTCAACACTCCGGTAGCCGCTCCTACGGCCTGGCTTCCGAATACATCCGTTACCAGCACGGTAAGCATGGAGGACGCAGAAAGATTAACCACATTGTTTCCGATCAAAATGGCTCCCAGCATTTTGCTCTGATCTCTTCTGGCCTTTAAAACCCAGGCTGCCGCCTTATCTCCGTTGTCTGCAAGATTTCGTATACGGATCAGATTCACCGTTGTAAGGGCGGTTTCCGAAGAAGAGAAAAACGCCGAAAGCACCAGACAGACCACTACTAACACCACACGTATGACGACCGTATCACCTGATAGATCCAAAATTCATCAACTCCTATTTCTTTTGTTTATTTTTTATTTTTACACAGGTTTCAAGAAATTTTACACTAGAAGCCCTTCCCTTGTCAATAAGCGTTAAAATTTTTACATACTTTCCTTTAAAGCCATGACCTTAAAATAGCCCTTTAATTCCTCTGCCGTGCACTGTTTTTCATTTAAAAGCTTCTTTACCAGAGCCATCTGGCGGCGCACCTGTTTTCCGGCGCTCTCTCCGCATTCCGGATCCACAAGCTTTTCAATGTATGTTTCCAGTTCCTTTAAAATGCTCTCCTGTCCCAGTTCAGACTTAAGGCTGTCCAAAAACTTCTGCTCCTTTAAAGTCAGACTGGCTTCTGCCAGAAGATCCGGACGGCGCTCAAGGGTGCGGCGGATGGATTGCTCCCGTCTCCAGGCTTCAATATTTTTATGATGGCCTGTGAGGAGAACCTCCGGCACCGGACGGCCTTCAAAGACCTCCGGGCGGGTATACTGGGGATACTCTAAAAGATTGTCATAAAAGGACTCTATTTCTGCAGAATCTCCGTTCCCCAGCACCCCTGGCACCAGTCGGGAAATGCAGTCGATCATCACCATTGCAGGAAGCTCCCCTCCGGTAAGGACAAAATCCCCAAGAGAAAGGTACTCTGCACCGATGGCCTCCAGAGCCCGCTCATCAATGCCCTCATAGTGGCCGCAGAGGAATACAAGCTCTTCCTCCTTAGACAGCTCCTCCGCAATCTTCTGGTTAAACCGCTGGCCCTGAGGGGTCATATAGATTACTCTGGGACGGCGGTTTAAGCGGCGGCACAGATCCTCATAGGCATCGCACACCGGACCGGGCTGCATTACCATGCCTGCTCCGCCGCCATAAGGCGCGTCATCCACATGGCGGTGCTTGTCCCTTGAATAAGTCCGAATGTCCACCGCCTCTGCCTGAATGGCCCCGCTTTCCATGGCCCGTCCTGTGATGCTGGTGCCAAGACCATCCATAACCATGTCAGGAAACAGGGTAAGAATATGAAAATTCATGTATATTTACTCCTTCCATCGGTTTTTCAGCTTTGTCTGAAGCCGGTACAGGGTATTTAAGGCATCAAGCGGCGTCATAGTGGAAAGCTCCAGGCCGTCCAGCTCCTTAATAATATCATCATCCTTTACCGTATCAAAGAAGGTAAGCTGCTGCAGATCCACCTCATCCGGCTTTGGAACCGCCCTGTGCTGGGTCACATTGGCATTCGCCTGAGCGATTTCCTTTGCACGGGCCGTAATATCATTTTCACTGAGCTCTCCGGCGATCTCCCTGGCGCGGCTGATGACAGAATCCGGAACCCCGGCCAGCTTTGCCACCTGGATGCCGTAGCTCTTATCTGCGCCGCCCCGGACAATCTTCCTTAAAAATACAATATCGTCTCCCTGCTCCTTTACTGCAATACAGTAATTTTTCACGCCTGCAATGGTACCCTCTAATTCCGTCAGCTCATGGTAATGGGTAGCAAAAAGCGTCTTTGCTCCCAAAAGCTTTGTGCTGCTGATGTGCTCGATCACGGCCCATGCGATCGAAAGGCCGTCAAAGGTGCTGGTGCCGCGGCCGATCTCATCCAGCACCAGAAGGCTGTTCCTTGTGGCGTTTCTAAGGATATTTGCCACCTCGGTCATCTCCACCATAAAGGTACTCTGTCCGCTTGCTAGATCATCCGAAGCGCCCACACGGGTAAAAATACGGTCGCAGATACCGATATCCGCCTCCTGAGCCGGTACAAAGCTTCCTAACTGTGCCATTAGCACGATCAGAGCCACCTGGCGCATATAGGTAGATTTTCCCGCCATGTTGGGACCGGTAATTACGGAAAGACGGTTCTTTCCATTGTCTAAAAAGGTATCATTTGCCACAAACAGATCATCCCGCATCATCTGCTCCACTACCGGATGGCGGCCGTTCTTGATGTGGATCACGCCCTTTTCATTGATAGAGGGCTTGACGTAATTGCGGCGGGTCGCCACAGAGGACAGGGAACAGAACACGTCGATTCCCGCAATGGCTCTGGCCGTCTGCTGGATCCGTACTACCTGGGAAGAAATGGAATCCCTTACCTCACAGAACAGATCGTATTCCAGGGCTGTCAGCTTTTCCTCCGCCCCCATGATCACATCCTCAAGCTGCTTTAGCTCATCTGTGGTAAAGCGCTCTGCATTCGTAAGGGTCTGCTTGCGCACAAAATAGTCCGGCACCATGTCTTTAAAAGAATTTGTCACTTCAAAATAGTAGCCGAACACCTTATTGTACTTGACCTTCAGGGTTTTAATGCCCGTCTTTTCCTTTTCACGTGCTTCTAACTCAGCTAACCAGGTCTTTCCCTCGGTTTTAGCATTGCGCAGCCGGTCGGCTTCCTCATGGAAGCCTTCCTTAATGATACCGCCGTCTCTCACAGTAATGGGCGGATCATCTACAATGGAACGGCGGATCAGATCCCAAATATCTTCCAAAGGATCCAGCTCGCTCTCAAGCTCCTTTAAAAGCCCGGTCTGAAATTCTCCAAGAAGGCGTTTGATATGAGGCAGCATTTCCAGAGAGGTCTTAAAGGCAATGAGGTCTCTGGGACTGGCCGTCTTATAGCTGATCCGTCCGATCAGGCGCTCCAGGTCATAAATGGGATTTAAATACTCTCCCAGCTCCTCCCTGGAAATATAATTCATATTCAGCTCTTCCACCGCATCCTGCCGCCGGATGATCTCATCTTTGTGGATCAGCGGCTGCTCGATATAGCTTCGCAGCAGCCTGGCGCCCATGGCTGTCTTTGTCCGGTCAAGAACCCACAAAAGAGTGCCCCTCTTCTGTTTTTCCCGCATGGTTTCCACAAGCTCCAGATTCCTTCTGGTAGAGGTGTCGATCACCATATACTGGCCGGTGCGGTAGGGGGTGAGGGAAGTAATATGCTCTAAGGTGCTCTTCTGAGTCTCATACATATATTCCATCACCGCTCCTGCTGCAATGATCCCCGTAGCATAGTCCTCTAATCCCAGCCCACTTAATGAATTTACCTTAAAGTGCTCCTTTAATACTTTTTTACAGGATTCATCCCCAAAGAAATGGCTGTCCAGAGCGGATATGATGACCTGATACCGGTTTTTCAGTTCATCCAGGTCTACCCCAGACATATAAAATGCATTGTTGCAGATGATCTCAGAGGGAGAAAATTTATTGATCTCATCAAACAGCTCCCGGTCAGAATCCACTTCTGTAACCAAAAATTCTCCCGTACTGATATCTGCGGTGGAAATACCGTAGCGGCCGTCCACATAGACAATTCCCATCAGGTAATTATTTTTCGTCTCATCCAGAGCCTGAGCGCTGGTAATGGTGCCCGGCGTTACCACCCGGATAACCTCTCTCTTTACAAGCCCTTTTGCCTGTTTTGGGTCTTCCATCTGCTCTGCAATGGCTACCTTAAAACCCTTTTGAACCAAACGGTACAGATAGGAATCCACTGCATGATAGGGAACTCCGCACATGGGGGCGCGTTCCTTAAGGCCACATTCCTTTCCGGTCAGCGTAATCTCCAATGCTTTGGAAGCTGCCAGGGCATCGTCGAAAAACATTTCGTAAAAATCGCCCAGACGGTAAAACAAGATACAGTCCGGATATTCTTTTTTTGTCTCCATGTAATGCTGCATCATGGGAGACAGCTGTGAAATATCAATCTCCACGATCACGCCTCCCCTGAATCCTCATGGATCCGTCCCATGTAGTAAAAGCCCCTGCTCTCTTCCAGATAAACATCTACCAGGGAACCGATCATAGACGCATCTCCCGGAAAATGTACTACGGTATTATTTGACATACGGCCCGTCATCAGCTCAGGAGAATGGTCGTTTACCTCCTCCACCAGCACCTGCTGCACCGTATGCACATCCCGTCCGCAGACCTCTGCGGAAATATCCTGTACTTCTTTTAAAAGACGGTCAAAGCGTTCCTTTACCACGTCCTCAGGCACCTGGTTTTCCATGGCCGCCGCAGGAGTTCCCGTGCGCTTGGAATAGATAAAGGTAAATGCACTGTCAAAGCGTACGTTTCTTACCACATCCAGGGTTTCCTCAAAATCCTCTTCTGTCTCTCCTGGAAAGCCCACGATAATATCCGTCGTCAGGGAAATACCCGGCACAGCGGCCTTGATCTTTTCCGCCAGAGCCAGAAACTGCTCCTTGGTATATCTTCGGTTCATCTCCTTTAAAATGCGGGAGCTCCCGGACTGAAGGGGCAGATGGAGATGGCGGCAGATCTTTTGGGACTCTGCCATTACCTGAATCAGTTCATCCGAAAGATCCTTTGGATGGGAGGTCATAAAGCGTATCCGCTCCAGTCCCGGAATCTTCTCAATCTCGCGAAGCAGCTCTGCAAAGGTCATGGGCGTCTCCAGATTTTTGCCATAGGAGTTTACATTCTGCCCCAAAAGCATTACCTCCACTACGCCGTCTGCCACCAGCCGCTTGATTTCCTTTATAATCTCCTCCGGCTTTCTGCTGCGCTCCCTGCCCCGGACATAGGGGACAATACAGTAGCTGCAGAAATTGTTGCAGCCAAACATAATATTGACGCCGGATTTAAAGGAATATTTGCGCTCCACCGGAAGATCCTCCACGATCATATCCGTGTCCTTCCATACGTCCACCACCATGGTGTGTTTTGTATGGACGCCTTCCTCCTCGTTCAGAAGCTCTTCCTGGCGTTTTTCCAGGCAGATGCTGATCAGCTCTGCCAGCTTAAAAATATTGTGGGTCCCAAAGATCAGATCCACATAGCGGTAGCTCTTTCTGATCTTTTCTACCACTTCCTTTTCCTGCATCATACAGCCGCAGAGCGCGATCATCATATGGGGATGCTTTTTCTTTCTTGCTCCAAGCTGTCCTAAACGGCCGTAAACTCTCAAATTGGCATTTTCACGAACTGTACAGGTATTATAGAGAACAAAATCCGCCTCTTCCGTGTCCGATGCCACATAGCCGATGGCTTCCAGGATCCCTAAAAGTTTCTCCGAATCTCTGGCGTTCATCTGGCAGCCAAAGGTATTGATACAGCAGGTCAGAGGACGGCCCAAACGATCCTTAAAAACCTCCAGCTGCTTCTTTGCTTTTTCCATAAAATACTGCTGGCGTTCCGGTTCACAAGCCGGAGGAGCGCCGTGCAGCGCCTCATAAGAGATGTTTGCAGATAATTCCATGTATGTTTACTCCTGTTCTGATGGTATAATGTTTCTTTTCCGGCAACGTAAGGCGGCTGGGCAGATAAGCCCAGCCGGTTCCGGTGGTAATCTCTATTTATTCCACAGGTCCGAATTGGGAAAGAGGATAATAACAGAATAATACCTTTGCTATGATCTTTTCCTTTTTTACGAACTTGTTTTCCCAGTATCTGGCATCTCTGGAATTGTTGCGGTTGTCGCCCAGCATGAAATAGCTTCCCTCAGGCACTGTGTAAGGACCGTAGGAGCCCTCCATAGGCTCAGGAAGATAAGGTTCCTCTAAGGGTGTGTCAGAGCCATTAATATAAACCTTTCCGTCTACGATCTCCACCGTTTCTCCCGGAAGGCCGATCACGCGCTTTACATAGTAAACGGATTCATCATCCGGGTAATGGAAAATCACGATATCTCCCCGCTCCGGGTCATCGGTTAAGTAGGAAAGCCTGGAGCCGATCACACGGCTTTTGGTCATAATGGTATTTTCCATAGAACCGCTGGGAACACGGCTGTTGGCAATAATGAAATTATTCAGCACAAGGGCAATGATCACAGCTGCCGCAATAATCTGGATCCAGCTGATGATCTCCTTTTTCAGATCAAAGGGCTCCTCCTCTTCTTTCTTGCGGCTTCTGCCCTTCTTTTCTTCTTCTAACATATAAATAAGTTCCTCTCTTCTCAGCTGCGGATCTGGCCGTCTCCGTAGATGATATACTTGGTTGTAGTCAGCTCCTTTAAGCCCATAGGGCCTCTGGCGTGAAGCTTCTGGGTACTGATCCCGATCTCCGCTCCAAAACCGAATTCCTCTCCGTCGGTAAAACGGGTGGAGGCATTTACGTACACAGCTGCCGCATCCACCTCATCCAAAAACTTCTGTGCGTTAAAATAATCAGAGGTGATAATGGCCTCAGAATGACCGGTATTGTATGTATTGATATGACGAATGGCTTCATCCAGGGAATCCACCAGCTTTAAGGACAGGATGTAATCCAGATATTCCGTTCCCCAGTCCTCCGGCTCTGCCGGCTTAAAGGACGGTTCAATGGCTCTGGCTGCCTCATCCGCCCGGATCTCCACCTGCTTTTCTTCCAGTTTTTTCCTTAATAATGGAAGGAAGTCCGCTGCAATTTTTCTGTGGATCACCAATGATTCACAGGCATTGCAGACCCCGATCCTCTGGGTCTTTGCATTGAAGATAATATCCAGAGCCATATGGAAATCCGCAGACTCGTCTACAAAAATATGGCAGTTTCCTGTTCCTGTCTGGATCACAGGCACGGTACTGTTTTCCACAACCGTACGGATCAGTCCGGCTCCGCCTCTGGGGATCAGCACATCCACATACTGATTTAAGCGCATCAGTTCTCTCGTAGTTTCCCGGCTGGCATCTTCAATGAGCTGCACAGCATCCTCCGGCAGTCCCGCACGGACAAGACCGGTGCGGATCCATCTTACAATAGCCTTATTGGACTCTCCGGCATCGCTTCCACCCTTTAAGATCACAGCATTTCCGGACTTAAAGCACAGGCCGAAGGCGTCGGCTGTCACATTGGGACGCGCCTCGTAGATCATGCCGATCACGCCTAAAGGCACCCGTTTCTGGCCAATTTTTAAACCATTGGGACGAAGCTTCATGGAGATGACTTCTCCCACAGGATCCTCCAGAGAAGCGACCTTTAAAAGTCCGTCTGCCATGGATTGAACTCTGGCCGGAGTCAAACGCAGACGGTCTAAAAGTCCCTGGCTCATGCCCTTTTGCCGTGCCATCTCATAATCTGCCTCATTTGCAGCAAGGATCTCATCCTCGCCCTCAAGCAGCGCTCTGGCTGCTTCCTCCAATCCAATATTTTTTTCTCTGGAGCCCAGGCTGTTCAGTATTCTGGAAACTGCCCTGGCCTGACCGCCGATCTCATTTAATGTCATATTCCCTCTGCGCTCCTTTTCGCTCATTCTCCGGGCTGCTACACCTCTTTGATACCGCCGTATTTCTTTCCAAGATCTGTAACAGATCCGTCCTTTTCTACGATAGAAATATTATTTAAATTATTTCTCAGGCTTCCTCTGATTGCTGCAAGATACTCCCTGCGCAGAGCCGCCTGCTCACTTTTTTCTTTCTCCGTCAGTCCTACAGACTGGGATTTATGGTAAAGTTCGTTGATCCGATCTATCTTTTTTGCGTCCATTTTCTCCTCCTGTCCTTAATACTCGTTATTTAAGTAATGCATCAGGTCAAAATCCAGATTAGTATGGGCTAAAAACAGGGTTCCTGTTTCTTTCCCTCCTACAATTTCCATTACTGCCTCTACATGGTCTCCATTGGCAATTACCATATCCGCTCCGCTGTCTGTGGCGATCCGGGCTGCTGCCAGCTTGGCAGACATACCTCCTGTGCCCACATCGCTTCCTGAGGTTCCCTTTCCCATGGAAAGAAGCTCCTTTGTGATTTCCGGCACAAAACTGATAAAGCGGGCTTCCTTATTAGTTCTGGGATCATCTGTATAAAGACCGTCAATATCCGATAAAAGGATCAGAAGATCTGCTCCGATCAAAGCAGCTACGATCGCGGAGAGGCGGTCATTGTCTCCAAAGCTGTCCACATAAGGAATCTCAGAGGTAGAAACGGTATCGTTTTCATTTACAATGGGAATCGTTCCCAGATTTAAAAGCTCCTCAAAGGTATTCTGGGCATTGTAGCGGGAAGCGTCATTTACCATGGTATCCTTTGTAAGAAGCACCTGAGCGGCTGTCTGGTTGTATTCCGCGCAGAGCTTCTGATACACCATCATCAGCCGGGCCTGCCCCACAGCGGCAAAGGCCTGTTTTTCCGCCAGGGAGTCCGGGCGCTTGTGATGGCCCAGAGCCTGCCTTCCTGCGGCAATGGCGCCGGAAGATACCAAAACCACGTCCTTTCCCTGTCCTCTTAAATCGCTTAAGGTGCGGATCAGCTTCTCTATTTTCATAAGATTTAACTCCCCTGTTTCCGGATGGGTTAGAGAGGAGGAACCAATCTTAATGACGATTCTTTTTTTATCCTTCAGGTTCTTTCGTTCCTGTGCTTCCATGATACTGCTCCTTTTTCTTCTGCTTTCAGGCGCTGAAACGCCATGTTTTTTATCTTACACCAAATTTGATAGCCCGTCAATTTTTTTATCCCTCAAGTTCTCCCGTTTTCTCCTTAAGAGGCCGGTATCTGCGGATCAGCTCTTCCGCTACCTTGATGCCATCCATGGCCGCGGAGGTAATCCCCCCTGCATAGCCTGCCCCTTCCCCACATGGAAAAAGGCCGCGAACCGCACTTTCAAGCGTTTCATCTCTGGGAATCCGAACAGGCGATGAAGTGCGGCTTTCAATTCCTGCCAGAATCGCATCCGGACAGTCAAAGCCCTTTATCATATGGCCGAAGCCTTCCATAGCCTCTATAAAAGAAGCAGACAATGCCTCCGGCAAGATCCGGCGCAGGTTCGCAAACCCATACTGCCCCCTGAAAGCCGGCTGAACCTTGCCAAAGTGATCTGAAGTGCAGTCCGAGATAAAATCTCCATAAAGCTGTACCGGAATGTTTCCTCCGGCTGCCTGATACGCCTTTTCCTCCAGTTCTCTCTGGAAGTAAATTCCGCTTAGAGGATTTTTCTCATCATTGTCGTGAGAAAAATCCTCTGGGGTCACAGACACAATGATCGCGCTGTTGGCATTCTCTCCTGCCCTGTCATGGTAGCTCATACCGTTTACGGCCAGTCTTCCAGGCTCAGAGGACGCATTTACCACATATCCGCCTGGGCACATGCAGAAGGAATAGACCCCTCTGCCTGCTGTAGTCTGCCGGGTCAGCTTATAACTGGCAGGTCCTAACGCGCTGCACTCCTCCATGCCGTACTGGCTCATATTGATCATGGCCTGAGGATGCTGGATACGCAGTCCCACGGCAAAGGCTTTCGCCTCCATAGGAACGCTGTGGCGGTAAAGTGTCTCAAACGTATCCCTGGCGCTGTGTCCTACTGCCAGTACAGCGGCATCTGTATACAGGAGTTCTTTTCCATTAATCTCCAAAGCATACAGCTTTCCATCCTTTATCCTAAAATCCGTAACCTGACTTAAAAAACGCACAGTTCCGCCCAGAGACTCGATCTCCTGGCGGATGGATTTTACGATCCGGCTTAAAACATCCGTTCCAATATGAGGCTTATTCTGATAGCAGATGGAAGGGTCTGCACCGAACTGAGAAAGAATTTTAAGAACCTCTCTGTTTCGTCCAAAGGTATCCTTTACCAGCGTATTCAGCTTTCCATCTGAAAAAGTGCCTGCTCCGCCTTCACCAAACTGTACATTGGATGCTGGATTTAATACCCCATCCTTCCAGAAAGCTTCCACCCGTCTGGTTCTGGCGTCTACGTCCTCACCCCGCTCTAAAAGAATGGGGCAGTATCCTTTTCTTGCCAGCATCAGACCGCAGAACAGTCCGGCCGGACCAGTCCCGATAATAACCGGAGGGTATGCCAGAGGGGAAGTTCCGCACTCCGGCAGGCAGTATGGCTTCTCATGGCTGATCGATAAATTACGGTCCTTTTTTTTTCTGACAATGGATTCTTCCCTCTTTGAGTCTCCGGATTTTAAAGTCACATCCACAATATAGCTGTAAAAAATTTCCGGTTTCTTTCTGGCGTCAATGGACTCTTTTATAATATCGATTTTCAAAATATCAGTAGGAGAAATCCCCAGTATCTTTGCCGCTTTCTGCAAAAGTTTTTCTTTTTCGTACTCCAGAGGCAGCTTCAGCTGATTGATCCGTATCATATGTATTTATTTTCCTCTTTCTTTATTTTCTGTGCGGCTTCTCTATTCCGGCTGCCGACTGTCCGGCGATCCATCCGCTGGACCATGCAAACTGCAGATTATATCCGCCGCAGATCCCGTCTACATCCAGAAGCTCTCCGGCCAGATAAAGCCCCGTCCTTATTCTGGACTCCATGGTATCCGGATCCACCTCTCTTGTATCAACTCCTCCGCAGCACACCTGAGCATTGGAAAATGGATTTACGGACATAACAATGGCCTCATAGCTTTTAAGCTGATACAGGATCCGTTCCAGCTGGCGGTTTCCAAGACGTTCACAGAGAGCAGATGGATCCATACCGGACAGTTTGATCAGCACCTGCGCAAGTTTTCTGTTTAACATTCCCGTAAAAAGCTCTCCCACTGGCTTTTCCTTCAGCATGACTGCCCGTTTTTTAAGAAGACGGAACGCCTCATCTTCCTTCCAGGATGGCATAAAGTCAATACTGGCTCTTACTCTGGAACCCTTGTCCAATGCCCTTGAAGCGTAACGGCTGATCTGAAATACCGGAATCCCGGACAGGCCGTAATCGGTCAGCTGCAGCTCCCCTTTATCCTCTGCCATGCATATACCGTCCGCCAGAAGACGGATCCTGGCCTCTGTGCGGATTCCTGCCAGCTGTTTATAAAGCGTTCCCTGGCACCGAAGCTGCACCAGCGCCGGAAGAGGCTTAATTACCTTATGGCCTAAAGCTTTCGCAAGTTCATAACCGCTTCCGTCCGAACCGGTAGAAGGAGCGGCCTTGCTTCCTGCCGCCAGAATCAGGGTATCTGTATGAAGCGTTCCCTGGCTGCTCCGGATCAGAAATCCCCCGTCCCTCTGGGGCTTTATGACAGATACCTGACAGGAAAGAAGCACCCTGATCCCAAGCCGCTCCGTCTCCCACCGAAGAACATCAAGAACAGACGCTGCCTGATCGGAATTAGGATACACATATCCGTTCCTGTCTTTTGGCACGATTCCCAGATACTTAAAAAACTCCAGCGTTTCCTCCACGCCAAAGCCTTGAATTACCTTCATGGGAAAATCCTTCTGGCTGCAGCGGTAGCATTCCGGCTCCATCCTGTAGTTCGTCAGATTGCATCTTCCGTTCCCGGTAGAAAGGATTTTCTTTCCAACCCGGTCCATATGTTCGATCAGAGTCACCTGCGCTCCCGCTCTTGCAGCCGAAATTGCTGCCATCAGCCCGGAAGCCCCTCCTCCTATAATTCCAACTGTTCTGTTTTTCATCTGTTTTGTTTTACTCCTGACTGCAACAGGGGCGGCAGATTCCGCCCGCTGAAACATTTTCTTTTAACTTGTATACGATTCCAGATAATGGTATACATCCATCATAGAGGGAAACCAGATTCCCTCCATCAGCCGCGCTCTCTCCCTTTCCGGAAAATCAGTGACCGGAATATGGGTATACAGACAGATAGTGCTTTTATCGCTGCAGAATACCAGTAAAAATCCTGCCTCAGATACCAGAAAGTATTCCTCCTTCGACTCTTCCTGTGTCATTTTTGCTGCCGGAAGAACCCCGCTCTGATTTACAGCCTCCCGTCCCTCCATATCCCGCACCGTCTCTGTTTCCAGTATGGTATTGGGAATCGGCTCTTCCTGACGGATGCGGTATCTGGTAAGCCCGTAGATAAGAACCAGACACAAAAAAGCGGTTCCCAAAAACAGCAGCGCATAGCAATACATTCGTTTCATGATCCTGACCTCCTGTAAAGCTAGTATCTGCGTTCTGCTGATTTTTAAACACAACTGTCCAGCCCGAAAATCTCTTTCTTTCTACATCAGGCGTACCCGTTTGCACAGGCGTACCAGACGGGTTCCCATAGGCATCTCCTTAAGTTCCTTTTCATCTATTGCCTTAAGCTTCACGAGAAGCACCCCATATACAGCCATAGAAACAGCCACCGGGGGAAATACCAGCACAGCCATTCCCAAACGGCCTCCGCTTAAAAGGGCCGGGCATAAAAAAACAAGTCCTTTATATATGCTCCAGGCGGCTGTTCCCATGAGCAGGGAACAGACAGAAGGAAGGATCACGGTCTTTTTGTATTCCTGGCGATATCCCGCATATCTGGCAATGCTGCGTCCATTTAACAGACACATCATAAATGCAAAAAGGATATTGGCAAATACCACGCTGAAAATCCCCATATGGAATATCATAAGGAACACCTCTACCAATATAATATGAACTGCCAGAGACAAAAACGCATGGTGCACCGGCACATCCAGCCGGTTTAAGCCCTGAAGCACCGCATTCGTCACCGTAGAAAGTGAAAAAAACACCACGGCCAATGCTCCTGCCATGGTAAGCCGGATCAACAGACTGTTATCCTCTCCTGCAAACAAAAGATTGCTCACCGGCTCTGCCAGCACACCGATTCCCACAGCCGCCGGAATGGCGATCAGCATGGAAAAACGCACGGCAGCAGCGATCCTCTGATTCGTTTCCTCCTGATTTCCGCTGGATACGGCCCGCGTCAGGGATGGGATCAAAGAAGAGGAAAGTGCATTTGAAACCGCCACCGGAATATTAAAAAGAAGCTGGTATTGGCCCAGTGCCCCCCAGAATACGGCAATCTCCTCACCGGTATAACCCAGGCGGTCCATTCCCTGTCCGAACAGGAAGTTGTCCACCACATTGGAACAGTTATAGACTGCGCTGCTTACAATGATCGGAAGAACTGTGATTGTCAACACATACATAAGACGGCCGTAGCTTTCCGTCTTTGCCCTGCCTGAGCCATCCGCGGTGTGCACCGGAGCCGTTTCCTCTCCCAGTACTTCCCTCCCTTTTGAAAGAGTCAGCATCACAAAAAAAATAAAGGCCGTAGCTGCTCCTGCTCCTGTTCCTATAGTTCCTCCTGCAGCTCCTAACGCATAGGAATAATTCTGCGCCCCTCTCGCTGCATTCATAGCTGCTCCTGTCTGAAACAAAAGGCCGGCGGCCACTACGCTTACCACTGCATTGACAATCTGTTCCAGAATCTGAGACACCGCCGTTGGCACCATGGTGCCTGTTCCCTGAAAATAACCTCTTAAAACTCCCAGATAGGCCATAATCCAGATCGTCGGCGCCAGGGTTTTTAAGGCATAGCTGGAAAAAGGCGTTTTCATCAGCCCTGCAAATAAATCTGCTCCAAACCACAGTGCACAGCCTGCAATTCCGCCCGCAATGGTGGCATACAAAAGACCCGCCCGCAGGATCCTGCGGCAGTTCTCATACTCTCCCCTTGCAAGGCGTGAAGAAATCATCTTGGAAATAGCCACCGGCATACTGTAGGAAGAAAGGATAAGCAGAATATTGTATACATTATACGCTGAGGTATAATATCCATTTCCCTGCTTTCCAATAATATCATTTAAGGGCATACGGTAAAGCATCCCGATGATCCGCACCAGGATGCCTGCCATAGCCAGAATACTGCCCTGAACCACAAAATCTGCAGCTCTTTTGGCTCCCTTTTTATTCATTGTTTTCATCTGTTTTTTGCTCCTTTTTCGTATCTCACTTAAGCACGATCCGATCAAAGTCCCTGGTATCTGTGATAGAGACCGTCAGAAGCGTCATAGATAAAACAGGCACATTCCTGCTTTCTGCATCAGCGGGTATACCCCCTGGTTTCCAGGATCGCTCTCTGGCGTTCCTCCATCAGCAGACGTTCCTCTTCCTCCATATGATCGTAACCGCAGAGGTGAAGCATGCTGTGAGCCACTAAAAATGCCAGCTCCCTGGTCTGGGAATGGCCGTACTTTTCAGCCTGCTCTTCTACCTTCTCTACGGAGATCACAATATCTCCCAGCATCAGTTCTCCTGTCTCCGGATTAAAATAATCCTCCACCGCATCCTCTACATGGTCAAAATCTGAAGGAGCCTCATAGTCTACCATAGGAAAGGACAGCACATCCGTAGCCGAATCAATCTGCCTGTGATCCCGGTTGATCTCCCGGATGGTCTCATTATCCGTAAGGATTACATTTACCTCTGCCTCATAAGGGCATTTTTCATAGTCCAGTGACGCTTCCACCACATCCTTTATAATGGTTTCATAGGGAAGCTCCAGTTTCTTTTCTGCCTCATATTCAATGGAAATGGTCATCGTATTTACCTTCCTTTATCTCTGGGAGTCCTCTTTTTAGGCTCCGCTTTCTTCTCATAGTCATCATAAGCCTGTACAATCTTCTGAACCAGCGGATGGCGCACCACATCCGAACTGGTAAGATAGCAAAAGCCGATGTCATCAATGCGTTTTAATACTTTTAAGGCCGTATCCAGTCCGGACACAGCTCCTGACGGCAGATCCTTCTGGGTCTGATCACCTGTGATAATAACCTTGGAGCCGAAGCCGATACGGGTCAGGAACATTTTCATCTGGGCCGGAGTGGTATTTTGGGCTTCATCCAGGATAATATAGGCATTATCCAGGGTGCGTCCTCTCATATAAGCTAATGGCGCCACCTCGATCAGCCCCTTTTCTGAATTGTGCAGATAACTCTCCGCTCCCATAATCTGATACAAAGCATCATAAAGAGGCCTCAGATAGGGATCGATCTTGCTCTGAAGATCTCCCGGCAAAAATCCCAGCTTCTCCCCCGCCTCAATCGCCGGACGTGTAAGAATGATCCGCCCAACCTCTCCGTTTTTAAAGGCCTGGATCGCCATAGCCATAGCAAGATACGTCTTTCCCGTTCCCGCCGGGCCGATTCCAAAGACGATCATCTTTTTGCGTATGGCATCCACGTAATGCTTCTGTCCAAGCGTTTTGGGCTTTACCGGCTTTCCCGTAATGGTTCGGCAGATGATATCCTTATCAATCTCCAAAATCTGTCCGTCTTCTTCTGTAAATGATAATGACAGAGCGTAATCTACATTCTGCTCTGTAATGGCATTTTGACGCATGGAAAGCTGGATCAGATTGTTAAATACACTTCTCGCCTGGGATACCGCCTTTTCCGGCCCGATGATCTTAATCTCGCCGTCCCTTGCGATCATCGTCACATGAAGGGTGCGCTCTATTTTCTTTAAGTACGCATCGAACTGACCGCAGACATTCTGTTCATGTTCTGCGGGAATATCGATCATTGTTTCAATTACACTCATTCGGTCTTCACTCCTCTGACTCTTTAGAGATTTCCTCCACCGGCCGGCATTGACTGATAGGCCCTAACGCCACCATCTCTCCCTTGATCCGGTATCCGGATACACTCTTTTCTATTCTATCATTATTTTCAAGAATTTGTACCCCCTTTTCCTCTAATTTTTCCGCTTCCTCCTTTTCTTTTCGTTCAGCCAGAAGAGCCAATTCCTGTTTCGTATAGGCTTTTTCATAGGAAATCATCCGTTTTCCCTCTATCACTCCCAGATAAAGCGGAAGACAGTAATCAGAAAACAGTACTGCCTGGTGCTCCTCCATATAATAATCCCACTCCTCTTTTTTCCCTAAAGCAGGAAAAAGCGCAGCAGCAGACCATGGGCCCGCCTTTACGTAAATCCCCTTTCTCGTCTGTCCGGTGGGAATCCGCAGCATTCTTGAAAATGGGATCTCTTTTTCATACTCAATCACTGTTTCCGCTTCGATATCTGCATCTGCCCGAACCAGATGGGATGTTATCTCATCTCCGTTATCTCCCGTAACAGGAACACGGCCGCTGACTAATATCTGTCCTTTCTCTACCGTATCTCCTACAGATACCTGAGCAATACCGCTTCTGACTACCATAGAGCGAATCACTCCGGACGTCCCTGCCACCAGATCACAGGGTGTTTCATCTATCTGGGGCACAGCGGATAAAACCTGATTTTCCCTGATCTTTACTACCAGACGGGTTCCTGTCACACTGGCCGATACCCAGGTAACCTCTGGAAGATCCGTTCGTATAAATGTCTCCACTTCCTCACAGTTTATCTTCTTCTTTAAAATACCGCAATGCAGATCCATCTTTTCCAGACAGATCCTGAGATTATCCTCTGTGTACCTGTAATTCCCTTCAAATTCAATATCCCAGATAAAAAGAGTCATACCATACAACAGTATGAAAAAAGTTCCCAGTCCGGCTGCATAATACCAGCGTTTCCTGTTTCTGAAAATAAAAAAAGGAAAACCGAAGCGCCCTGTGATCCTTAAGCGGACACCGGATTTTCTCACAAGAGGCTTTACCCTCCTGACATCCGCCACAGTCATATATGCTTCGTATTCTCCCTTATCACGGCAGACGATGTTCCAGATTTTAAACCCTCTTGCACTGCAAAGATTCAAAAAACGTTCCGGCGAGCCGTCTTTTAAACAGATCCGTACATATCCCTTTATGCTGCGAAACAGCCACAAAAGCAAAGGCTCTCCCTCCTTTTATATGTTTCCTACAGGAGCGGTTCAAATTCCATCGATTGGATCTGACCGCATACCCCCATTGCATCCTGATTGTAATACCGGATCCTCAGTTCCCGGCCGTGGAGAGTTACACGGCAGTTTCTTGCCTGGATCCTCACCAAAGTATCTGTATACATAAGGATGCTTCTGTAATTTTCAATACAAACTTCGTGAAAACCGGTAAAACGAACCAGTACATCTCCCAAAACCACATCCTTGGGAAGCCCCAGAGCCGTTGCTGCCATGCGCTTTTTTTCTTCATTCATGCTCTGTTCTCCCTCCTGATCGTTCACTGTAACAGTATATGGCTTTCAGCATCCGAAAATACCTCCGGCAGCCCTTTGCACACCAGGCAGCAGCACAGCATACACTGTAATGAACAATCAACCGGGAGGTATCCATGAATAACCATCCCATTTACCCATACCCTGACACCCTGGTAAGCGCTGCTGAAACCCGTCAGGAACATACACCTGTAACGCCTCTGCCAAATCCCGGCGAGGGAGGCCCGGTTTATGACGGCTCAGAACCAGCCATTCCCCTGCCAAATCCCGGCGAGGGAGGCCCGGTCTTTGATGGCGCAGAGCCTGTTATCCCTTTGCCAAATCCCGGAGAAGGCGGACCGGTCTTTGACGGACCGGGCTGGAATACCAATGGTCATTTCCATACCCATTTCCACCCTCCTGTATTCCGTCCCATCTTTCCTGCTTTCGGCTCCTCCATTACCGTAATTCCCGGCATCAGCTTCCCCTGCTACAACTGTACTGCTTCCGGCAATTTCGGACGGGTGCGGGTACTTAACGCCTCAACCGGATATCAGCCCTTTAATGTATCCCTGGGCGGCTGGATGATCGCAGGACAGCTGGCCAACGGAGATATCACCAGTTACGTTCAGGCAGCCTCCGGACGGCGCACCATGACCATTTCTGGTGCCAACGGATATGTTTATATCCAAAAATCTATTACCATCCGTCCCGGAGCCTCTATGACGGTTGCCATTATCAACACTGCTTCCGGACTGGATCTCAAGGAAATCTCCGATGCTTCCTGCAGCGCACCATCCGGTTCCGCCTGCCTCAGGACCTGCAATCTGTCCCTGAATCTGGGACCCTTTGACGTGACCCTTGAAAACAGCAGCGGCTCTTATACACCATTTACGAATGTTGCTTATAAAAATGTGACCTCATATGCTACCGTTTATCCCAACTGGTACCAAATCTATATCTCCCGTACCGGTTCCTTCCCCGGAAATGCGATAGCCGCTGCTTCTGCCACCCTGGAAGCCAATGTTTCCTATACGCTTTATCTTTTCAATGCTCCTACAGCTACAGAAGGCCTGCGGGCTATGATCGTATCAAACTGACCGCTGAAAGGGCTGCCGCACTTAAATTGGTGTGCAGCCCATACTCCTTTTAATCACCGTAATACCGCCGGCAGCTGATGATAAAAAAGACCTCCTTTTGTCTGTCAATTACGATAAACAAAAAGAGGTCTTTGCACACCCATCTCGAAGGGTTTAAAAATTTGCCCGTATATCATCACTGATACGGATTTTATGCAATCTCTTATGCATTTTCTTGAATCCCTTACCCTAAAAGCTAGATTTTAAGCCTTTTTCAGGAAATAAGTCATTCGCATAATTATTCATCCCAGTTGTGGTACACCGCCTGAACGTCATCATCCTCATCAAGCAGATCCAGAATACGGTTCATCTTCTTAATGGAATCCTCATCTGTAAGCTCTACCCAAGTCTGAGGGATCATTGTTACATCGGCTTCCATCATGGGGATATTAAAAACAACTCAAATCTTCCAAAACATCATAATTGATGCTTTCCAATTCTTTACTACTGTGTAGAGTATATCATAACTGAGGTTAAGAAGCAATAATACTGCTGTATAATTTTAGTAAATTTTATCAATCTCCTACTACTCTAGTATCTGTGTGCCTATGGCAATATTTTAAACGCAATAACATAGTATCAAATTATTCTGGTTACCTTTTACAGATACCATACAGATATTGTATCTATATAGTGATTGAAAAAATGTGTATGAAAAAGGCTACTGTAATTTACAGTAGCCCTAACCTATTTATATTGGCTTTTGTCTTTTACACAAACATTATATGACTTCAGCTATGGTTCGATATAAGATGTAATCAATTTTATATCTTCATATTTATTAATATCATAAATAGGAATTTCAAACCAAAATTCTCCATCAGCCATAGTTATATCCACTCTAATCATTGTTGTTCCATGATTAAAATTAACTGAATGTAAATCTGGTGCTGAAAAATATACTCTTTCTGTTCCCTTTGCTGGTATTACCATGTCACACTCTATCCCATCACTACCAAAATGATAAAATGTTTCATTAATTTTTGCATCTGAATCAGTTATAGTGCAACGGCTTTTTACAGAAACTGGAATATTTTTATGATTTTCTAACTCTAATCCAACTATATCTTTTTCTGATGAAAACACAGCAAAAACTGTAGAAAAAAATCCTGGCTCATCATACCTATGAACCGTTCCATCTTCTGTTGAGCGTGAATTTTCATCCACTTCTCCACCATAATATAACTCTCCGGTTTCAGAAAAATTATACCATTTATTGTCTATAAAACATAAGCCTGTATTCATATTTCCAAAGGTATCAAAATGATATTTGTAATTTGTCTTAGGATCGACCAACCATCTATTAATATAATAACCTTTCTCATCTTTATACTTCCACTTACCATCTTTTTGATGCTCCCAACCGATTTTTTTATCTGTTTTAGGTAAATCTATTTCTGATTTTGATTTTTCTAATGGATCTATATATGCACCATCAGCACCCACATAAAAATTACCTATTTTTTTGTCGGCAACCATATATCCCTCATCATCAAAATAATAAAATTTATTATCAATCAATAACCACCCATCCTGTGGGTAACTTCCATCGTCACTTTGATACCACCAGCCTTTTTCATCCTGCTTCCATTCTCCTGCAAAAGCAGAAAAAGTCATATAAGCAGATAACACTGTTGCTAATAATAATATTTTCTTCTTCATAACTCTCCTCCTAAAAATATACTTTCTTTCATTATATTTGTTTCGTAGAATACATTCAAGTATCAAAATATATTTTATCATAAATCTATCTACTTATGGAAGATGCTGCATGATTGATTACACACCATTCTATAAAATAGTAAAACAAGCAAAAAACTAATGTGTGCTTACCAATAAACACAACTCACCCAATTCCATATAGCAAATTCATCCGTACCATACTACTATCTGTATCAACCCCCATATAATCAGCAAGATACAACGCTAGCTTAACAGCCCTGTCTGATATTCCTATGTCATATCCGTATTTATTCTTCATCTGTATATGAATTTCCTCTTCTGTCTCTTCAATATTCAATACAGAATACGTCGCTCTTGCATACTCATGTAATGTTGGAATCACTGTATGCCTTAACCATTGTGTATACTGTTCTGTATTCTTTTTCTCTCTGCCGTCCTTTAAATCATGGACAAATAACCTAACTTCCTCTCTCTGTTGTCCTGTCAGTGCTTCAATCTCCATTTCCAAACATCCCCCTTCATTATCATGTGTATAATCGTATATCACCGCTCAACCTCCTTATATAATGCCTCACTATATAGTGAGTTATTAAATATAGAATCATTATATAGAATAATGTGTGAGTTGTAAAGGAGGCATTATGGAATACGGGAGCTTACACATTAGGATTGAAGAAATTTTACAAGAACGTAATATTTCCAAAAATAAAATCTGTAAAGACTTAGACATCCCTCGTTCAAATTTTAATAGGTATTGCCGTGATGATTTTCAAAGGCTGGATTCTTTACTTATCTGTAAACTGCTGTGGTATCTGGATATAGAAATTGGAGAACTGATAGAATATAGAAAATAATCTTTTCACAATCGTACACGATGTACATTTGTACATCCTTATTATTCTCAATGTCTTTGTCTGATAAATACATTACTTTAATTCTAGGCTCAAAATTAAGCTCAGTGTGTAAACGCACCAACTCCCCTATCTATCTGCATCCCTCTGCCCGTTCTAGGTTTTATCTACCCCTCACCATATCATATTCCCAAATGCACCATACGCCTCTCCATCCCTTTATCTGCATAATTGTCAACTGTAAACATACACGGTCTTTAATACCTTTCTGGTGCTTCTGGGAGCCTGTTTATGTATCGTACATAACACTACAACATTCGCCATATGGATATCCTCTAGGCTCCTGTAGTTTCATTTTCAAAATTTAATGTACATTAAAGAACAGAGACAGCTTATTCAGCCATCTCCTCTATGATCTCCCTCTTATACTTGTAAAATGTCATCTTGCTAATCCCGATCAGCTCCCAAGTTTCCTGGTTGGTTAGCTGGCCGCCGAAGTCCTTATTGTACTTCCTGATCTGCTCTTTTGCAGGTGCAGCTTTCTTTACAATGAGCTTGGCTCCCTGTTTCTGTCCAATCTGCTTACCATTCAGCCGTGCCGTTTCAATGCCCTCTTTGGTTCTCTGGTGTAAGTCCTGTACCTCTTTTTCTGCCTGTCCAAATGCAAGACGTATCTGCTCTTTTGCAAGGGTCATGAGATACTTGTTAATTCCTTCAAGAATAAAGTCTACATTGGTTCCCGTCATTTCTATATTGCTCTCCAGCGCATTTTTGTATGTGGCTGTATTGATGTGAGGCTCTTTGAGAAATACAAGCTCTATCCCCTTATGGTACAGATCTTCATACAGCTTAAAGCCGTCCTCTGCATTTCTGCTCATACGGCTCACCGAATCAAAGATAATCTTATCTCCTTCCTTTACTTGCTTTAACAGCTTATCCAGCTCCTTCCGTGACTGAATCTTTGTTCCTGTGAACACCTCTTTTACTATATGAGCATCCGGATAAGACTGCTTTATGTTCCTGATCTGTCTTTCAATGTTCTGTTTAGCTGTGCTGATTCTTGCATATCCGTATTCCATGATACCACTCCTTTAGTATTATTTTTAACGTTCGTCTGATGTAGTATCAATTTTAGCACTGTTTTTATCAAAAATCAATACACTTTTATTATCTTTTGCATTAACATTAAATTTAATACTTTATCGTATGGCATATCGTACACGCTATCATTACATAATACTGCATTAAAAAATGTATACTGCATCTGTGTTTTTCGCTGGAGCTTTTTTCGCAGCCCTAAAATATTATCTATTTTTAGGTATTATTGGAGGGGGATTTAATATCGTAATTCCCCTTATTCCATAGGTATTTTTTGAATTTTTCGTTTAAATTCTGATTGGCGGCCTGATTCTGAAAAATACTTAACTACCATAGATTTTCTTTGATTTTTGAGCAAAAAATTTTATCGGACACATATATAGGGGGCGTGTGTGGATTAGCATAATATATATATAAAGTATCATTTTGATATCCTAATGTTTAAAACGCTTTGCGGATTCCAGTTTGCTGTTGGTAAGTATATTATATTGTCAAGGTGTCGGGTGTCCTTATCTCGGACATCCGGGGTGTCAATAGTGTTGACAGTTGAGATGTTACCATTAGTCACACCCAAAAGTCTAAGGTCAATAATAATGACTTTAGCGGCTGGGAAGTGCGTAGTATGCACTTCTAGCTACGGCAGTTTACCGTATGCACTTTGGGAGGTTGGTTGAACCGGCTTCCGGGATCTGCAATATGAGGTCATGTTTTAGGATTCCACAGATATGAAGCCCTGTCCATTTCTGGATTGAACTCGGTGAACGATTCGTTCAGCCTGCTACGGGTGTTAAGTTTTGTTAAGGTTTCGCACCTGAACGCAATTTTGCGCTCAGGTCAAAAATGAGCGAAAGTCTTTGATTTGGTACTTGCCACCTCATAGACAGGCTGAAAACTCAGCGTATTCCCATTTTGGGCATCTGAAGGCGTGTCTATTTTGGACATCCCCTTTCTTCAAGGAGGAGTTTTGAAATTGATTTTTCGATTTTTATCTCTTTTAGCCTCTGCAATTTTTCTTTCAAGCTCTGCCCTCTGCCACTGGAGCTTCACCACTTGATGATGTTCTTTGAGTGCTTTTTCTTTTAATTTTTTCTCAATTAGTTCCAAAATTTTCATCTAACTTATCCCACCATTTTCTGATCTTCTTACCTAATAGAGTAAACATAAAAGAGATATTTGAGCGGGGGATTGCTTGCAATCCAACGCAGCCATGAGCTTGCGTGCAAGCGATTGGCCAAAGCGTCGTAGACTAATTAATATCAATCCAATAATTTGTCCATTTATAACGCTATATATTTATTTTTATAATATATACCATTTTAAATGGACAATTTTTACAAAACTATTCTATTATTAAGATTAAATTTTAATCAATTTATCTGTTAAGAGTGTTTGAGCTTCTAAATATGTATCCGGCGGACTCCATACCTTACACTCTAAATGCTCAAATTGGGAAATATCTCCCCAGTATTCTTCTTTAAGTGCTGTTTGATACTTCTCCATATTTTTATTATAAAATTCAATAGTATTCTGGTTAAGGTATTCCACAATTTTTTTATTGAGCTGCTTTTTCTCCAATGCCATCTCTGATACATCCTGATCTGTATTAGCAGATCTTAAACTAATTTTAACATTCTTGAAATAACGAATCCATCCATAAGCATCATACAATAATTCATTCACTCTTCGGTAAAATTCTTCTATTTTTAATGATGCAAACACTTGAAACATTGTATCAAACCCCATAATATCATTCAAAACATGTTTCTCCATTTGTTCGATTTTCTCTTTCTCAAGTTCATCTGCTTTTATACATTCTGTTTCCGATAACACAATAATTATCTCAATTTCATATGAAATTATATTTCTATTTTTTAAATTATTAAGAGCAGAAAAAAATATTTGGGTTAACTTTCTGTCACTCCTCATATAAAAATGTCTAATTTCCCAAGGAGTAAGTACATGATCTAATTTCTTCAAAGCATCTTCTGTATACCAAATATAATTATGATTAATAAATCCAAGTAATTCCCACCATCCTTTTTTCGTAAGTGTATCTGTATTCCCCTGACTCTTTAGATACATTAGTAAAATTTTTTCAATATATGGAATATAAATTGAATTATTACCTTCTTTCCGTTTGTCATCCTTACATAATGGAGTATCATATATATCAGTAATAATAAATTGCTGTCCTAACCTTTTCCAAGCAAAATAGCATTTAAAATCTGCTATCTGAGCTTTTTTTGAATTTCCTGTTTTTACATCCTGCGATAATAATTCACATAGTGCCTTATAATTTTTTACGGTCATACCAACTGATAATTTTTTCGTATCAATCTTCCTATTCATTGCTTTAATCTCCTTTGCATTGATAATAATAAATTCTCCAAAAGTAATTCTAAAATGTTTATGTTATGGGAATTAGATTACCAATTTATATTATATACTTTTTTGAATGTTTTATTTTCTTGAATTACAAAAAAACAGATATGCTTTTTACACATATCTGCGTTATTATACAAGATTTTCTTATTTTAAACGCATCAAAGGGCTTGTCTTGGATGCTATTTCCATTAAATCCTCATCTTGCATTGACTGTAAGTAGCGCTTTGTAGTATCTACTTTACTATGACCTAAAAGTTTAGATACCGTATACAAATCACACCCATTTTTCAGTTGACTCTGTGCATAAAAATGTCTGCACGTATGTGGACTAACCCTAATATGGCTTCTAACAATTGCCTTTTCACCTGCCTTTTTCAAAATATGCTCCATTGCTTCTGGTGTGAGACGTTTTCCTTTTTGTGATAAGAAAAGATACTCTGTCTGATAACATAATTTGTCTTTTATATATGATTCCCGTACACGAAGATAGCGAATCAGATATTTATTAATAAATGGAGTGATAGGCAGATAACGCATCTTTTTTCCTTTTCCCATAACACGAATATATGTATCTCGAAGATCTTCTATTTTCAAATCACACATTTCTGAATTTCTCATTCCAGTATCAAAGAACATCACCATAAGCAGTTGATTCCGAACATCTAAAAAACGTGAGCCTTTAAAAACGCCGATAAGCCTTTTCACCTCATCATCATTAAATGTTTCTATCATAACAATCGGTTCTTTCTGTTTGCTAATTCTATCCATTGGATTATTGGTAATATAGTTTTCTTTGATACAATAATTGAAATAACAGCGGTATGCAATCATATTTCGATTAATATACGTCTCAGCCAACCCCTGAGCTGTCTGATACTGAACATATGCCCTGATTGCTAAATGATGCGTTTGTTCCAATTCTGTAATATGAAATTCCTGTTCAAGATATTTCATCATTCTTAAATTAGCATTCCTATAGCTTTGAATTGTTCTTTTACTAAGCCTCCTCATTTCACATTCAAAAATAAATTCCTTCAAAACATCTTCATTTAACATAAAAACTCCTTCCTAAGCATCTTTTACCATGTTTAGGAAGAAGTTTTCTGCACATTCGTAATTGAATGATGGCAAATCGTCCAGAATATCATAGCTGGCACATTTTTTCACATTTTACATCATCAAATACGGTCAAAAACCTTTGATTTCACGTTGTTTTTCTTTATCTCTCGTCTGTATCCCAGTTGTGGTACACCGCCTGAACGTCATCATCCTCATCAAGCAGATCCAGAATACGGTTCATCTTCTTAATGGAATCCTCATCTGTAAGCTCTACCCAAGTCTGAGGGATCATTGTTACATCGGCTTCCATCATGGGGATATTCTGAGCCTCCAGCGCCTCACGGACAGCAGAAAAATCATCCGGGGCTGTAATCACCTCATAACTGTCCTCCTCTTCGGAAAAATCCTCTGCGCCTGCATCCAGAGCAATCATCATCAATTCATCTGGATCCATCTCACATTCTTCCTTGTCAATAATGATCTGACCCTTTTTATCAAACATATAGGACACGCTTCCAGGAGTACCTACATTTCCGCTTCCCTTTGTAAAAGCACTTCTTACATTTGCTGCTGTACGATTTTTATTGTCGGTCAGAGTATCTACGATAATTGCAACGCCATTGGGACCATAGCCCTCATAGGTCAGAGTTTCATAGTTTACAGAGTTGGCATCACCGGCAGCCTTTTTGATACCGCGGTCAATGGTATCATTTGGCATATTGTTTGCCTTTGCCTTTGCAATTACATCACGCAGCTTACTGTTATTGGCAGGATCCGGACCGCCTTCCTTTACAGCAACCGCAATTTCACGGCCGATAACTGTAAAGATTTTTCCCTTTGCAGCATCATTGCGCTCCTTTTTATGCTTAATGTTGGCAAATTTTGAATGTCCTGACATTGGTATAACACCCTTTCTTTTATCTTCTTTTTCAGTACTGATATCTTTTCTATCCTATCACGATTCATTTCATCTTGCAAGCAGAAAATTGTGCTCAGATTTTCAATTTCATTCCTCTTTCGTTCTGGCTTTCCTGCAGTCATTGATTTCACTGATCAAAATCAGAATTTCAGATATGAAGATACAGAACAGCCCTGCTCTAATGAGTGTTTTTCCTTCCTCATCGCCCTTTTCCTTTGCCTCAGCAGCAAGGTTTCCAAGCACTCCCATAAGTCCAATATTGGCCAGATGCTGAAAATTTCTTTTAATTTCTCTGTTGTCTCTGTGAATTTGCTGTAGTAATTCTTTGTTTGTCATATCTATCACCTTTCTTTTTTAACCTCTGATCCAATTACTCCTCTAAAATAACCTCACAGATATCTCCAATATCACAATGAAATACCTCACAGATTCGCATCAGCACCCCAAGAGAAACCGGTTCATTTTTATTTAATTTTGTTGCCGCATACGGCGAAAATTCCGCAACTCTCATTAAATCGGATCGTTTCATTTGATTATCTGCCATCAATTTTTGAAGCTTATTATAACTTATCTTCATCTTCCGTACCCCTTTTTCACTTTTTGTCCCAATACCAAGCCAAAATAGCATATTTAACATTGTATATAAAAATCGTTAAATTTTCAATGAATATAGCCGATTTATTTCACTTTTTACCATAATATCCGCTGCTATCCGTAAAATGGATAACTCGGGACACAGGCTCTAAGCCCGGCCTTCTTGTCCACACCTCAAAGCGCTAATCCATGCGCTTTTTCCCTTCAGATACCCCATAAAACTCAATATACTTATATCGGCGGAATGCTCACTAACATATGGACATGAGCCAACATCAGCTGCCCTTCTATTATCTCCCCCACCTATACCTACTTTTTCAGTCCTCTCCTTGGAAAAAGGGGGTGAGAAAATGAACTATTTTGTTAAAACAATGGCAGGAAATTTCAGTATTGTAGTTCTTTTTCAGATATACAGACAAGAAAATCGGGAAAAACTATGGACGAAGTCGTACAACTGTAAACGATTGGAAACTAGCGGCACTGAAACAGTTAAGAAAAGAATGGGCGAGGTTGGAACATGAAGAACAAAAATCGAATACCTTTTGAAATCATTGAAAATGTGGTTGAAGGAGAACCGGAAGCAACATACAATGTCATATGTCATTACAGGAATTAGCAATAGCGTTAAGCCGTAAACTTGATTTTACGAAGGTATTATCAGCTAAAGTTAGAGCATTAGCAGAAGAAGGCGATTATAATAAATCTATTTTAAGTTTATGAAAATATGGAAAGCTTCACTTGCAATTCTATAACTAAGGAGCCAATTTCTCTGTATAAGCGCTGTATTGACCGTCCGATATGCAACTTTTTGTAAGGACTCAGTAATCCCACACATATCTTTTAAGATGTCATCGGTTTTAACAAAATTATCCATAAAACTATTTTGACTGATTTTTTCTAATTTATTCTCCATAGCCATCGCTTCTTGAAATTTTCTAACTACTTCTTGAATTTATATTTTCCTTTTCCATGACCGGATACTGATTCAATAAT
>ERZ838827.822-NODE-822-length-30851-cov-5.975841_pt1 | contig 30851 bp, 23 predicted proteins | sample MGYA00519881_ERZ838827 | MGnify/ENA primary metagenome ERZ838827 (study PRJEB31850, sample SAMEA3708842) | human gut metagenome | biome: human gut; feature: human-associated habitat; material: faeces | place: China | collected 2014 ...
AGCGCCGCCAGGCCGAAGGCATTGCGCTCGCGAAGGAGCGCGGCGTCTACAAGGGGCGGCAACGTTCCGTCACGGACGAACAGATTCAGGAAGTTCGCTCTATGATCGACATGGGCGTGCCGCTCTCGAAGGCAGTCAAGAAGGTCGGCATCAGTCGGACGACGGCCTACAAGTATTTGAATGCACAGAATCTGCAAGAAGGGAGTGCGTCATGAGCGGACTGAAACCCGAAGAACGTGCACGTGAGTGGATTGATCGCAAGCTCGAGGATGCTGGCTGGCAGGTCATCAATCGTGACGAATATGCGCCTGGCATGACGGCGGTTGCCGTCCGAGAAGCCGCCATGCGTGGCGGTCTCGAGGCCGACTATCTGCTGCTGATCAACGGGAAGGCCGCTGCCGTCCTGGAAGCGAAGCGCGAAGAAATCGCGCTCGACAATCCGCATCTGATTGCCCAGGCCGAGAACTACACGAAACAGGTGCAGCCTTGGTATCCGACGTGGGAGCTTCCGCTACCGTTCGTCTATCTTTCGAACGGGAAGGAAATCGCTTTCAAGGATTGCCGACAGGTGGATGCAAAGTACGAAATCGTTCAGAAATTCATGCGACCGTGGGACTTGGTACGCCAGCTCAACCTCGGAGAGTTCGACGGATTGCCCTACCTTTCTCCAGAAGGCCTTCGCGCGTGTCAGTTCGAAGCATTGACGAACTTGGAGAAATCCTTCAAGGAAGGCAAGCGCCGTGCCGTAATGGTGTTGGCAACGGGGTCCGGCAAGACCTTCACGGCCTGCATGATGACGTACCGCATGCTGGCCTACACGCCGATGAAGCGCGTGCTGTTCCTGGTTGACCGAAACAACCTTGGTACGGCTGCGGCTACGGCTCTGCAAACGTTCAAGCTGACGGAAAGCGGCAAGCCTCTCTCCGAAATCTTCTGGGTCGAGCAACTCTCGAATCGTCCGATTGAGTCCAGGACGCGGGTTGTGGTCAGTACGATTCAGCGTCTCTATTCGCAGTTGACCGGGAACATGGATGCCTATTCCGAAGAGGATGAGGATGCCAGTCTTGGACATCGGGAAGGGACTGAGGTTGAACTGCCGGAGAATCCGGCTCTTCCGTCCGATTTCTTCGATCTCATCATAATTGACGAATGCCATCGCTCCATTTACAGCGACTGGCAGAAGGTGTTGACGTACTTCAAGACGGCTCGCATGGTTGGCATGACGGCCACGCCGATTCCCGAGACGCTTGCATTCTTCGACAACAACCGCGTAGCGAACTACACCTACGAACAGTCCGTGTTGGACGACGTGAACGTCGGGTATCGCATCTATCGCATCAAAACCGAGCTCACGGAAGAAGGCGGCACGATTGATGCTGGCGACGTGTTGGCCGTCACCAATCGTCTCGATGCGAAAAAGCACGAGCAGATTGCTGTTTCCGAGCGGGAATTTGACAAGAACAAGCTGAATCGCAGCATTGTCGTGCGCGACCAGATTCGCAAGATCCTTGAGGAATACAAGGAAGCCGTCTACACGAAGCTTTATCCGGAACGAGAGGCGAACTTCGACTATCTGCCGAAGACGTTGATCTTCGCCGTCTCCGAAGCGCATGCGCAACTGATCGTCGATATTGCGAAGGAAGTCTTCGGTCGCACGGACGACAAGTTCGTGCAGAAAATCACCTATTCGTGCGGGAACACCAATGAGCTGATCAAATCGTTTCGCTATGACGTGGACTTCCGTATTGCCGTGACGGTGACGCTGGTTGCTACCGGTACGGACGTGCGTCCATTGGAGGTGCTGATCTTCCTCAATGACGTGCATTCCGAGACGCTGTACGCCCAGATGAAGGGCCGAGGATGCCGAACCATTTCGCCATCGCAGCTCCAGAGTGTGACGCCCAATGCGGTCACAAAGGAGCTTTTCTATCTCATTGATGCGGTCGGTGTGACGGAAAGCGAGAAGTTTGTGCCAAGCCTGGACGGAAAGGACGAGCGGACGTTGAATCCGACACTTGAAGCTTTGTTTGAAAAGATGGCTTTGGGCTATTTGCCGGATGATTACTTCCAGTTGTTGGCGTCGAAACTGAGCTGCATCGGCAATCGAGCGGATCCGGAAGATTTGCAGGAATACGAAGAACTTTCGATGACCTCGCCTCTTGCATGGGCAAAGACCATCATGGATGTGCTGGAGGAAGGAAAGCTTCCGCCCTTCACCTCTGCGTCGGATGACAACCGTGAACGCAAGGCCGTCGTGCATGACCTGCTCACCAATATTCCAGCTCGCAAAAAGTTGGTGGAGATCGCCAAGGGCTACGTGAAGGAAGTGGTAGGCAAGACCGATACGGTTATCTCTGCCGGCTTTTCGACGGAAGATGCGCAGGCTTCGACGCAGGCTTTTGAGGCGTATGTCGAAGCGCATCGTGACGACATTGAAGCCTTGCGCATGATCTACAACCAGGAGACCGGAAAACTTACGCGAGCCGCCATCGACGACCTGGAAAAGAAGCTCTCGGCATCCCTCCCGGGGTTCCGTGTCGGTCGCCTGTGGAACGATTACGCTCTGCTCAATCCCGATAAGATCAAGCCGTTGATGAGCGATCAGCAGGCCGTCACGAACCTGATTCAGTTAGTTCGCTACGCGTTCAAACAGATCGATTCGCTCTACACGCTTACCTCATTGGCGGCGCAGCGATTCGCACTTTGGTGCGGTCAGGCGCAGCGTTCCATCACGCCGGAGCAGCGCGAACTCTTCAAGAAAATCGCGGTTTACATCGCACAGAACGGGAGTTGCGACATTCGCGGTCTGATTCAGACCATGCCGGAAGTGGCTGGCAGCCTGATTCATTTCTGCAAGTCTGCGGATGCCGCGAACAAGGAACTCTTCACTCTCAACGAATTTATTCTCAAGGCAGCATAAGAAAAATGACTGAAACTCAAGCCAAGGAAGCTTCCATTACGAAAAAGGTCTGGCAGTTGGCCGACATCATGGCCGGTGCAGGCGTGGGCTTCACCGACTATCTCACGCAACTCACCTATCTGCTCTTTCTGAAGATGGACCGTGAGCGTGTTGAGTTCTTCCTCGAAGCCTCTGCTGTGCCGGATGGCTACCGTTGGGAAGACCTTCTCAAGGAAACCGGCGAAGACTTGCTTGATCAGTACGAGCAGACTCTGGATGTTCTGAGCCGTCAGCACGGTCTCGTCGGCACAATCTTCACCAAGGCTGCCAATCGTATCGAAAGCCCCGTCTACCTTGAGAAGCTCATTTCCTTTATCGACCAGCAACAGTGGCTGCTGATGGATGGCGACGTGAAGGGCGCTTTGTATGAAAGCATTCTTCAGAAGAACGGTCAGGATAAGAAGAGTGGTGCAGGACAGTATTTCACGCCGCGTCCCCTTGTTGATGCCATCGTTGATGTGGTGAACCCGAAGATTGGCGAAACGGTGGCGGACCCGGCCTGCGGTACGGGTGGCTTCCTGCTTTCTGCTTTCGCACACATGAAGGATCAGTCGTTAGACGAAAAGCTTCAGCGATTCCTGCGAAATGATGCGCTTCATGGCTGCGACATTACGCCTCTCGTCGTTACGATGGGGTCAATGAACATGTATTTGCATGGCGTTGGGATGCACAGCAGTCCGATCAAGTGCGAAGACTCGCTTTTGAAGGAACCGCAGAATTTGGCCAGAGTTGTGTTAGCAAATCCTCCGTTCGGTGCTCGCCCGTCCGGTTCCGTTGAAATCAATCGTCCCGACTTCATCATCGAGACGAAGAACAACCAGCTGAACTTCGTGCAGCACATCATGGCCCTGCTTGAACGCGGTGGTCGTGCAGGCGTTGTGCTTCCGGACAATGTCCTCTTTGAACGTGAAGGCGCTGCTATTCGTGAACAGCTACTGAAGAACTTCAATCTTCACACGATTCTGCGTCTTCCGACTGGGATCTTCTACGCCCAGGGCGTTCAGACGAACGTGCTGTTCTTTACGAAGGGTGAGTCGACGAAAGACGTTTGGTACTACGACTATCGCACCGACGTCAAGCACACACTGGTTTCCAATCCGCTTACGCGCAAGCACCTCGACGACTTCGTAGCCTGCTATTGCTCGGATGATATGACGAAGCGCAAGGAGACCTACGACAAGGATTCGAATCCGAACGGTCGCTGGCGCAAGTATCCGGCTGAAGAGCTTTTGAAGCGTGATCAGGTCAATCTCGACATCACGTGGATGACGGAAGCCAAGAGCGAGGAAGAGTGCCTGACGATGGATGAAGTGTTCGAGCGCATGGCTGAACGCGTGAAGATCATTCAAGACGCATTCGATAAGCTTCAGAAGGAGCTTCGTCATGAACTTTGACCGACTGAGATCTTTGTTGTTGGAACAAGCAATACGGGGAGAGCTTGTCGAGCAACAAGCTATAGATTTTGCAGTGCCAGTTGTGGATGGGGTTTTGCCGAAAGAGTCTTATCCATTTGAAATTCCTGACCATTGGAAATGGTACCCGCTTGGCAAAATTGTTGAGTATGGGAAATGTACTCAGATTGGCTCAGGTGAAATCTCAGAAACTACATGGGTACTGGATCTTGAGGATATTGAGAAGGGGACAGGTCGGCTCGTAAACAAAAAAAGAGGAACCCTTACGACCAGCAATAAAGCCAAGTTTTGTAAAGGAGATGTCCTTTATGGAAAGTTACGTCCTTATTTGAACAAGGTTTTGATCGCTGATGAGGATGGGGTTTGTACGACAGAAATTGTTCCCATTAGCGTTGTAACTGCAAAGTTGCCTTTGCTTGCTGAGTACTTACAAAGCTATTTGATGTCCCCATTTTTCTTGGATTATGCGAACAAGATTTCTTACGGTGTCAAAATGCCGCGTTTGGGTACGAAGGATGCCAAAGCGGCTTTAATTCCTGTCCCACCGGTTGAAGAACAAGCCCGCATAGTAGCAAAGCTTGAAGAAGCTTTTTCAGAAATTGACCGCGCAGAGAAGGCCTATGAAGAGCTTCAGACGCTTGCAGGGGTTCTCAGAGGACAGATTCTTCAGGAGGCCATCCAAGGCAAGCTTGTTCCGCAGCTGGCCGCGGAAGGTGTGGTCGAGCAGATCGGAGCTGCACCGGAGGAAGTGCCGTTCGAAATTCCGGAGTCGTGGAAGTGGGTCCAACTGAAATCCATTGGTCAGATTATTGGTGGGGGCACGCCAAAAACTTCTGTGGCCGACTACTGGAATGGGGACATATCTTGGATTACTCCAGCCGATCTTGGAAAAAATACAAGTAAATGGATTCTTAAGGGAGCTAAGTCCATTACTCAAAAAGGTTTAGATGAAAGCTCGGCAAAGTTAATGCCGGAGGGTAGTATTATCTATTCCTCTCGCGCTCCGATCGGCCATATTGCTATTGCGGCTCATGAACTGTGTACTAATCAAGGCTGTAAATCATTCGTTCCAGATGCTCAGTTCATCACTACTGAATGGGCTTATTACATGCTCATTGCTCGAACAAGGGATATTCAGTCAAGAGCGAGCGGCACCACTTTCAAAGAAATATCAGGGAAGGGGGTTGGAGAGACGTGGGTTAGTTTGCCTCCAATCGCAGAACAGCAACGCATTGTCGCCAAAGTTGAAGAACTTCTGAAGCAGGTTGACACGCTCTCGGCCTGATAAGGTCGTAGAACGGCTGTTCCTCCCTGCTTCCCCATCCCGCTTAATTAGACGAAGGGCAATTCTTATGCATTAAGATTCAGCTGGACCTATATTTCGTCGACACCGCCACTGGCACACGCCAGACCTCGACCATGTTCTCACGTCGGAGATCTGGCTGGCCATGGCGTCAAAGCAACGCTTCATCGGTCGCTCTCGGTTTTGCTGGGCTTTACGATTCACCAGAGGCTGTTCTCAAACCGTTGATGAGACTAGTTTGAGTACGGGTTGGGGTTTTGTACCCAACCCGGCCGAGATTATCCAGTACGAACAGGAATCGTAGAAGAGAGGGCTGCCGCACTCGGGCCGGCGGCCATCTTCTGCTCTCCGAGGGAATCCCCTCTTCCTGAGGTTGAAGTGTTGCCAATTCATCCGGCGAACGGCTATGCTTGGCCATTGATTTCGAACAATCTCGTTCCGGCACCGAGGATCCTTGCCTGAGAAAAGCACGCGTCCATAGCGTGGAGAGCGAGATCCGGAAAAGCAGCCGGGGCAAGAACCGTTGAGGCGAAAGGAGGCGCATGGAAAAAGGCTACGTCTACATTCTTACGAACGACAGCTTCCGAGAGGACTGGGTCAAGATCGGGAAAAGCTCCCGACCGGTTGACGTCCGCTCAAAGGAACTCGACAACACGGCCGTTCCCCTTCCCTTCAACATCTACGCAACGCTCGAGACGGCGCGCTACAGCCAGGTCGAGCGGCTCATTCACAAGACGATCGACCGCCTGACGGATCTCCGAATTCGACAGAATCGCGAATTCTTCAACGTTTCGCCCGAGGTGGCGCTCGACATGCTCGTCGACATCGCCAAAGTGACCGACGATGCCGTCATCACCATCTACCGGGACAACAAGCCGTTTCAGGTTCTCGATTCCGAGGAGCCTCGAAAGCCTCGCGACCTGGGCAAGCCTCAAGTCAACAAGAAGCGCGCCTGCAACTTCCGCTTCAGCATGATCGGTCTCAAGGCCGGCGACATCATCACCTTCGACCCGACAGGCCTTCAGGTGCGCGTCGCCAGCGACACCCAGATCGAGCACGAAGGCCGCCTCTATAAACTCTCGCCCTTCGTCGGAACATTCGTGCCCGAGGAGCTTCAGAACAACAGCCGCTCCTATCAGGGACCCAAGTACTTCTCTTTCCACGGCGAAACGCTCTCGGCCCTGCGCGCCAAGGCTGAAGCCGGCGAACACCCGAACGAAGTTCAGGACGACGTAGATGCGCAGCCCTGAAGCCCAGATTCCGGCTGGCACATAAGGAGACAGCAGTCATGTTCACGGAAGTCACTCATGACAACGCCGACATTCTTGAAGACCTTCCCGACCTTGGAGAGGAGGACGATCAGGGCCGCTTTCTCCTTGCGCGCGGCATCGACGGCACCTTTGACGAATTCGTGCCTTGGCTAGAGGATGCCGTCAATGAAGCACAGTGCCTCGGCCTTTTTGACGCCGACCTTCCCGACTTTCTCAAGGAGCTCGGTCTCACGATCGACGCCGTCCAGTGCGATCCCGACATGGAGGACGGCGGCGGCATCAGCTTCTTCGCCTGGGGCGCGAAGGATCAGGAGCAGCGCTCGGCACACACGCTCATGGACATTCTTGAGCGGCTTGAAGAAGAGCAGGAGGAAGAAGAGGAGTACTGGTCCTGAGACCGCGCTCTCTCGATCCGCCCGCTCCATGACGACAAAACTCTCTGCAGTGCCGCACGTTGACGGCCATGCAGCAGGCGCAACGAGACCTGTTCGTGCATTACGCTCCAAAGAATCCGGACATCCTCTGGGTCGACGTCGACTGCACCCCGATCTACGTTTACGGGAACCGGGAATACAAAGAATTCTCCAGTCATTATGGCGACTACTGCCTGATGGTCATGGTGCTTTTCATCAACAACCTCCCCGTGTACGTTACGTTGGACCAAGGCTGTCAGGACGGACGCGCCATGCTTGAGGAAGTCTGCGAGGAAACCATCGACTTCCTCCGCGAGCATTATCCCGGCACGCCCATCGTATTTCGTGCCGACAGCGGGTTCGCTCGCGTTCACCAAGTCACGCGTGAAGAGAAGCCCAGACTGAGCTTCGTCTTCACAGCGTCGGCGGCGTTCAGAAGCGCATCGAGGAACTGGCCTCTTACGCCTTTTGGTGCGCAGTCTCGGAGGCGCATGCGGGCTCGCGACTCTGGAAGGCCCTCTACTACGTAGCCTGCACGCGAGCCGTCGATGTTCTCTTCCTTTCGTGCGGCGGGATTCCCGGCGCTCTCATCAGGGACAAGAGTGCGTGATGCCCCCCTGAGAAGAGTATCTGCTCGACGCTCACGCTCTTCTCAGGGTCTGCCGTCAGCCGTTTTCCGGACCAGGTCGTGGAAGCGCTTCCCTTGAGGGAAGCAATCAGGCAAAGTGCCCTTCGTCCTCCTCATCGACGGCCATGTTGAAGACGTGTGCGAGCTCCTCGTTCGAGAGGTCCCCGATCCAGCTTTCACCGGTCGCGACCGTCATTTCGGTGAGGCGCCTCTTCTCTTCGATGATCTGGTTGATCTTCTCCTCGAAGGTATTGGCCGAAATGAAGCGGTAGACGTTGACGGTCGACTGTTGTCCGATGCGGTAGGCGCGGTCCGTGGCCTGAGTCTCGACGGCGGCGTTCCACCAGAGGTCGTAGTGAATGACGACGGACGCAGCCGTCAGGTTGAGACCCGAACCCGCCGCCTTGAGCGTCAGCACCATGACGTTTTCATCGCGTCGATTCTGGAATCGGTCCACCATTGTCTGGCGCGCATTCGGCTTGAGGCCGCCGTGGATGAACTGCGGGCGACGACCCGTTTCGTTGGCAATCCATTCCTGAAGGAGCATGCCCATCTGTGCAAACTGCGTGAAGACGAGCACCTTGCGGCCGGCGGCCTGCATTTCCTCAAGAATGTCGAAGAGGCGGCACATCTTGCCGGAAAGCCTCGGATCCTCGAAACCGCCCGCAGGTTCGAAGAGCGCAGGCGAATTGCAGATCTGCTTGAGCTGCATGATCATCTGCAGCACCAGCGAATGGCGCATGAAGGTGTCCTTGCTGGCCTCCACAAGACGCATGGAACGCTTGACCACCTCGTTGTAGAGCGCAACCTGCTCCTTCGTGAGCGTGCAGTACTCATCGATGGAAACCTTTTCGGGCAGATCGTCGATGATGGACTTGTCGGTCTTGAGGCGGCGCATCATGAAGGGGGCCGTTATGCGCTTGAACCGATCGGCGGTGACGGCATCGTGGTCGTTTTCGATCGGATACACATAGTCCTGCCTGAAGGATGTGCTCGAACCAAGAATGCCCGGGTTCGACGCCTCCATGATCGACCAGAATTCCATCAGACCGTTCTCGACGGGCGTGCCCGACATGGCGATGAAGCCTTCTGTCTTGAGCTCGCGGACATGCCTGAAGGCGGCCGTCTTGTAATTCTTGATCGCCTGCGCTTCGTCAATGACAACAAGGCGGAAATGCTTGTGCTCGAGCGCCTTCATCGAGCCGCGAAGGCTGCCGTAGGTCGTGAGCACAACGTCCCCCGTCGCCTCCGCCAGATCGCGCTTGGGACCGTAGAAGAGCGATACCGTCAAGTTCGGTGCAAACCTCGCGATCTCACGCTTCCAGTTTGCGAGCAGCGTGGTCGGCACGACGACGAGCACCTGCTTGACATCCAACTCGCCGTCGAGGCGAAGCTTTTCGAGCACCGTGATGACTTGAAGCGTCTTGCCGAGCCCCATGTCGTCGGCGATGATGGCCCCCATGCCCGCGCGCAGATTGCGCATGAGCCAGGAATAGCCTCGCACCTGATAGGGACGCAGCGTCGCCTGGATCGTGTCGGGCACATCGAACGTCTTTTCGGCAAAAAGCCTGTCAAAAGCCGCCTGCAGGCGTTCACTCAAACGCACGCCGTTGGCGCGGATGCCGCCCGAGAGCGCAGCGCGGATGAGCTCGGCCTTCGTGAGCTTGCGCTGACCGTGAAGTTCGCGGCGAATGGAACCCAGGAGCCGCTTGTCGACGTACATGTACGCATCGCGAAAGCGCACGATGCGCCCTGCCTGCTCGGAGAGCCACTCGAACTCCTCTTCCGACATCGTGTACTTGCCCGCCGCCACACGCCAGTCGAACGTCATCGCATCGACGATGTCGAAAAGACCTCGACTTTCGAAGACATTCTCCTTCATGTCCAGATCGAGCGTTGCCTGAGGGCGCAAGAGGTTCCGGAGCGTTCTCGGCAAAATGGTCTGCACGCCGAGTAGATTGAGCGTCGGGATTGCCTTGAAAAGGAGGTCCGCCAACTCATCGAGCGGCACAACCGTCGTTGAGGCGCGGTTTTTGAGAAGCTCCGTGAGCTCCGGACAGTAGCCTGAAAGACGTGACATCAGCTTCAGGCAGTCAAAGCGCAGCGCCTTGTGCTGCGGCAGATCGAGAACGTCCGCGAGTCCAACGCTCTCCTGCGCACCGCCGCCGTCAACCGAGAATCGCATTTCGATGGCGACTGCCTGGTGCGGGTCAAAGTCCGGCATCTCCACGTCTTCAGGAATCGCTTCGTCGTAGCGCGGCTCTTCGGCCTCGTCCGCCCCCTGATACGGAATGAATGTCGGGCACTCAAGCGGCACAGGTTCAGGTTGTACCTCACGCGCACCGAACATCGCCGCCATGGCCGCGCTTCCTGCCCGCGCGCCGACATCGTCACCGCCCTCGCGCTTTGCGGCCGTCGCTGCCGCAACCCAGTCGTGCACGATGACGATCCCCTTGACGCGGTGCGACTCGGTCTTGAGAAAGACGGGCGCGACCCAGCCTTCAAGGCGCATCCCGACCGCCTTCAAGGCGGAATCACCGTCACAGTCGACGGGTTCGCACCCGAAGAGCGCGTGATGCTCGGGAACGGCGTCACCCGTTTCGTCGACATGGGTGCGCCATGCGGCGACGATGTAGCTCTGGATGAAGAGTCCGAGCACGATTTCGCCAAGAAGCAGCGGATGCATCGCAGCAGGCGCCTTCGAAATGCGAAGGAACTCCGGACCGACGTGCGAGAAGGCTGCGCCGACGGCTTCGGTGACCGCCTTCACTTCATCGTCCATGACGGCCGGAATCCAACGCACGGCGAAGATGTCATCCATCGGTCTGTAGATCTGCGGCACGACCGCGCCCGCCTCGACGAGACGACCGGCGATGAGCCAGGCATCGTAGAGTGCCTCCAGCTCGCGCGGCGCTTCAGAAAGCTTCTGATGCGTGATGAAGCCCGAAAACATATTGTGCAGGCCTCGTCCGACCGGATCCGACGCACTCGGTCCGCGTAGCTCCTGGCGCATGAAGCGGCCGCTCTCACGTCGTTCGCGCCAGAAGAGCGATTCGTCCACAACAGGCTGCCCCCAAGTATTGATCGCGATGAGCGGCCGAGCCTCGTCATACTCGGGAATCGTGCGTTCGATGACGGTACGCATCTGATGTGCAACGAGCTTCCCTGCTTCGCTCACGATACGCCCCGTAAGCGCACGAAGGTCGCCGTGGATGTAGCCCGCCGGATGCTCGGCAAAAAGGTTGCGAATCTTCTCACCGTCAACCTTGAAGGTGCGGAAGGTTTGCTTTCGCAGATCTTCGAGCCAGCCGACATCCGATTCTCCATCCGGATGCAGGTCAGTGACGAAGCCTCGTTCGTCGAGTCCCCGGATCAAATCGTCCCAGGATGGCATCTCGGCCTCAACTGCCTTTTCGAGCTCGACGCCGCGGCTTTCCATTTCGGCAATCAGGTCGATGCCACGCAACGTAAAGAGCAGGAAGGGATTGGCATCAATTTCTTCGCTCAGCTTGTAGATGGCGGCTGCAATGTGCTTGCACGGCACCGCCCAATCCGGACACGTGCACGACATCTCCAGATCCTTCCAGCTCGTCGGGAAAATGCGAATGCCGAGCGACTCGGCAATGTCGGCAATTTCGGGACTCAGTTCTCTCGCAGCGAGGCGCGCCACGATGAGAGGAGATTCGGCGAGACGGTCAACAAGACGTGCCACGTCCGACTTGTCGATCGGCGGAAGCGTGATCTTGACGCCGTAGAAGGGATCGTAGTGTCCCGTGACGCGCGCCTTGACCTCGCCCTTTTCTTCGTCGATGCGAAGCGAGCGCACCTTGCCGGCATCGGCATAATCCTTGCCACGCGGAATGCGGTTTTCGTAGTCAATGCCCGAAAGCGCATTGAGCCAGCGACGACCCCACCAGGTCGTCCCATATTCGTTGTTGGCCATCGTATCTCCCAGCCGAAATGTCTGACAAGCGCACTATAGCCGAAACTTGACATGCATGACTGCATCCGCATTGCCCCGCGATGAAGAGGAAGCCGTCCTCACTCACGACCTGGAACTTGTCGTGGACCTTCACGCCGACGACAAGTTCCGCCCGTCTTGGGCACCACGCGGGCCGCGAAGGAGACTTGCTGTACGGCCTCAGGAACTCCCTGACCTTGCCGAACGCCTTGTCGTCACCCGCGTTGTAGTCCTTCATCGTCCAAGCGAGCGCCTCAGGCGGGACGTCCGCGTTCAGCCTCCTCTCCTTCGCCATCCCAACCATGGAAAGGTTCGTACAGAATTGGCGGCGAAGGTCGCCATGGCGGATGTGCATATTGCCTCCGCCAATGCAAAGAGCTCAAACCGCGCCGACAGTAAGGGCTTTTGCTTTTACCGGAAGATCTCCGGGCGAGTTGGGTATAAAACAGCTTCCGATGCCTCAAAATGGATTCTCTTCTTGATGACGAGTCCCCCCAGAACCAGCAGCGCGCCGCAGGCATGACGCCCTCTTCGCCCACGTGCTGCCGACATTCAGACCGCGGAATTTCCAGAGCATCCAATAAAAAGCTCCCGCCCGACTTGATGACAAATCGAACGGGAGCGTGCCTGTGGTCAGGCGTTCAGGCTATTCGCCTTACTTGTACAGCTTGGCGATTTCATCTCGGCAGAAGACTTCCTGCTTCTTGATGAGTTCGCCGAGTTCCTTGTTGTCCATGAAGCTCATGGAGAGGCCGGCCTTCTTGTGCTGTTCGATGCTGGCGGGATCCTCCATCGTCTTCTTGAAGGCGTCGACGTAGAACTGGATCACGTCGTCAGGCGTGCCGGCAGGCGCCACGATCGCGCGGGCGGAACCGTACCAGTTCGGGTAGAAGCCGAGTTCGCCGAGCGTCGGGACGTCCGGGAATTCAGCGAGGCGCTTCGTGTCGAACGCGGCGAGAACGCGCAGTTCGGGCTTGTCGCCAGAAGCGAGCTTCGCGATGTCGGCCACCTTGGCGCAGCTGAACTGGACTTCACCCTGACGAAGGGCGAGAAGCTGGTCGGCCGTGCCGCCGTACGGAATGGCCTTGTACTTGAAGCCTGCGGACTGGGCGAGCAGCTGGGCGGCCGTATGGTTCGAGGCCTTCATGCCGTTCGTGGAGGCGCGAAGATTCGGCTTGGCCTTGGCGGCGTCAACCAGGTCCTTCATCGTCTTGTACGGGCTGTCGGCGCGCACGACCACGACGGAGGTTTCCATCAGGTGGTTGACGATCGGCACGACCTTGGCGGTCGTGAACGGAGCGTTGGGCTGCGTGGCGAGCGTCGTGAAGGTCGGCAGGTTGATGAAGCCGATGGTGTGGCCGTCAGGCTTGGCGTTGACGAGATGCGTCCAGCCGATCTTGCCGTCAGCACCGGGAAGGTTGTTGATGATCAGCGTCTTGCCGACATACTTTTCGGCTTCCATGGCAAGAAGACGAGCACCGGTGTCGGTGCCGGAACCGGCCTTGTAGGCCACGACGACGTTGACGTCGGCCGTCGGCGTCCAGGCAAGTGCCATTCCCGGCAGGGCAACGGCGGCTGCGAACAAAGCAATGAGTTTCTTGTTCATCAGAGATTCTCCTCTTCTGTGGGTGGTTGTTTCGGGACCGCGCCATGCGGCTCGACGGCCCCGTGTGAGCTGATCTCGGGAAGGCGGCCGACCGGTCGTGTCAGCCGCCTCGGCTTGATCAATGAACTTTTTCCTCGGAAGCGCCCTCTCCGGTCGCTTCGGTCTGCACCTTCTTCTCCAGACGGTCCATGAGCAGCGGGCTGAGCACGCCGAAGACGCACAGGCCGACCATGACCCAGCAGATCGGGGTCGAGAAGAGAACGGTCCAGTCGCCGTCCGACAGCAGGAGCGAACGACGCAGGCCGTTTTCACCGATCGGGCCGAGAATGAGGCCGAGCACGACGGCTGCGGCGTTGAGGCCGAACTTGCGCACGAAGTAGCCGATCACGCCGAAGATCACCATGATCACGACTTCGACGAAGTTGTTGTGAATGGCATAGGAGCCCACGACGCACAGGATGAAAATCGACGGAATCAGGATGGCGTCGGAGAGGCGCGCGATCTGGGCGAACATGCGGCAGCCGCTCAGGCCGATCGCGAGCATGAAGAACTGCACGAGCACGAAGCCCGCGAAGAAGGTGTAGGTCATGCCCGCATAGGTCGTGAAGAGCTCGGGGCCGGGCTGAAGACCGTGGATGATGAGGCCGCCCATGAGCACGGCCGTCACGCTTTCGCCGGGAATGCCGAGCGTTAGGGTCGGAATGAGCGAGCCGCCCGTCACGGCGTTGTTTGCAGCTTCAGAACCCGCAACGCCTTCAATGGAACCCTGACCGAACTCCTCCTTGTGCTTGGAGAACCGACGCGCTTCGTTGTAGCCCATGAAGCAGGCGATCGAGGCACCGGCGCCGGGGAGAATACCGATCAGGTTGCCGATGATCCAGGAACGCGTGACGGTGGGCGCAATGCGCTTGATGTCGGAACCCGAGAGGCCGAGGCGGCTGAACTTGACTGCACGTGCGCGCTCGACGATGCGCTTTTCGGCAAGGATCAGCACCTGCGACATCGAGAAGAGGCCGATGAGGGCACAGGTCACGTTGATGCCGTTGTAGAGCGTGGGCTGGTTGAACATGAAGCGCTCGACGCCTTCCATCGGGTCCATGCCGATCGTCGAAAGGAGAAGACCCAGAACGCCCGAAATCAGGCCCTTGAGCAGGGACTTGGAGGAAACGCCTGCAATCACCGTCAGGCCGAAGATCGAGAGCCAGAAGTATTCGGGGCTCTTGAACTGCATGGCAAGTTCGGCGAGCACGGGCGAGAGGAAGTAGAGCGAAAGGCAGCTCAGCAGGCCGCCCGCGAAGGATGCGAAGCACGCGACCGAGAGAGCGCGGGCCGCCTGGCCGCGAAGCGTGAGCTGGTAGCCCTCGATGGCGGTGGCGGCGGATGCGGGCGTGCCCGGCGTGTGGATCAGAATGGCGCTGATGGAGCCGCCGAAGATGGCACCGCAGTAGATGCCGCCGAGCACGATGAGGCCCGTGGCGGGATCCATGCCGAAGGTGATCGGAAGAAGAAGCGCCACGCCCATGGCGGCGGAAAGACCGGGCAGGCATCCGATCGTGATGCCCAGGGCGGTCGAGACGAACATGGCGATCAGATTGATCGGGGACAGCGCATGAATGAAGCCTGCGCCCATCAGAGATACGGTTTCAAGCATCCTGCACCTCCATCAGCCGAAAAGAACGCCGGTCGGAAGCGGCACCTTGAGAAACAGCGTGAAGACCGCATAGATCAGGGCGACGAGCGTCACCAGCGTGAGCGCGATCCAGCGCAGGTTCACCTTGAAGAAAAGGAGCGTCCCGACGAGATAGACGGCGCCGGCAATGTAATAGCCGACCGTGTACATCAGAACCAGAAAGAGTGCGCAGCCGCCCGCCACGAAGAAGAACTGCAGCGGCTGAAATCCATTGAAGACCTCGGGGAGGTCGTTGGCGACCGAGAGCCTGCCCGCCTTCCAGGCCTTCATAAGACACTGTACGAGATAGAGAGTGTTGAGCCCCGCGAGCGCGATGATGAGGCCCATCGGATACGTCTGCGCCTCTTCAGGAAGCTCGACGGTCATGATGAAGAAGGCAAGAGAGACGGCGTAGATGACGCCGACGACGCACAAGTCTGATCGTTTCATGATGGAGATGACGGAGCGGCGTCTTCGGATGCGGCCTGCAGCAGAAGCCCGCCCGTGAAGCAAAAAAGCGACACTCTATTGTAGGACGCACGTGAGCGCTTTTCCTTGATCTTGATTGAAACTTAAGGGTTAACACGACAGGAACGGCGCGCGCGAGACTTGTTGAGGAAGCTCGACAACACGGCATCCCCGGATTCGCGCGAAGCCCCTCCGCACCCTCTCCCCGCCCGACGCCATCCGGCCCCGAACCGACTGCAACACGGTCGTTTGCAAGCGGTTGCATTGCCCCTCTCCCTCAGGGATTGTTCGCATGACGCCTGCCTTCGACTGCAGTAAGATTACTTTGGACCCCGAAGGGGTACTCATAGAAGAACGACTATTCTGCAATCGTTATCATGAATTCCATTCATTCCATCATCATGTCGGCCCTGGCCGTCATGAGCGCCTGTTGCGCCATGTCTGCGGCACAGGCCTGATCACAGCATGAAGAGTCATGAGGCCGCTTACAGACGCAGGGCTTCCCGCATCCCGGGTCCAACGAATTCCCGACAACCTACGGTTGTCTGAGCAACAGGTGATTGTCAATCCATTCACCCATTCCCTTCCGAGATCGGTACAAACCTACTCAAGATGAATACAGAGCGTTCCTATTATTTTTTTCACCCTGGTGACAAATCCATGAAGACCGTCTGACCACCCACTCTTGAACAGACATTTAGTTCTCGTTATACTATCGTTTAAAGTTAAAATGAAAGCTTTCACCCCCAACACACTAGTCCCTTCAACAAATTTGCCATGACTGCCGTCGCGGTTGCGGTCACGGGCCTTTTCGGCTCCGCAACCTACGCTGCTGATCTGGCCTCTTCCCTGACTCAAGGAGTCGACAAGCGCGGGCAAAATGCAAGTTATTACTACGCCAATGAAGTAGCCTCCGTTGCCAAATCGGTCATCAACGACAACAACAAGCGCATCTATCTTTTCCTCTTGGGCGATCGCCAGAGCCACACCTTCAACGACGAGCTCAAGGCGAGCCTTGAGTCCAACCCAAACGGTTCGTCGCTCAGCAACCTCGCACGCACTCTAACCATCGAAAGCACGAACGTCACCTTCAACAATGACGTGGACCTCTCAGTCAACGCCCGGGTCAAGAGCAATGCTGGCGGCATCATGTTCCAAACTGCGGCCATCCATACAGACGAGGCCGACGTCACGTTCAACGGCAACGTACGACTTTCCACCGTTCTCCATTCAGAGTCTCCCGCTTGGGCAGCGGGCTTTAGATCCATGATCAACGGCAATGTCGTTTTCGCAGGGGAGCAGACCTATGTTCATTCCGAGAACTACGGGTATACCTCTGAGGGCCTCCTGGTCAACAACGGAAGCACCGCCCTCTTCTCCGGCGGGGACGTCCTGATCGAATCCATGAGCGACTACGGTAGCAATGGGTTTATGGTCAGAACTGGGGATGGATATGGCCCCGTCTCCGCAACAATTGCCAACTCAGGCACCTTCACAGTCAAATCCACCCTTACGGACGGTTACGGTTGCAATGCCGTTGGCGCTGACGTTGAAAACTTGACGGTTACCTCCGACGTCGACGCCCTAAATGTCATCGTAAACGGCATCGGCTCCACCGAAGGAGTTGGAACAATCGGCATCCGATCCCGCAATGTAACCAAAATCAACGCAGGACAACTCAACATCCAGCTTAACGGCACTGACCTCGAGCGTCCGGACCAACACGGATATGACACCTCTTATGGCATCGTTAACATCGGAAAACTCAGTGTCGGAGAGAACACCGTCACCACGATTGACGTCAAGGATCAGGGGGACGCAACCGGCATTTTGTCCGGCTATGACGGAACCCTTGACATCAAGGGCGACCTGACCGTCAAGGTTACGGTACCCGAAGGATCTGAGGCTATTGCCGCTCAGATCGAATCCGGAACGACATCGCTTGGCAGCGAAGGACACGTCGTCGACCTGACCGGCGACGTGGTGGTCTCGGACTCCGATCAGTCTTCCGCCACCCTCAATCTTGCAGGCACTGCAGGCATCAAGGGCGACGTCGAAGTGAATTCCACAGGCACGCTCAACATTGCGGGTCAGACCGACGTCTCGGGCGTTGTCACCAGCACGGGCGCCGTCAACATTGACAAGGCCGTACTCTCTATCAATGGCGACGGCTCGACGCTCGCCTCCGTCAAGGCCACGGACGCCACGCTCGCACTCGGCTCAGGCAAGTATGAAGTTACGTCCTTCACGGGCACCGACAAGACCCTGCTTCTCAACGACATCTCCGCCGACGTCACGATCGGCAACCGTACCGACGATACTGACGGCATGACGCTCGCCGCCTCCGGCAAAGCCAACGACGCCTTCGCCTCCTCTCAGGAAGCGGTCGACGCCCTGCTCGAAAAGGGGCTTGCCAACAAGGGCGAAACGATCGAAGTTCAGGAAGGTCTGGTGAATGACGCGGTCACGGGCAAGGTTGCGGTCGACGAAGAGGGCAAATCCACCCTGACGGACGTCACCGTCCAGAAGAACAGCACGGTCGACGCCTTCGGCTCGGTGGCCTCTCTCACGGCCTACCAGTGGCGTCACGAGATGAACGACCTCACGAAGCGCATGGGCGAGCTGCGCATGTCGCCCGAAGGCGTGGGCTCGTGGGCCCGCATCTACGGCTCGACCTTCGAGTACGGCGCGCAGAACCTGACGGCGAAGAACAACTCCGTCCAGGTAGGCGTCGACGCAACGGCGGGCGCAGGCTGGACCGTGGGCGCGGCCTTCTCCTACACAGACGGCTCGACCACGTATGACCGAGGCGAAGCCGACAACGAGGCCTATGCTCTGGGCGTCTACGGCACGTGGATGCACGAGAGCGGCCAGTTCGTCGACCTCATCGCGAAGTACGGACGTCTTTCCAACGACTTCACGCTCGCGGGCCTTGAAGGGAGCTTCGAGAGCAACGCCTTCAGCGTGAGCGCCGAGTACGGCTGGCACCTGAAGCTCTCGGACGTCGCGTTCGTCGAGCCGCAGGCCGAGGTCTCCTACGGCCGCATCATGGGCGACGACTTCACGGCCTCGAGGGGTGATCAGAGCGTGCGCTTCTCGCAGGAGGACACCGAGTTCCTGATCACGCGCCTCGGCGTGCGCACGGGCTTCTACTTCCCGAAGGACCGCGGCACGGTCTACGCCCGCGCCTCCGTTGCACACGACTTCAAGGGCGAGGTCGAGGCGACGGCCGCGAACGCCGGCAGTGCGGGCCGCAACACGGCCTACGCGGATCTGGGCGGCACGTGGCTTGAATGGGGCCTTGGCGCCAACTTCAACCTCACCGACCGCACCTTCGCATACGTCGATCTTGAGCGCACCACGGGCGCCGAGGCCGACGAAAAGGTCCGCTACTCTGTGGGCGTGAGGCACGTCTGGTAACCGCATCTCCTGATTCTCCGCCCTGACAAGGGCGGTGAATTCGGGGATCGATGACGAACAAGGCGCCGTTTCCCGGACAGGGAACGGCGCCTTTGATTTGGTAATTTGTTTTGGATCTTGACGGTGTGGGGCCGCCTACCTCTTCAGCTTCAACGCCTTGTCGGCGTCCTCGATCTCAAACAGGCTGTCGCCCGCTCGAACTCCGCCGAACGAATCCATGTGCAACCAGCCTTCCCCCGTCGAATGGTCCGTATGACCGACAGGAAACGGACGGTCCTCAACGTAGATGTCGCCGAACACATCAACTCTCAGGCGTCCTTCACCGCCGGGCTCGACCTGCCCTACGGGAATGCTCCAATCCCCGTCGTAGACGTTGCCGAAGATGTCGGTGCGCAGCTCGCCCGCCGAGGCGCCCGCGGCGATGACGCCAAGGCTGAAAAGCAACAGAATGGAACGACGCATGGTTGATCTCCATCAAACGAAAAAGTGTCGGGCACCCCGCCGCCGAAGCCATTCAATGAGGAGGAAACGGTCTCGACGGCAGGATGACCTCCTCCATCCTCATGATGCCTCTTGCTGCGTCAGCATGAGACGCACTCAGACATGAACGACGCACTGACCTTCGACCACAAGTCGCTTGAAAGAGACGTGGCCTTTGGATCTGCGATAGGATTGAAGTTCACCCTGGCCTTTCCCGGAGCTTTCATGCAGAAGATTCTTCCCGCCGTCCTCATGCTTTGCGCCCTCGCCGCAGGCTCGCAGCCCGTCTGCGCAGCCACGGACAATCAACTCATCCGCGAGGAGATCACGGCCGGCATGACCGATCCCGCCGTGATCGAGGGAAGCGCCGACGCCTTCGGCTTCAGCGGAGAAAAGGCCGAGGCCTACGCCGACTTCATCCGCGATCTTGCGGCGAGCAGGCTCTTTCTCGACCATGTCGTCGAGCAGTTCAAGAAGGCGGGCATTGACGGCGCGAAGCTGCGCGCCGTGCACGACCACGGCACGAGCGACGAACTTGCGGCCCTCTCCGAGGAAATCCTTCAGGGAAGCCTTCTGCTCACTCAGCGCCTGATGGCCGAGGGCGTGCCCTATTCGAGCCCGAAGGTGATGGAGGCCGAGATGCGCACGACGAAGGCACTCTGCGGCCGTCTGTCGGCCAAGGCCTGCCGAGACCTCAATCTCGTGGGCGCGCAGGGCCTTGCCTACGACGATCTGGATACGGCGGCCAGAACGCTCACGGCCGACATGAGCGAAGAGGACGTGAGGAAGATGTTCAGGCTCAAAATCGAGAGCGTCGAAAACGCCCTCAGGAGCCACGGCGAAAAGCCCGCGATGTCGGAGGAGAACGTCAGGCTCGCCAGGGCGGCCTATTCCGTCGCCCTTGAGGCCGCACTGGAAAGGCAGACGCCTCAGATGCGCGAGCGCTTCGAGAAGACCATGGCGAACCTTGAGGGCTCGACCGACGGAGACGTCTGCGACGCGTTTGGGATCATCTACGGCGCCATTCTCGACACGGTGCCCGAAGATCCGGAGGGAAACGTCCTCAAGGCTTTCTTCACGGGCAAGCTTTTCTGAGCGCCGCCCGACGTTCATCCGAACCTTTCACAAACATCTGCGCCGAAGCCTTCCGACGGGGGCTTCGGCCTTTTTGATGAAGAAGGCAGAAGCCTGACGCTTCTTCAGAATCCCGCCTTCTCGTCGTCGTGCCGACGTCTGAATTGTGCGATCTCCTCCGAACTCGGAACGTGCGGCCCGCGATAGGCCGGATCGCTGGAAATGAAGCGGAGAAACTCAAGCTCGTGCTCGTCAAGCGTCGCAAAGGCCGCGAGACTTTCGGCTTCGTCTTCCGACGTTGAAGAATCTTCCCTGTCGCCGGCCGGTACGGCCGCCGTGTGAATCGAACGCGAATTCTGAAATGTTCGAACGGACATGACTGTTTCCCGACGTTTCTACCCTGCCTCCATCCTAGTCCCGTCCGATGCTCTTTGGCGGAAACGCCTGCAGGACATGCAATCAGGGTCAATCTTCGGACCGATCTTTGCCTTTCTCCCGAGCCATGCCCCGACGGCAAGTCCCCCGCGAACTGAACGAAAGACAGCTTTCGCAGTCCTGGCGCCCCCTGCCGCCCGCCCCTGAGAGTCGCAAACCTGTTGAAAACGACTGTGCATCAGAGTAAAGTATGAATGATCTGCGGCATCCCGCCGCTCCTCCACTCCCTCGAGGCACATCATGACCAGCCCGATTCTCGCGCACAAGTCCGCGCGACCGCTCCCCGGCGCACACGGCTTCGCTCCCGTTCCCCTCTCACTTCTCATGCTTCTCGCCGGCGCAGGCGCCGCATGCGCCGCCGTCCCTTCGGGCAACTGGTGGAATAGTACCGACAGTATTGACCTCACCGGTGGCGAAAATTGGACGATCAACAATGAAACGCATGAGAACGCCGTCACGGGTGCGATCAGTATTGCCAATAGTGCAAGCGTGAGCCTGACTGGCAGCACGCTCGGCTTCGCGGGCTCGACCTCCATTGCGAATAAGGGCACGCTTTCGCTCACGAACAGCACCCTGACGGGCGTCTCACAGATCGACGGCGCGGGCGGCGTCGTGCTCGACGGCAGCACCATCGCCACGACAGGCACCTTCAGCGCGGTAAGCCTCAAGGTGAACGGCACAAGTTCGCTTGCAGCCGCAGGCAACATCGTCGTCAATCAGGTTAAAACGGACAGCGACGACGCGCTCGCGCTCAAGTCCGATTCGGGCACAATCGAGTTCGGGGTCGTCAGCGGATCGGCTCAGAACGCCTCCCTTGCGCTGTCTGCCGTCGATCAGGAAGCAGGCGCCTCCGTCACCATCGCACAGCTCGACGAAGTGAAGCTCACCATCGGCAAGGGCGTGACGGCCAAATTCACCGATACCCTAAGCACCGCCAGCCCGAGCAATGAGGCCGTCACGATTCTTGGCACCGTCGACTTCACGGGACTGACTGGTCAACAGAGCGGCGCCTGGCAGTACGGCTGGAGCGTGAAGTCGGGCGGCACGCTTCGGATTGCCGCCAAGGACGCGCAGAAACTGATGCTCATGAACGGCACGGTCCTTGAAGGCACGGCCGACGCGCCCGCCGTCTTCGACATGACAGGCGGCACGGCCACCGTGGACACGAAGAGCTTCAGCTTCGTGACGGACCGCGGTTACGCCCTCTACAAGGCCACGGACCTCGTCCTCAGCAACGAAAACAATCAGGATCTTGCAATCAACGCCACGAGCAGGCTCGAAACCGAGACGCTCAAGCTCGACGACTCCATCAAACTCGCATCGGGCTCGCTAATCGTCACGAAGTCGCTCGACCTTGGCGGAAACAATCTCTCCGTCGCTTCGTCCTGGGGCAAATCTTCAGCCGTCACGGTATTGGCTGACATCGGCGGCACCTCCACCTCGGGCATCATCGTGAACGGCGGACTCATCGTGGGCGAAAACGCCCTCGCCTCCATCGGCACCGCCGACACGAGCCTCCTGACGGAAAAGGCCGGCACGCTTTCGCAGAACGGCACCACCGCCGCGCTCGGGCTGTACGGCCCGATCAGCATCGCGTCGGGCGGCGTCCTCTCCGTCGGATCCTCCGCCTCCACGGCCAACACCGCATCCTTTGCGGCGGGAAGCCTGCTCGTCATCAACGGCGAAGCCCTCAACGACACGGCCGCCATCACGTTTGAAAACAAGGGCACGGTCGCTGTGGCCAACGGCGCGAAGCTCTGCATCGTTGACGCCGTCTCGGGCGGCAGGTACACGATCGCCGCCAACGCCGACCTGACCTTTGAAGGCGGTGAATACGGCGACGAAACCGTCACGGGCTGGAAGGGCGCGAACCTCACGGCAGGCAGTGCGCTCCTCACCGTCGAGGCCCTCTACGACAAGACGACGGGCAACCTCGTCATCACGACCTACACGTATTCGGGCGACATGTTCCCATCCTTGAGCGACGGCATGAGCAGTGCCGTCGACGCGCTCTACGAGGCGCACGAAGGAGAGGACGGCTCGCTGCAGGACTACGCCGACGTCGGGTCCGCCGATGCGGGCGTTCGGTTCCTCAGTCGCGCGACCAACACGCTCTACCTCGGCACCGACACGGAGGCCGCCGCCCGCACCATCGAAAGCGCAGCGAGGATTGCCCTCGCAGGCGCCGTTCCCCAGATGACGATGGCCGCCTCCGACGCCACGGGCGCCGCCGTCATCGACCGCTTCAGCCGGGTGCGCACCGCAGGAGGCGCTCGCCTTGCGCAGGAACCGGACGACGGCACGGTGCTCTGGGTTGCGCCCACGTGGCAGAACCGCAAGGCCTCGGATCTCGATGCGGGCGCCCTTGAGGGCGGTTGGCGCGGAAACCTCGGAGGCGTGGTGGTGGGTGCCGACCACGGCTTCGGCAGCCTTCGCACGGGCATGACGCTCAGCGCGGGCACGGGCTACGCCCATTCCTCGGGCGACTACGCCCGCACCACCAATCATCTCGCCTTCTGGGGACTCGGCCTCTATGCAGGCTGGCAGTCGGGCGGCTTCGCGCTCACGGCCGACGCCGGATATACGGCCACGCGCAGCAAGCTCAGCCAGGCGGTCGACGCACGCATGGACATGAGCGGCCTTTCGGCCCGCGTGCACGCAGACGCCTGGCAGGCGGGGCTGAGGGTCGAACATGCGTTCGAAACGTCCGTTCTCGACGTCATCCCGCACGCAGGCGTGCGCTACCTGAACCTTCGCACCGAAGGCTTCGACACATCGAGCGGCGGAACCGTACTCGAAACAGACGACATGACCCAGAACCTCTGGACCTTCCCCGTGGGCGTCACCGTCAGCAAGGCACTGGACCTCGGCAACGGCAGACACCTCCTTCCGTCCGCTGACTTCACGGTCATCCCCGCCGCGGGCGATCTCGACGCAAGCCAGAGCGTGCGCTTCACGGGCCTGCCCGGCGTCTGGACCATGACGACGGAAACCACGGACCGTCTGACCTGGCAGGGCCGCGCGGGAGTTGAATACACGGGCGGGGACTTCGCCTTCGGGTTCAACTACACGTTGCAGGCAGGCGAGACCGGCACGGGTCACGGACTCTTCGCCAGCCTCAGGTACGGATTCTGACGACCGCCTCGAACAACAAGGGCCCGTTCCTCACGTCACTGTGGGAACGGGCCTTCTTTTTGCCTCCACCCACCATCCGGGCGGAATGAATCCGCCCTGAAAAGGGCGCCGCCTTCACGCAAGGCGTCACTACGCCCCTGATCCGCCCGCATCCCGACCCTCAAGGCATCCGCCCCACGGAACAAGTCGCCTCGCCCCGTTGATTTTATGAAAGACAAGGACTATCATTACAACCATAAATCCGTTGATTTATGACGCCAATGCATGTCGCGTCAAATGCTATGGATCGCATTAAGAAATCGTTCTAGTTCGTTTCGATTATTGCACAAACTCCGCTTTCCGACATTCCGGAGTCGTGAAGCAGACGCGACATCAAACGAAACGAACGGCCGCGCATCCCGCGTCAGAAAAAAACGGCCTCACACAAGCGAAACGCAGGGCCCCGAGCGAAAGGGCCCGACCCTCAATCACGGAAAACAACCATGAAATTCACAAGACACCTGACATGTCTTCTGGCCTTTGCCCTTCTCCTTCCCGCCGGCGCCCAAGCCAAGGACCTGCACCTCTACGTCGACAACGGTCCGGACCACGTCTATCTGGGATGCTTCAGCTGCAGCCCTTATGACAGCAACTCGATTTGGAATGAATACGGCACGTACGGGTCGGAGTACTCCACGAATTCGATCTGGAACGAGTACGGCACGTACGGCTCCGAGTACTCGAACTCGAGTCCGTGGAACGAGTACTCGTCTTCGAACCCCGTTCTTGTCGACAAGGACGGCGGCTTCTACGGGTACTTCACCTGCAACAAATACCGGAGCAAGAGAGTGGACTCGAACCTGATGGACTTTCTCTGTGAAAACCGCGGGTACATCAAGAAGCATCGCGAGAAGGTGTACTACAAGATCTTCTGAGCGCACCGTCCGTTGAAGGCGGCCTGCCCGCGCCACACATCGCGCGGGCGACCTTCAGCGCACGTCACTCAGAAACCACGGGAGTTCTTCACATGAACGTCGTCAGCATTATTTCCATCTGCATTTGGTTCTGCATCGGCTGCTTTCTGGTGTTCGGCACGCCATTGGGCGCCATCATGCTGTCCATCGGACTGATATACTTGGCCATCTCCTTCATTCTTGGCCTCATCGTCTTCGTGGCTGCGCTGTTCAAGGACTAGCCGCCCCGAAAGGAGTCTTCTCATGTTCGGTTCACTATTCAGATCAAAGCCCGAAAAACCCGTCACCTGGGGAAGCGTCGAAGAGTTGTTTCAGGATCTCGCCGCCCGTCAGAAATACGAAATCAAGAACAGGGCCTACTTTGACCAGAAAAACTTCCGCCTCTTCATTCCCGTCATCGAAAGGAGCCGCAGCTGCAAATGGATCGAATGGTCCAGATCGCCGGACAATGAACTCGAGGCCCTGAAGTTCACGACCGTCATCCGCCATCAGGACGGGACCCACCTGCTGCTCGAAGTCATGCAGCATCCGTGCAACGAGGGCACCATGGTGTATTTCATTGACCTGGAGAAGGCCATCTCCTGCCAGCGTCATCTGATAAGAACGTGCCTGGAATCGGAAGTGGACCAGTACGTCTCGCTGGACTACAACAGTCTGGATGCCCTGTACGCAATGGAAATTCTCGCTGACTATGACGGGCTGTACACACCGTCGCGCAATTACCGCATGAAGGTCGAGCAATACGTGTACAACCTGGTCTTGCTCAGCGACCGTGCCTGCTACCGCTGCACCATCAGCACCGATGACGGTCAGGATGAGACGGTTTGCTTCGAACTGACCGGCTTTGCGTCAGGAGGCATATTCGTCACTCCTCGCACGTCGATTCCCGGAACCTATTCCCTCTCCTCCAGCATCTACAAAAAGCGCAGGGAGATCGGCTGATCGAGCTGCTTGAGCCCGCGCCCCGCATTTCCACGGCCTGACGTTCATGATCGGCTGTTCGACCCGATCCTCGATCATCGTCCTGAGGGCCATGCGACGCTCCTCGCTCAAGTCCTCCCTCACCGTCGCCCCCTGCAGCGCGATTAGAAGTCCCTGATCTCTTCACGGAAGACGACGTCGACGTCAACGAGCGCCTTGTAATTCCGAATCTCCTCCCGAATGAAGGCCGACGCCGCCCAGGGATCCTCAGCGACCGTTTTCGCAGCCTCATCAGGGGCCTGCGCCTGCATTCTGAAAAGAAGTGCTGCGGCAAGCTCCCCATGGAGCAAGACGCACCCGCAGCATGAGCGCCCTCACTCCATTCCCGTTCAGGTACCCAATGAACCTTGCTGAAGAGAACGGCGCACGCGGCGCGGCCTGAACGGAAGCGCCGCCGCCCCTTCATTTCCGCTCACCTCCATCTGGGAATTACCCGCAGAACTTGCATTTCAAGCACCATCAGCTTGTCGTTTTTGAAACCTGCATTCTCGATCGAAAAACGATTTCCCCTCTCCCGAAGTCACAAGGCGTCATCAATTTGCCGTTTCAGCAAGTTGCCCTTGCTCAATTTGTCTTTTCTGACGCCGTGAGGTTTTCGATAATTGTGACCGCGCCGCATGCCGTCCGCCGAAGAGGACCAAGTCCCGGAAACGGACGCCCGCATGGAATGGATCCGGCCCCTGCGCATTGTCCGGTCCCCCGCGCCCACTCCCCCGCCACAATCAAAAGGAAACTTCCATGTCCCTCGGAAAGCAGTATCTCGACCTCGCCGTCTCGCTTCGACGCGCCATTCACAAGCGTCCTGAGCCGGGCTGGTGTGAATTCGAAACCACCTACAAAATCGTCAGCACGCTCGAAGGCCTCGGCTATGACGTGAAGTTCGGCATTGACGCCGTCGCGCCCGAAGCCGTCATGGGCCGAAACGAAGCCGAGGTGCAGGCCGCCATCGAACGCGCGCTCGCCCACGGCGTGCCGAAGTCGTTCATCGACGCCTCGGGCGGCTACACCGGCGCCGTCGGTCTTTTCGACACGGGCCGCGAAGGCAAGACGCTTGCGCTTCGCTTTGACATCGACTGCGTGATGGTGACCGAAACGTCCGATCCTGAGCACGAGGCGGTCAAGGGCGGCTACGCCTCCGAAATTCCGGGCTGCATGCACGCCTGCGGCCACGACGCGCACACGGCCGTCGGTCTCGCCCTCGCCGCCTGGATCGCGGACCACAGGGATGAACTCTGCGGCCGCTTCATCCTGCTCTTCCAGCCGGGCGAGGAAGGCGCCCGCGGTGCCAAGAGCATGGTCGCCAAGGGATGGGTCGATCATGTCGACTACCTCTTCTGCTCGCACATCGGAGGCGACGCGAAACTCGGTCAGGGGAATGTCGCCGAATCCGGCTTCCTCGCCACCTCCAAGATCGACATCACCTTCACGGGCCTGCCCTCCCACGCCGGCGCCGCCCCCGAACAGGGCCGCAGCGCCATCACGGCCGCCGCCACCGCCGTGCTTCTTATGCAGGGCATTCCGCGCCATTCCGGAGGCGCCTCCCGCATCAGCGTCGGAACGCTCCACGCGGGCGAAGGCCGCAACGTCACGCCCGTGCACGCAAAGATGGAGGTCGAGACCCGCGGCGCCACGCACGAAATCAACGAATACATGCGCAACAGCGTCTTTCGCATCGTCGAAGGCATCGAGTCGACGCTCGACGTCAAAGGCAGCGCCGTGATCGTCGGCGAAGGCACGACGCTCAAGACCACGAAGGCCGGCACCCATCTGCTCTCCGAAGTCCTGCACGAGGTGCTCGGCGCCGACTTCGTCCAGCTTCCGCCTCCGGGCGCCTCCGAGGACTGCACGCACCTCATGCGCCGTGCGATCGAATGCGGTGCCGACGCAGGCTGGTTCGGCTGGGGCTGCAACCACCACGGCCACCACTGCGCCGATTTCGCCATTCAGGACGAGACGAGTCTTGCCTGTGCGCTTGAGATCTACACGCATCTCGTCGAACGCACCAACGGCCGCAGCTGATTCCCCCACCATCCTCAGGAGACCCCAAAAATGTCCGTTACCTTCTGGCTCGCGCTCGTGATCGTCGCCGCGACGGTCTGGGCGCTCATCAAGCGCTACGAAACGCGCCTTGTCCTCTGCATTTCCGGCCTCGTCATGTGCGCTCTCGCGCTTGATCCGATGGCCGCCTTCAACCAGTTCGCCAAGTCGATGACCACGGGCGGTCTCATCCAGTCGATCTGCTCGGCCATGGGCTTCGCGTACCTCGTGGGCTACACCAAGGCCGACATTCATCTCGTTCAGCTTCTCACGCGCCCGATGAAGAGCCTCGGCCTCCTCGTCATCCCGTGCTGCACGCTGATCACGGCCGTCATCAACGCCGCCATCCCGTCCGCCGCAGGCTGCGCGGCAGCCGTGGGCGCCACGCTCATTCCGCTCATGATCCGCTCGGGCATCACGCCTGCAGGCGCTGCGGCCGCGATTCTTGCGGGCACCTACGGCTCCTGCTACAACCCGGGCGGCGCGCACCCGGTCATGATCTCGGGCATGGCCGGCATCGAACCGATGGAATTCATCATCCAGAATTCGGTCACCTACGCCGGCATCATCCTCACGGGCGCCGTGATGATCACGCTCGTCGAGTGGTACCTCAAGGACCACAAGGGTTCGGGCGCCATGGACGGCATCGAAACCGACGCCACGGGCGGCATCGAGCGCGTCAACATCCTCTTCGCCGTCGCACCGCTCGTCCCGCTCACGCTCCTGCTTCTGGGCAACACCTGCGTCCCCGCCATCAAGATGGGCGTCGCACAGGCCATGCTCATCGGCGCGGTCTACACGATGGTCGTCACCCGCTGCAACGCAGAGCAGGCCTTCAGGAACTTCTTCGATGGCGCGGGCAAGGGCTACGCCAACATCCTCGGCATCATCATCGCGGCCGGCGTCTTCGCCTGCGGTCTGCGTGAAACCGGCGTCGTCGGCGCCCTGATCGAAGCGCTCAAGAACGCCGGCGAATACGCCCGCGTGGGCGGCGCCATGGGCACCTTCGCCATGGCCGTGCTGAGCGGTTCGGGCGATGCGGCCACCTTCGCCTTCAACGAAGCCGTGACGCCGCACGCCGCGCAGTTCGGCATGTCGATTTCGGACCTCGGCAATACGGTGCTTTGTGCCGCCCAGCTCGGACGCACCACGAGTCCGATCGCAGGCGTCGTGATCCTGCTCGCGGGCATGGCGCGCGTCTCGCCGATCGACCTCGTCAAGCGCACCTGCGTCCCGATGGTCACCGCCTGGCTCGTCCTGATCCTCTTCCTCTGACCTGCCGCATCTCCCCGAACGGCCTGAAACCAATGCGTTTCAGGCCGTTCTTCTGTCTGCGCAATACCCTGGGGTAGAATGATCCGAACATGACGCACTTTTCTCGGGAAACCCTGGTCATCATGAGAAAGATCAACAATCTTGAAGTCTGGCGCTTTTTCGTCGAAGCGGTCGATTCGGGCGGCATCAGCGCAGCGGCCGACAAGCTCGGCGTGGAGACGAGCAGCGTCAGCCGCGCGCTCCGCACGCTCGAGAGCGAGATCGGTGCGGCGCTCTGGGAGCGTTCCGTCAGGCCCGCCCGCCTAACGTCGCTCGGCGAGGAGGTCTACTTGCGCGTCCGGGAGCTGCTCGCCCAGCACGCAAGCCTCGAGAGCTTCCTCTTCGAGGACCTCAACGTCATGGAGGGCCCGATCCGGATCTGCTCCCAGACGGGTCTCATTGCGAGCTTCATGGTTGATCAGCTCGTCGAATTCATGCGGATCTATCCCGACGTTCACATTGAAGTCTTCGACCAGACCACGACGCTCGAATATCCGCTCTACGCCACCGGTGTGCAACGCTGCGACATCGTCATGGGCTACGCGCCGTCGCACGATGATCCGAACCTCGTCAAGCGCTACTGCAGCACGATTCCCTACATCGCCTGCGCCTCCAGAGCCTACGTGAAGGAATTCGGCTCGCCCGCGACGCCCGCCGACTGCTTCCGCCACCGCGGCATCCTCGTCAACTCCGTCGTGCGCACCTCCGTCAAGGTGCTTTCCAAAAGCGGCGTCACAATGCCGCTCCCGTGGAAGTCGACGATGGTGCTGAGCAACCCGATCGCCGCCGCCCGCGCCCTGTCCTGCGGAGCGGGCATCGTCCCCGACATGTCGCTCTACCACGCGCACCAGCATCTCGAAAGCGGAGACTGGCAGATCGTCATGCCGGGCTGGCAGCGCCCGAGCGTCGACGCCTTCCTCTACACCACCGAGGAAACCTACCGAAAGCGCAGGATCCGCACGCTCATCGACTGGCTCTCGGAACACAACCAGAAGATCGACAAGCGCCTTCGCACCGACTACCCGAAGTTCTTCCTGCGTTGACGACGGCGTCCCCGGAGCACGAAGCTTCCGAATCAAGGATGGATGCTCTGAGCATTCCTGAAGAAACAGCCAAAAGAAATGATTGACAAAAGTTCCTACCACCCCATGATGTGTCCCGTATGTGGCAAGTTCGAATTCACCGAACTACAAGAAACAGATTTGCTTTTCAGAGACGAAATGCAGTGCTCGATCTGCGGCTGGAAATATGATCAACGCCAGCACGAAGATCACGATCTAACCTGGATTTTTAATAAGGCGGCTCCGCTAAACGGTGGAAGCCGCTTTTTTT
>ERZ838827.832-NODE-832-length-30474-cov-4.068543_pt1 | contig 30474 bp, 26 predicted proteins | sample MGYA00519881_ERZ838827 | MGnify/ENA primary metagenome ERZ838827 (study PRJEB31850, sample SAMEA3708842) | human gut metagenome | biome: human gut; feature: human-associated habitat; material: faeces | place: China | collected 2014 ...
AGTGGTGGAGTATCGCCTTGCCAAGGCGAGGGTCGCGGGTTCGAATCCCGTCTCGCGCTCTTTTTTATGGCTGGAATTCCTTGATTTTTCAAGGGTTCCGGCTTTTTTTTGTTTTCTGAAATTTTTTTGAAAAATATCAGGTATGGAAGGGAGACTGGCTTTTTTGTAAAAAGGTCTTGACAAATCAGATAATATGAGCTTATATTATATTATAACATTATATAATAATATACTGATGAAAGGGTGAAGACATGAAGGTTATTGGTATTGGTGATAACGTATGCGATAAATACATTCATCTTAATACCATGTTTCCAGGCGGGCAGGCGTTAAATTTTGCCGTTTATGCAAAAATGTTAGGAGCAGATTCCTCCTATATGGGAACATTCGGACGTGATGAAGTAGCAGATCACATACTGGCTACTCTGGATGAACTGGAAGTAAAACATGAACGCTGCAGACAGCATGATGGTGAAAACGGATATGCCAGAGTAACTTTAGTGGATGGAGACAGAGTATTTTTAGGAAGCAATAAAGGCGGAATTGCGAAGGAATATCCGGTAATTCTGGATGCAGATGATATGGAATATATCAAGGAGTTTTCTCACATTCATACGAGCAATAACAGTCATTTTGACAGTCAGCTTCCTAAATTGGCTGAGGCAGACTTATCAGTTTCCTATGATTTTTCTGGACAGTGGAAGGAAAAAGAAAAAGTGGCGCAGGTAGCTCCCTATACTAAATATGCTTTTTTATCCTGTGGATCTGTGCAAGAAGAGGAGGCTAAAGAGATTTGCCGCATGATTTACAAAGCAGGATGCCCGATGGTGATAGCTACCAGAGGAAGCTATGGTTCCATATTATATAATGGAAAAAATTTTTACAAACAGGAACCGAAATTGGTGGAGGCAGTAGATACCTTGGGGGCTGGAGATTCTTTTGCAACAGCTTTCTTACTTTCTTATGTAGAAAATCTGGAAAAGAATGCAGAAAATCCTGACATGGTGAAGGAATCAGAGGAAATTTTTATCAAAGAAGCAATGGCTGCTGGAGCCGAGTTTGCAGCTAAAACCTGCATGGTTCAGGGCGCTTTTGGCTATGGAAAAGAAATTCAGTAGTATCGTAATATGAGGAGGATGTAAAAATGACAAAGACAGTAAAGGAAATTGTAAGTGAAATTAAGGTAAAGATGGATCAGGCAGGCGGTTTAAAGCATGTATATTTTGTTGCCTGCGGCGGTTCTAAGGCAGCGATTTTCCCTGGACTTTACTTACTGCAGAGTGAGGCGAAAACATTTAGCGCTACCACTTATACAAGCAATGAGTTTGTTCATGCGACACCAAAGGAGCTGGATAATCGATGTGTGGCTGTGATCTGTTCTTTAAAGGCTACGCCAGAGACTGTAGAGGCAGTAAAAACCGCTAATGCCGCTGGTGCAGTTACGATTGCTATGACAGGTTCTATGGAGACTGGCATGGCAAAAGTAGGGCAGTATGTTGTGACCTACTCCAACGGAGATGACCAGGTATACAGCGATTCTAACCAGGCCAATGCTCTTCGCATTGGATTTGAGTTATTAAAGCAGTTTGAGAACTATGAAAATTATGATAAAGCTATGGAAGCCTATGCACAGATTGATAAAATTGTCGCAGAAGGAAAGAAAAAGGTTCTTCCGATTGCACAGAAGTGGGCTGAAACGTACAAAGACGAGCCAGTTTTCTATGTGTTAGCTTCAGGTCCGAACTATGGCGTTGCCTATTCCATGTGCTGCTGCCACTTTATGGAAATGCAGTGGAAGCACGCAGTATGCCTTCATACAGGAGAATATTTCCACGGACCATTTGAAACTACAGATAAGAAACTTCCAATGGTTCTGTTAATGAGTGAGGGAAGAACAAGGGAATTAGACGAGAGATGTCTGAAGTTCCTGAAGCAGTATGCAGAAAATTATATTACGATTGATTTTAAAGAATTAAACCAGGGAAGAATCGCTCCGGAAGTAGCGGAATTCTTTAATCCTGTTGTAATGATCCCGATTGAGAGATACTATGTAGCCCAGATGGCAGAGGTAAGAGGACATTCCATGGACGAAAGACGTTATATGTGGAAAGTAGAGTATTAAGCTGGGCATTCTTCATAGAAGATTGAAACGAGCAGCAGAACTGAAATAAGCAGTTTTGCTGCTTTTTCAATGGGAGCGCATAGTTTGTTATAAGCAGTTTTACAATTATCAGTGACAATAAAAAGAATAGGTTATAAAAAATACACAAAAGCTATTGACAATATAATGATATATAATGTATTATCATTATATAAATAATCGGCCGATGAAATGAAGTAAATGTAAGTACAGAAGAGGATTGGAGGGAATCATTTTGAAAGCACAAGTTTTTGAATATCAGGGAGAAGGGATTGAATGTGTCTATAATAATGGCCATTGGGTTATGTGCATAAAAAACTGGAAACCTAACAACGATATAGGGGAAGTCAAGTATTTAGAAGTACACCATGAAACAGACGAGCAGTTCGTTCTTGTGCATGGAAAGGCAGTACTGCTGACCGCTTCACGGCAAGATGACGCATTCCAGATTGATCTGACTTTAATGGAGCCAGGAAAGGTATATAATGTTCCAAAAGAAACTTGGTTTAATACAATTACTGAAAAGGATACAAAGCTGATCTATGTTCAGGATGCTGGGACAACAGAAAAAAATAGTATGTACTGTGATATGACGGAGAAAGAACTGGAAACAGTAAGAGAAAGTGCGGCTATTTTATTGCACAAATAAATAATATTATGAGATGAAATATAATATTATAGAATGTTATCTTAAAGAGTTAGGGTAATAAAAATAAGAGGGGAGAGAGAACATGGAATTTAACGCTTACTCAATGCTGATAGATTTTATGTGGGCAGGAATTTTCCTATTTGCAGCGAAATTATTAAGAGAGAAAATCAAGATTCTTCAGAGCCTGTTTGTTCCGGTCAGCCTTTTAGCAGGTTTCATTGGACTGGCTATGGGACAGAACGGATTTGGAATTATCAATTTTTCTTCACAATTTGGATCTTATGCAGGACTTTTGATTATTGCGGTATTCGTATCAATCGGACTTAGAGGATTTAACTTCAGCAGCGGCGGATGGAAAACAAATTTTGACAGAATTGGAAGCTATTACTGCTTCAGAAATATTGGATGGGCGTTCCAGTATGCAGTGCCAATTATCTTTTCCATGCTGGTTCTTAGAGTGATTGAGCCTGATTTAAACCCGGCATTTGGAATGCTGATTCCAGCAGGCTTCCAGGGAGGACACGGCACAGCGGCAGCTCTTGGAGCAACTCTTGATTCTCTGGGATGGGCAGACGCCACAGACCTGGGAATGACTTCTGCAACAGTTGGAATTTTAACTGGAATTTTCGGTGGAATTATTCTGATTAAAATTGGAACAAAGAAAAATCATACGAAATTTGTTAAGGATTTCAGCCAGCTTCCGGATGACATGCGAACAGGACTGATTCAGGAAGGAAAAAGACCTGTTCTTGGAGAGGAAACAGTTTCTCCTATGGCGATTGATCCCCTTGCATGGCATTTAATGCTGATTCTGATTCCGACAGGAATTGGATATCTGCTCACCAATGCAATTCAGGCAGCAACAGGACTGGGTGTTCCAAGCTTCTCTGTGGGCTTCTTAGTAGCTATTGTGTTCCACTTTTTATTAAAAGGAATCAAGGCAGATAAGTACGTGGATAATCGCATTATTTCCCGCATGGGAAGCTGCGCAACTGACTTCTTAGTATTTTTTGGAGTAGCTTCCATTAAAATCCCTGTGGTTATTGAGTATGCAGTACCATTTGGACTTTTGATGCTGTTTGGTATCGCATGGGTTGTATTCCACTTTACAGTAATTGCTCCTCGCCTGTTAAAACAGGAGTGGTTTGAGAGAGGCATTTACGTATATGGATATTCTACTGGCGTAACAGCCATTGGAATGGCGCTTCTCAGAATCGTGGATCCGGAGAACAAGAGCTGTACGCTGGATGATGCGGCAATTGTAACGCCAATTGAATCCATCATTGAGATCTTTGCTTTGGCAGCTGTACCGGTAGCCTGCGTACAGGGAAACTGGATTGCAGCAGTTGCTCCTATTCTGATTTACCTGGCCGCTTTGATTATTGTTCCTGTCATTTTTAAATGGTGGCACAAACATCCCCATGCAGTCTGGGATGAAAGTAAATAATAAAAGCAGTGTAAAAGGCCGGTCTGTAAATGTTCTTACAGAACCGGCCTTAAACCTTATAAGGAGGAAAAGCTATGAAGCCTGTAAAGAGAGAGCGGATCGCAGGAATGGGGATGCATTACAAGTTCAGACCCCTTGACTATTTTCTGGAGAGCCAGCAGGAGCTGGGAGTCCAGTCAATCGAGTTCTGGTGCGCCAGACCTCACTTTCTGCTGGATGATTATGGATTTGAGGACGTAAAAAAGCTGAGGGAAAAGCTGGATTTCTACGGAATGAAGCTGGCTGCATTTTCCCCGGAGTGTACGGTGTACAACTATAACCTGTGTGCTCAGGACGAGACGGCGGCGAGACATTCTATGGGTTATTTTGAAAAGGCTATTGAGGCGGCAGAACAGGCGGAGGCGAAGCTTATGGTGGTGAACTGCTGCGGCGGCCTCAGGGATGAGGAAAAGGAACGGATCTTTGAACGGGCTGTAGACCGGCTTACCTGCTTAGGAAAGACAGCTTCTGAACACGGCATCCTGCTTGCGGTGGAGACCTTTTGTCCGGGAGATTCTCCTGTTTTTAATACGCTGACAGAACTGAAGAGTCTGCTGGACGCTGTAAACAGCAAAAACGTACAGGCATGTCTCGATCTGACGGCAGCAGGCATGGCAGGAGAGACCATGAAGGACTGGTTTGAGCTTTTAGGAGACAAGGTGCGCCATATCCGCTTTACAGACGGAAGGCCTGGCGGCAGACTGGCCTGGGGAGACGGACTCAGGCCTCTGGAAGACCAGTTTGGCTGGATCGAACAGTATGGCTATACAGGGTATTTAAGCCTTTCTGTAAACGATCCAAGATATCTGGATAACCCCAGGGAAGCAGACGAAAAGAACTGGAAGGCACTGAAGGCGTTTGTTGAATAGATGGAGGATTTTGTATGAAGCTGGTTTCATTTGAACGATTATCTGTATTGAACCTGCATTATTTTCAGTACTCTCTGGATTACTTTCTGGATCGGATGGTGGATCTGGGAATCAAAAATGTGGAGCTGTTAGGAGGACACCAGGGAATGTGGCTGGATCCCAATGAGTACCAGGATCCGGAGCCGATTTTAAAGAAGCTTCAGTCGCGAAACCTGCATTGTCCTGTATTTACGCCGCAGAATTGCAGATTCGGCTATCAGTTTGGCGTAAAGGAGCCGGAGCTTAGAAAAAAGACCTTTGGATTTTTTTCCAATGGAATTAAATTAGCCGCCGCTTTGGGAGCGAAATATATGGAAGCCAATTCAGGATGGGGTTACTGGGATGAGCCGGAAGAGGAAGGACTTAAAAGAGCCATCGAGATGCATCAGATGCTGGCCGAGGTGGCGGAACAGAACAATATCACCATTGTGGCTGAATCCCTGCGTCCTCAGGAGTCGAAGATTGGATACAGCCTTTCCCAGATGAAGCGTTTGTTTGACGGAGTTAACCATCCGAACTTCAAGGTTATGGTAGACCTTACAGCCATGTCTGTTGCCGGAGAGAGCATTCAGGACTGGTTTGACGTATTTGGAACAGAAAATATTGCCCATGCCCATTTTCAGGACTGCAATCCCTATGGACACTACATATGGGGACAGGGAACCAGGAACCTGAGAAAGGATTTAGAGGTAATGATAAGGAACGGATATGAAGGGTACTTTACACAGGAGCTGACGGATCCTGCCTACTACCTGGATCCATTTTATTATGATAAGAAAAATGTGCAGAATTTAAGAATGTATATGGAGGATTAATGATGTGGACAAAAGAACTGTTTAAGGTAGAGAAACCGATTATTGCCCTGCTTCATCTGAGAGCTTTGCCGGGAGATCCATTATTTGGAGGTTCCATGAACGCTGTCATTGAGAAGGCTAGAGAAGAGCTGAATGCGCTTCAGGACGGCGGTGTAGATGGAATTCTGATTGCAAATGAATTCAGTCTGCCCTATGAAAAAAAGGTATCCCATGTTACAGTGGCAGCTATGGGACGAATTGTGGGAGAGCTGTCAAGGGATATCAAAGTTCCCTTTGGCGTAAATATTGTTTCCAATCCGCTGGCAACCATTGATTTAGCGGCAGCCACAGGAGCAAACTTTGTGAGAAGTACATTCACAGGAGCTTACATCGGAGAAAACGGAATTACTGATACAAATATTCCTGAGACATTGAGAAGAAAGGCTGCCTTAGGCCTTCACGATCTCAAGCTGCTGTTTAAGGTAAATCCGGAATCTGATGTTTACATGGCAGAGAGAAGCCTGGAAAAAATCACAAAATCCATGATTTTCCACTGCTTCCCAGACGGTTTATGCGTTTCAGGAGCAAGCGCAGGTTCTGAGACAGATTCCAGCCTGGTAACCCGCGTGAAGAATGTGGCAGGAGATATTCCTGTTTTCTGCAACACAGGCTGTACGAAAGAAAATATTGCAGAAAAGCTTGCACAGAGCGACGGAGCATGTGTAGGAACTGCATTTAAGAAGGATGGAAAATTTGAAAACTTTGTAGAAAAAGAAAGAGTACAGGAATTCATGCAGGCAGTAAAGGAATACAGAAATACCCTGTAGCAGGGAGGGGGAATAAGATGTATTTTTTGGGGATTGATATAGGAACCTTTTCCAGCAAAGGGGTGCTTGTGGGAGAGGATGGAAGAGTAAAGGTGAGAGCGTCCGTGGCTCACACCATGGATAATCCGGCTCCAGGCTATTTTGAACAGGATGCGGAACAGATTTGGTGGGGAGATTTCTGCAGGCTGTCCAGGGAATTGCTTCAAAAAAGCGGTATTTCTCCGGAAGAGATAGGCGCTGTAGGAGCCAGCACTCTGGGAGCAGACTGCCTTCCTGTAGATGCGGAAGGCAGGCCTCTTCGGAAAGCGATTTTGTACGGAATTGATGCAAGATGCACGGAGGAAATGGAAGAAATGACCAGTTACTATGGGGAGGAGCGGGTTCAGGAACTGTTTGGACGCCCCATCTGTTCCGGAGATGTAGCTGCCAAGATACTCTGGTTAAAGAAAAAGGAGCCTGAAATTTATCAAAAATCCTATAAATTTTTAACGGGCTCTTCTTATATCACTGCAAAGCTGACAGGCAATTATACGATAGATCGCTTTTTAGGTATTGCGTCATTTCGCCCCTTCTACCGGATGGACGGAACCATCCAGGAAGAACTGTGTGATCCCATTTGCAGCCCTTCACAGCTGGCTGAGGGCCGTGCAGTGACAGATATTGCGGGCTGTGTGACGAAAAAAGCGGCAGCAGAAACAGGATTGGCTCAGGGTACTCCTGTGATTGCAGGAACGGGAGACTCAGCGGCAGAGGCTATCAGCACGGGTGTGCTGTCGCCAGGGGATCTGATGGTTCAGTTTGGTTCTTCTTTGTTTTTCTACTGCTGTACAGACCGCATGGTAACAGATAAGCGGGTTCGGGGAAACAGTTTTGTAATTCCGGGCAGATACAGTATAGCAGCAGGTACAAATAATGCGGGAACTTTGCAGAACTGGTACAGAAGCACTTTGTTTCCAGATTGTCTGGAAGCAGAAAAAAGCGAATCGGGAAGCTCTTTTGCACAGATGATGGAGGGAATAGAGGAAATCGAGCCAGGAAGTGAGGGACTGGTGACACTTCCATATTTTGCAGGAGAGAGAACGCCGATTAATGATCCGGCTGCCAGGGGAATGGTGTTTGGCCTTACCCTGAATCACACCAGAAAGCATTTATACCGTTCTGCCCTGGAGGGAATCGTATTTTCCATTCTTCAGCACATTGAAATTTTCAGGGAAAAGGGAATTGAGCCAACCAGAATTTTAGCGGCAGGAGGAGGAACGAAAAATCCTGTCTGGATGCAGATGACAGCTGATATAACAGGTATTCTGGTGGCAGTTGGGGAAGAGACTGCTGGGGCATGTTATGGGGACGCTCTGATGGCAGCCATTGGAGTCGGACATTTTAAGGGATTTGAAGAGCTGAGGGATATTATAAATATTAAGAGAATATATACACCGGACGAGAATCGGACAAAGCTGTACCGCCCATATTATGAGATGTTCTGCAGGCTGTATGAGGATAATAAGGACAGTCTCCACCGGCTGTCTGACTTAAACAGCGGCGTTTAGGAGAAAAGAGGAGAAAAGATATGAAATTTGCGGCGGTAGGATTTACATGTATTGACGTTTATAAAAATCTGGGGATTCAGTATCCCACTGGAAACGGCATTGACCTGCTGTTTAATCTGATGGAGCAGGTGGAGGAAATAGAGCCTTCTGTGGTTACAGCTGTAGGCGATGATGAAAATGGAAGGCAGCTTTTGGAAGCGTGCAGAATCAGACAGGTGGATACCTCTCATGTGCAGGTGGTTCCCGGTGGAAAGACAGCTGTGATAGAAATGCTGTTAAACGGAAAAGACAGGGTTCACCATTCTGCGGACAGAGGCGTCATGCCAGATTACAGGCCCACAAAGGAAGATATGGATTTTATATGCAGCCAGGACTACATTCACACAGACTTATCCTGGAATGTGGTCGATCTGCTTCCTGAGATTAAGAAGAGTGGGACAAAGATATATTTTGATTTTTCCAAGCGGTATCAGCATCCAGACGTACCTAAGATTTTAAGCTCCATCCATTACGGTATTTTCTCATTCGAAGAGGAGACAGAGGAGGTAAGGGAACTGCTTAAAATGGGGTGTGAAAGAGGGGCAGAGGTTCTTCTGGCAACCTTTGGAGAAAAAGGCTCCCTGGCCTATGATGGAAGGAACTTTTACCGCCAGAAATGCCTCGCTTCAGAGAATTTGGTGAACACGGTAGGGGCTGGGGATTCCTATGGATCCGGCTTTATGGCTGGAATCATCAGGGGAGAGGATATTCAGGCATGTATGGAACGGGGAGCCAGGAAAGCGGCTGAGATTGTCAGCATTTTTGAGCCATATCATAGGAAAGGAAGATAATAATTATGGTTATAGATATGCATGTTCACCCGGTCCTGTTCGGGCCGATTTGTGAAGATAAAAAGAAAGTAGAGTTTAGAAAGCAGAAGTTTGGTCTTTACAAATCTTCTCCCATTCCTATGAGCCAGGTCATGGCTGTGATGGATCACGCGGGAGTGGACAAGGCGGTGCTCCTGGCAGAGGACTATTCGGCAGAAATGGGACAGCCGATTATCACTAATGAGGAAGTCAAACAGCTGGTAGATTTGGAGCCAGACCGGTTTATAGGATTCGCAAGCGTGGATCCCAGGGACTGCGGCGCTAAGGAGCAGCTGGAGCAGGCATTTTCAGAGTTAAAGCTTTCAGGACTGAAGCTGAATTTAAGCCATCTTCAGATGTATCCTGACGATAAAAGGCTGGAACCGCTGTTAAAGCTGTGCATGCAGTATGAAAAGCCTGTGATGTTCCACAGCGGATTCAGCTGGGAGCCGGATTCTCCTTCTAAGTATGGAAGGCCGATTCTGTATGAAGATATTGCTGTAGAGTACCCATCTCTCAGATTTTGTCTGGCCCATCTGGGATGGCCGTGGGTAGATGAGCTGTGTATGATACTGCTCAAATATCCAAACGTGTATACAGATACAGCTACTGTATTTATGGATAGTCCAGCTAATTATTACGATCAGATTTTTATGAAGAATATGGCGCCGGGATGGCTCCAGAATAATCTGATGGACAAGGTTATGTTCGGATCGAACCTGCCCAGATTCAGACAGGTCAGAACCAGAGAGGGACTGGAGAAGCTGCCGATCAGGAAAGATGTGTTAGATAAGATTCTGGGAGGCAACGCAAAAGTCTTCCTGGGAATGGAGGTGAGAGACTATGCTTATTAAGTCCTTTACTCATGAGATTGCCAGCAGAGAAGAATTCCATATGGTGAAGATTACAGAGCAGGTAAAGAAGGATGTAGAGGAAAGCGGAGTGAAAAATGGAGTCGTTTTTGTCATTTCGCTTCATACCACTACAGGAATTATGATTAATGAAAGCCTTCCCTGCGTGGAAAAGGATATAGAGCTTACCTTAGAACGGCTGATACCTGCCGACGGCCCTTATGTTCATACGCATATGCTGCCCAGCTATGGAACCTGCAGCGGCAACGCTCCGGGACATTTAAAATCCATGCTGTGCGGAAATCACTGTGTTCTTCCGGTTTCTGACGGGAAAATGGCAGGAGGCAGCGCACAGGATATTTATTTTGTCGAGTTTGACGGTCTTAAAATCAGACATTATACAGTTCAAATCATGGGAGAATAGGGAAAATTCTTTGCCTTTTATAAAAGATTGAGATATAATGTTATTGGTGAGACATATTAATATGTTTTGCCAATTTTATGATATTGAAAAGGATAAAGGAACAATAGTTATGCTGGATGGAAAGACAGTGACCCCCTTATATGTGCAGTTAATGAATCAAATAGAAGAAAAAATACGCTGCGGCGTTTATCAGCCAGGTGAAAGACTCCAGTCTGAAAGCGAGATGGCAAAGACATTTGGAGTGAGTATTATTACCGTGAGAAGCGCTGTCAGCGGTTTGGTGGAAAAAGGCTTGGTAGAGAAGAAACAGGGAAAAGGGACCTTTGTTTCAAAACCAAAATTCACCAAGGATATGAAAAATCTTCAAAGCTTCACAGAAATGTGCCGGTATATGGGAATGGAGCCAGGCGGAAAAATGCTGGAAAATTGTCTTGCATCCCCAGATGACAAAACCAGAAAATTATTAGGATTGGAGAAAGACAGCCAGGTGATTTCCATTTCTCGTCTAAGATATGCAGATGGACAGCCGGTGGCAATTGAAAAGAATTATTTTCCAGCAAAATATGCTTTTTTATTAGAGGAAACATTTGATAATAATTCTTTATTTTCATTTCTTCATGAAAAAGCAAAAGTAACCGTTTCTGCATCAGAGAAATGGATTGGACTTTGCAGACCAACGGCATCAGAAGCTAAACTTTTAGGAGTAAGCAAGAGTTCACCTCTCCTTTTTATTAAGAGTGTGACATACACCCAAGATCACGAACCGCTGTATGTAGGAATCCAGATTTTTAATGGCGAAAATTGTTCGTTTTATGTTTACCAGTCCAATGGAATATAAGAAAGAGAGGGAGAATCTTTCCGGCGACTTTCAGCAAAGCGCAGAAAACTTGCTCCCTCTCTCCTTATTACATTTCTAATTCATCTCATCCTCTATCATACGATATCCAATCCCGATTTCCGTAAAAATGTACTCCGGCTCTGCCGGATTTTTTTCGATCTTGCGCCGGATATGGGCCATATTGACGCGGAGAATGCTGTTGTCTCCGTCTGCGTAGGGCCCCCAGATATTCTCGATAATGGAGTCGTAGGTCATGACGCGGCCGGAATTTTTGGCCAGCAGAGCGATAATTTTAAATTCGTTCTGGGTCAGATGAGTTTCCTGACCGCCCACAGTAACCAGATGCTTGTCGAAATCTATGACCAGATCCTTGGCCTGGAACGGCCGTTTGTACAGAAGTGAATCTGTATTCAGCCGGTTGCTGTGGCGCATAGCGGTGCGGATGCGGGCCAGAAGCTCCGACGTGCCGATAGGCTTTGTCAGGTAGTCGTCTGCGCCCAGATCCAGAGCTTTCACCTTTTCCTGCTCCTGAATGCGGGCGGAAATGACGATAATCGGGATGCTGGCCCAGGTTCTCACCTGACGGATGATTTCCATGCCGTCCATATCGGGAAGTCCCAAATCTAAGAGAATCAGATCCGGGCACTGGGAGGTAATGATGGACAGGGCGTCCTTTCCCGTATGGGCCTGGGAAACTCTGTAGTCATGGGCAGAGAGTGTGGCCGTGATAAAGTTGCAGATATTTGGTTCATCTTCTACCAGAAGAATAGATATTTTATGAGACAATGCTTGAGTCCTCCTTTGGAAGCTTAAAATAAAATTCCGCCCCGTCGGGGTGGTTGAAGGCAGCCAGGGTGCCGCCGTGGGCGTTTATAATGGTTTTACAGATAGAAAGACCGATTCCCATGCCTTTTCGTCCGTCGGTGGAGGAGCTGGCAGTGGAGGAGGAGCCGTCAAAGATGGTATTCAGCTTCTCCGCAGGAATGCCGACTCCGTAATCCCGCACGTGGAAGGTGACGAAATCAGGCGACGAATCGGCAAAGCATTCAATCGGCTTTGTGCTCTTGGAATGCACCACCGCGTTTTCCATCAGGTTAATGAGCACCTGCTCGATTAAGATGGCGTCCATGGGAATAATTAAAATTTCATCTGGTACCCGGACATGGATGGGCGCGTCCGGAATCCGCTTTTTCAAACGGCTGACAGCCTCTCCCATTACCTCCTCCACCGGTTCCATGGAGGTATTGACTCTGGCGGTTTCATTGTTAATGCGTGTGACAGAGAGGAGATTTTCCACCATGTTCAGCAGCCAGTTGGAATCCTCCAAAATATGGCTCACCAGAGATTTTTTCTCTATATCCGTCAGGTGGGCTTCATTTTCCAGATAGACGGTGCTGGAGCCGATAATGCTGGTGAGAGGGGTTCTGAGATCGTGGGAAATGGCCCGCAGCAGGTTAGCTCTCATCTTTTCCTTTTCCGCGTCCATCAGCAGTTTTTCCCGCTCTGAGATAATCCGGGCCTGCTCCTTGATATTTGTCGTCAGGGCGCTGGTAATAATGGAAATGGTAAACATGGCGATAAAGCTCATGGGGTAGCCGGTCAGTGTGAAATTCAGCTCGAAGTAGGGGTAGGTGAAGAGAAAATTCACGCATCCCACGCTGATCAGCGCCGACAGCACCCCGTAAAAATAGCCGGTGGTGTACCGGGCCGTCAAAAAGAGAGCAAGAATGTAGCACAGACTGATACTGGAAGAAGGTTCCTTCATTTTTGTAAAAAAGAAAAACGAGACAGCGGTAGCGGTAAAGAGAAACGCCAGAGTAACCGCCATATTGGCCGCCCTGGTTTTAGGGGCCGGAAAATGCCGCAGCCTGTCTTCGTGTTTGTTCATAACGCGCACGCTCCTGTCATAAATATTGATAATCTATTTATTATACCTGACTTCGCGGGAAAATTCAGTAAAAAAGATGTTAAGAGAGGGAGAGAAGGAAAATTTCTTTCGCCTCCTTCCCCTGAATTTGCTTTTTATCTTTTCCTGTGATAGACTTCAAGTGTTGGATTATTTTATAAAATTAATAAAAGCGTCCGTGTACGCTGACGCTGAAGAATAAAGAAAAGAAGGGAAGCGCTGAACCATGAAGAAACTTGGAAGAAACGACGCCTGCTGGTGCGGCAGCCAGAAGAAATACAAGCACTGCCACGAGGCCTTTGACGAAAAGCTGGAGGAGGCGGCCAGAGCGGGCCATTTTATTCCGTCTCACGATATGATCAAGACGCCGGAGCAGTTAGAGGGAATCAGGGAGAGCTGCAAGATTAACATAGCGGTTCTGGACTATGTAGCGGAGCATATTCATGCGGGAGTGACTACAGAGGAGATTGACAAGTGGGTTTACGATGAGACCACAAAGAGAGGCGGAATCCCGGCTCCTCTGGGATACCAGGGCTTTCCCAAAAGCGTCTGCACCTCCATTGACGATCAGGTGTGCCACGGGATTCCTTCAGAGGATGTGGTATTAAAGGACGGAGATATTATCAATGTGGACGTTTCCACAATTTACAAGGGATATTACTCTGATTCTTCCCGCATGTTCTGCATCGGGGAGGTGAGCCCGGAGAAGAAAAAGCTGGTGGACGTAGTGAAGGAGTGCGTGGAGCTGGGCCTTGAGCAGGTAAAGCCCTGGGGCTTTCTGGGAGATATGGCCCATGCGGTCAATGAACACGCGGTAAAGAACGGCTGCAGCGTAGTGCGGGAGATCGGCGGCCACGGCGTGGGACTGGAATTCCATGAGGAACCGTGGGTTGGATACATAGGAGAGCCTGGAACGGGCATGATGATGGCCCCTGGTATGGTATTTACCATTGAGCCTATGGTCAATATGGGCGGCTGCGAGGTCTATGTGGACGACAGCGACGGCTGGGGCGTGTATACAGAGGACGGCAGACCGTCCGCCCAGTGGGAGATCATGGTGCTGGTGACAGAGACAGGCCACGAGGTACTGTGCTGGTAGAAAAACGCGGCAGATCCGATGCCGGTTCTGGCGTCAGCGGACAGAGAACCGCGCAGCTTCCTGCACAGAGATACTGAAAGGCGGCATAAAACGATATAAAAAAGAGGAGCACTGCCCGGCGCTTACGCCGCTGTCTGCAGTGCTCCCGTTTTTTTCTGAAACATAAAAGGGGGAAAGGAAAAAGGGGTTCCAGAAAATCTATATAAAGGAAATAGTTGTTAGGCGAGTCCAATGAAACGATGCGCGCTGTTTCTGTACTCATTGGCCTCTTGTTGTTTACATGATTATAATAACCGATAAATGTGTCTAATATTTGTCCAGTCTCTAAAAAACTTCTAAACCAATCTTACGGAATCATAAAGAAATTATAACGAAACCTATACCATGGCCTGTTTGATGGCGTTTAACAGTTCGTCAAAGGTGTCGAAGGCAGGTATTTCCGGTACAGAGGCGCGGATACTTTCAGGGCTTTTGAAGAGAAAACCGGCCTTGCTGGCCTGGATCATGCCCAGATCGTTGTAGCTGTCTCCGCTGGCAATAGTCTCAAAGCCGATGGACTGCAGGGCCTTCACTGTGGTCAGCTTGGAGTTTTCCACCCGCATATGGAAATCTGTGATCGTTCCGTCCGGATCGACGCTGAGCGAGTTGCAGAACAGGGCCGGGTATCCCAGCTTTTTCATCAGGGGCATGGCGAACTCCTCGAACGTGTCGCTGAGCACGATGACCTGGGTGAAGGAGCGCAGCTCGTCTAAGAATTCCTTCGCGCCGGGCAGCGGATCAATCTGGGCAATGGTTTTCTGGATTTCAGGCAGCCCCAGTCCGTGTTCTTTTAATACGTCAAGTCTCCAGCGCATCAGCTTATTGTAATCTGGCTCGTCTCTGGTGGTGCGTTTCAGCTCCGGGATGCCGCTGGCCTCGGCAAAGGCGATCCATATCTCAGGAACCAGAACTCCTTCCATATCAAGACATACAATATACATACTTATGCTCCTCCTCTAAATTATTTTTTTCATACTATCACCCAGCCTGCAAGGTGTCAAGAAAAGGGCAGGGCGGGCCGGCAGACAAATGCTGCGCTACGATTTCAGAAGCCGCCACAGCGTCGTCCGGCTGATGCCTAGACGTTTCGCCGCAGCCGTCTGATTTCCCTTGGTCTCCTCCAGAACCGCGTGGATAATATCCTGGTTGATTTCATCCAGCGGGCGTTTCAGATCGAGAATCACAGAGGAACTGTGGGAAACGCCGCTTTCTCCTTCAATTTCGGAGGGAGAAGCGCCGGGGCCTACGCGCCGGAAGGTAGTTTTTTTCTCCATTTCCAGCAGGCCGGACAGGGTTTCCTCCGTGATGTAGGAGGAGGTGGTGATCACGGTCAGCTCGCTTAAAATCCGTTTAAACTGCGTATAATTTTCCGGCCAGTCGAAGGACTTTAAAAGCTCCATAGCGCCGGGCGTCAGCCCCAGGATTTCCTTGGCCAGAGAGACGTTCAGATTGCTCAGATAGAGGTTGGCCAGGGTGGGAATGTCCTCCGTCCGTTCCCGGAGCGGCTTTAAGCGGATGGTCAGGCAGGTGAGAAGATTCACAAATTCCATGCAGGTCTTGGGAATTTCTCCGCTGCGGCTGCACACGCAGGAGAAAATCAGGCGGTTTCGATGGCACAGATTCATGTCCACGATAATGGACAGGAGCTTTCTGGCCCGTTCCTCGTCCAGAACGTGGAGGTTTTTCAGGTAGATTGTGTTGTTATTATCATTAAACGGCGAATTGTAGTGGTTGGTGAGAAAATTCCAGCTTTTATCATTCATCAGGGCAAAATTGACGGTGATAAAGGGGTTGTTCCGCAGAGGACTTTCATTGTAGACTGCGGCGGCAGCCTGTTCTTTTCCCGTGCCCTCCTCCCCGAAAATCATAATGGGATGCTGGGTCTGGGCCATCTGGACAATGGTGTTTCTCAGCGGCCCGATGGCCCCTGTGACGCTGAAAAAGCTGTTGAAAAAGCTGTTTTCCACGTCGATGCGGTTCAGGTACTGAACCCCGTATTTGCTGGTGGCGAAGGGAACCTTGCTGTCCGTAAACTGGAACACAGGATAATTGTCCCCGCAGAAGGAAACAAGGCGGCTGGTAATAGAATACAGAGTTCCGTCAATGTTTTTAAAGCTTTTATGAGGCGTTTCGGAGGCGGAGGGCAGATCCTTTTTCAGCGCCTGAATCACAGGATTTTCTTCGTTTTCAGGGAGAGAGGAGTAAAAAATCTGCCCCTGGCTGTCAAAGATAACGGTGGACTGGCTGCTGGTGCGGATGACCTCGCGGAGAAACCGGTTTTCTTCCCGCACATTGGCGTAGCTGGAGCACAGCTTCACCGCCTGATCGAAGGCGCTGCTGATACTCTCATTGCCGGACGTGATCAGAATTGCGTTCAGGCCCAGGCGCTTCGCAGTGGTGCTGGCAATCATATCGCACAGGATCATGCGGTAGCCCCTCTTTTTCAGCATCTGAAGCGTTTCCTCCACCTGTCTGGAATTGTGGATTGTAAAGGTCTCCACCTTATACTGGAGCAGATCGCAGAGCAGTTTGGCGCTGCTGATAATGCCTGGAAAGCCTACGATGGCATAGCGGGAGGCAAAATTTTCCGCCATTTTGATGGCACGGAGAATATCGTAGACAGACAGGGGAATCTCCACCACAGGAATGGGGGTGATTTGTCCGATCAGCTCCGCAGTACCGCCGCGGGAAATGATAATATCGTAATTGTCGTGAAAGCTTCTCTTGGCAATTTCTGCTCCCTCCTGCAGGTCGCCCACATAGACGGTCAGATCAATGTCGTTCCGGGCCTCGGCCGCCTTCAGCATAATCGAACGCATCCCCTCGTAGGGTGCGATCCCCAGAATCCGTACTTTTTTATCGCTCATGTCTCATTCCTCCCCGATTGGCGCTGTCAGCGTTTGTTATATTTGTTTCAATGTGAAACAAGTTCATTATAACACGTTTAAAAAAGGAAGGAAAGACGTTTTAAAATGAAAAAACAGAAAGAATAAGTTTACATAAATTTACTGAAACATCTAAGAATGTGACTGGACGAGGACGAATTTTTACGATATGATTAAAAAAACAGAGGAAAAAAAGGGGGGATTTTGCGGTGCAGAGCAGAAAGAATATCTTATCTGTCTATATGCTGGGCCGGTTTTCTGTGGAGTATGGAGGGCAGATCCTGTCGCTTGGAAGAAACAGCTCCTCGAAGCTGATTCAGCTGCTTCAGATTGTGTGGCTGGCCGGGGAAAAGGGCGTGACCAAGGACGATCTGGCGGGAATGCTTTACGACCGCGATTCGCTTTCCAGTCTGAGCAACAGCCTCAATAACCTGGTTTACCGCCTGCGGAAAATTCTGGCGGAGAACGGCTTTCCAAAATCCCTCTATGTGATTAATCAGGACGGTGTTTATTTCTGGGACAGAAAAATTCCAGTCTGGGTGGACGCCAGAGAATTTGAACGTCTGGTGGAACTGGGAGACAGAAAACGGCAGCGGGAGAAGGAGACCTTTCAATATTATAAGAAGGCGGAGGAGCTTTACCAGGGCGAGCTCCTGAGCGCAATTTCCACGGAAAACTGGGTCATCGTGGAGAGCCTGCGCTTTAAGCGGATGTATGAGAAGGCGGTTTCATGGCTGGGCGACTATATGAAGCGGCAGAAGGATTACCCCGGCATGTACCAGCTGTACCACCAGGCGGCCCAGGTGTACCCCTTCGACAACTGGCAGGTGGGGCAGATGGAGAGCATGGCCTACATGGGAAGATACAAGGAGGCGTTTCTTCTCTATGACAATACGGCCAAGCGGTATTCGGAGGAGATGGGGCTTCCTCCCTCCGAAAAAATGCTGGAGTGCTATAAAACCATGAGCCGCCAGTTTGTCAGCCGTCCGGACGTGCTGAAGAACATCAGGGCGGAGTTAAGGGAGCAGGAGGACGAGAAGATTAACGCCTACTACTGTTCTCTGCCCAGCTTTATTGACATTTACCGTCTGGCAGCGCGGCGCAGCGAGAGAAACGGACAGCCCTTCTGTCTGATGCTGTGTACAATCACAGACTATGAGGGAAAGGTTATCCAGAACCAGGAGAAGCTGAAGGCCCGCTCGGAGCTTTTGAGAAAGACTATTGGCCGGGCGCTCAGGCGGAGCGACGTTTACGCCAAGTACAGCGCGTCCCAGTACCTGGTTCTGCTTATGGGAGTGGGGAAAGAGAATTGTATGGTGGTGGGGAAGAGAATCAGCCGGAATTTCCGGGAACTCTCGGGAAAACAGGCGGAGGTAGCCATTTCGACCGACGTTACATACGTGGGGGGGATGGGCTCAATTTTGGATTTTTAAATGTGCATAAGAGGAGGCGCAGCCTATCCTGTCGGCAGACAGGGTAGGCATTTTTTTATTTCATAGGAAAAAGCCAGCCGGCAGGCTTGAGAGTCTGCCGGAAGACCTGGCTCTGGTGCTAAAAAACAGAAAAAATAAAAATGGGACTTTTTGTGATTGGTTTTATGATTGGCAATCGAATAAAATGAAGGGGAATTCAGAAAAAGTTAAGAAATCTGACAAAAAAAAGACAAAAGGAAATCCGTAAAAGAGACGAATTTGCGATAGAAAAAGAGGAGGTTGAGTTGGAGTGATGGAAGGAAAAGCGGGGGTAAGTATGGAGTCCAGAAAGAAAATGTCGCGCGCTAAAAGCAACAGCCCCATGAAGAGAACCGTAAGACGCGCAGTTGCATGGCTCCTTGTTTTCTGTATGTGCATGGCAAATATGAATTCAGCCGTGTATGCAGCAGAAATTGCCACATCCAGTGACGCGCTGATGGCAGCGACTCCAAGCGATGCGGCGGCGACAGACAGCAGTGCGGCAGAGATTCTTATGCCGGAACAGACTGTCAGCGGCGAGGAGTTAAAGGAAGAGGCAATCCGGGCTATCTCGGCGGGCCATGAATTTGATTTTGATTCAGAAATCCGCGTAATGAAGGACGCTGAGGGCAAAAACGAGAGCTACAGCGAGCTGTTCAAGGGCTACAGAAGCTTCACGCTTTTTGCTGACAATGGAAACGGAGGACGTCTGACAGGCGGCAATGACAACGCTTATGGTTACATCGTAGTCCGCGTAGATAAGGATTCCTACGAGGCGTTTGAGAAGGAAGAGGGAACAGCCAGAGCGACTGGTTCCGACGCGGCTGACAGCAGCGCCGCAGAGCGGGTATGGAGCCTGACAGGAGACGAGGAGTTAATTTTCCTTTATGTCAATGCAGACAACGGAACAGTAACCTTCTCTTTAAACATTGAAAATCTGGAGGCAGACGACATTGTCGTTCCAAGCCGTACAGAGCTTTACGAAGACACAGAGGAAGAGGCTGAGGACACAAGCCCGGCAGAGAAACCGGCTGAGGACGCCAACGAGGCAGGAGGATCCGGTTCCGGCGGCGGCTCAGGAAGCGGTTCCGGAAGCAGCGGCGACGTTCAGGACGATCCGACCGACGAGGGAGCCTCTGACGACAGCCAGGCAGAAGACGGACAGACAGACGACAGCCAGAACGAGAACGACAGCGAAAACGATACAGATGCAGAGAAGCCAGAGGAGAAGCCGGAGGACGGCCAGAATCAGGAAGGCGGATCTGACAGCGGACAGGAGAATAACGACTCCTCAAATACAGATAAAGAGGACGGAAATACAGATTCCGGAAATGACGGAAACAGCGGAAGCGGATCCGAAAACGCAGGAGACAGCGGAAATGCCGATTCCAACGGTGGAAACTCCGGTTCTGGAAGCAGATCTGACAGCGGTAAGGATGAGGGCGGCTCCTCCAATCAGGGCAGCAGCTCCGACAAGGGCGATTCCCATCAGGGCGGCTCTGATTCCAACAGCGGAAGCGATTCCGGGAACGCAGGAAACAGCGGAAGTTCTGGAAGCGGAAGATCCGATAAAGGAAATTCTGATAGCGGAAACTCCGATAAAGGAAATTCCGGCAGCAGCTCCGACAAGGGCGGATCCGATTCCGACAGCGCGAAGCTTTCCAAATCCAGCCTCAGTCTTCCTACCGTAATGGGTCCTAACCCGAACGCAGAGTTCGAGGAGGACGAGTTCGGCGACATGAGCTTCGACGAATGGCAGGAAATGATGGAGGAAGAAGAGGAAGAGGCAGAAGAAGACGAGGAAGACTACACAGAGGAAGTGTCCGTCGCTTACGACAGCGAGGACGAGGGAATCTCCTACCTCAATATGACTATGCTTCCGGCAGTCGGCGCAGTCGTTAAGAAGACAGAGCAGGCAAAGGGATTTGCAAAACTGTTTAAGAGCAGCAGAAGCGGTGAGGCGGAAGCTGTTGTGATGGCGGGAAGTATATCACTGAAGGCACTGGATGGAATTACAGTAAAGAGCGCATACAAGCAGATTGAGGAGCTTGAGGACGGAAACTACAGACTTCACTTAGGATTATCTGGTGGAGGAGACAGCAAAGGCTTTGATGTTGTACTGGTAGTGGATGAGTCTACGAGTATGAATAAGGATGCTGATGGAGATAGTCCGGGGTTCTATGGAACAAGCCGTTTAGATATGTTGAAGACAGCATTGAATGGAACTAGCAGTTGGGGAAACCATCAGCCAGGATTTGTTGAGAATATTGCTTCTAAATATCCAGGAAGCCGCTTTACAGTAGTTCCTTATGGAAGCGGTTCAAGCGCGGATGGCTTAGAAGGAAGCTGTGGTTGGACGCAAAGCGTAGACAGCGTTAAGAATGCAGTTAAGAAATTAGAAGCAAATGCAAGCGATACAAACTATGAAGAAGGATTGTGGTCTGCGAAAGAGGCGATTGAAAAACGCTCAGAATCCTCAAATGCATTAGTAGTGGTATTTTTAACAGATGGAGTCCCTACAAATTATACAAATCAGAGAGATGCATTTGATACTGGCCGAGTGAGTGACGAATATGATAAGGGATTAGAATATCCAAACAAAGATACCGCTTTAGGAACTATGGCGGCTGCTTATGAATTTAAAAGCTATCTTGAGCAGAGCAATGGAAGCATGTTCGTAGTAGGATTTGGGGTGCCAAATAGAATAGGAGATAATAAGACACAGAAGAATAAATATAAGTCCTATAAAGGTTTTACACCTGAACAGTATTTATATGCTTTATCTGGAAGTGTAGATAGAATTAAAGAAGGCTCTTATTATCAGGAGCCAGAGTATAAAGTTGATACGGCAGATCATGGTAATGTGATTTCAGTTGATTCAGGAAGTATGGCAAATGGAGGCTTAACAGATGCGTTAAATAAGATTTCCGAAAGCCTGAAGATGACTAATGTAGTAATTAACGACAGACTTAGCAAATACATTGAGTTCTTGGGTATAGACGGGGATCCGACAACTGCTACTGATGCAAAAGTTGTTAAGATTAAAAATGGTGTTGCAGCACCAGCGGATTATGAAAGCCTTAGCTTCCTTCCACCAGATGAGAAGAATTCCACATGGGGAATTGAACTTCGTTTTGGCGAGGACGTAGAATTGGATCCAGAAGCGACTTATGAACTGCAGTTTACTGTAAAAAAGAATGTGGAGGCATTTGCAGGAGAAATTCCGGCAGAGGATATTGTGCCGGGAGATGCAGATACAAACTATAAAGGTACAGACATCAGCTCTCCAGATAAGACAGGTGTACGTACTAATAGTAAAGCTACATATTCCTATGGAACGATTAGACCTCAGGAGTATCCGCATCCGATTATTCCGGCATCTGCTACTTATACGCCAGGACACCAGAAGTACATCAAGGACAACGGAGACGGTACTTATGATTTGACTTTAACTGTTAAATCAGATAAAGGCTCAGAGATTATCGGAGGCAAGGATCCGATTCCAGCTGACATTATGTTTGTAATTGATAAGTCTGGAAGTATGAATGACAAGATAGCAGGAACAACTAAAAGAAAAATTATCAATGATTGCCTGAATGATTTGATAATAACTGTTTCAAATGGTGATACAGATGTTCAATATGCAGGATACAAATTCAGTGACAAGGATGAAGCGTTAAGAGTAGACTTTAAAGAAGGATGGAATGAAAAATCTACATATTGGACAGGCGAAACACAGAAAGCTATTTCAAAACTTCAGCTTACCGATAGTCAAACCAGCGGCCCAACTTATCCATCATATGCTTTAGGGCAAGCAATTGAGAAATTAGAGACTGGCAGTCATTTAGAAACTAATAGAAAGAAGTATTTAATTTTCTTTACTGATGGAGCTCCAGGACAGAATACCGACGACATCAGTGAAAAAGAAATGACAAGATGCTATAGTGCAATAGAAAAATTAGACAGTGATGCCACTTTTTATGCAATCCGTGTTGGGTATGAGGATACTAGGTATCGGTTTATGGAAAAAATGGTAAGCAATGCAGGGACAGAAGATGCACATCTGTATTCAGGAATGGATAAAGAAAGTATCAAAGCAGCTTTCCAGCAGATAGCGGATGATATTGCAGGACAGATTGGCACTCAGACAACAGGAGTGACCAATGCAGTTATCTCTGATAAACTGAGCGCTTACGCCGATATGGTTGAGGACAGCGAAATTGTTGTAACAAGAGATGGAGAAGTTTTAACAGAAGGAAGCGATTATACTAAAACCTACAATGCAGATACAAAGACAGTAGAGGTTAGATTCAATGGAGAACTTGTACAGCATGCGGTTTACGAAGTAACCTTTAAAGTAAAGCCATCGCAGGCAGCTAAGGATGCTTATCAGCAGGACGGCGGATATTATCGTAATCCTGATGGAAGCCAGACAGAAAATGTATTTACAGGTGCTGATGGTACAGACGCTCCAGGCAATACAACAAGTTCCGGACAGCCAGGTTTCCCATCTAATGAGAAGGCAGTGCTTTCCTGGCAGTATGATGGAGCGGCCGGAAAAACAGAGTACGACCATCCGGTTCTTCAGGTACCGCAGACAGGACAGTTCGTAGTTCAGAAGCTGGTTGAGATTGATGATAATGAAACGCCTCTCGCAGATGCGAAGTTCATTATTAATCTGGACAAGGCTGATGAGAATGGAAATTATACGGAGTTCTCCTCTGTAGCCCTGAAAGCAGACGGAACTTCCTCCCCGGCGGTAAAGACAGAGGGAGAGGCTCAGTTTAAGATTTCAGAGGCGGTTCCGATGGAATACAGCCTTACAGGAATCGAGGTATTCCAGAAGGCGGCTTCCGGCGAACTGAGTAATGTAACAGATACAAGATTACAGAATGATATTCTTACCGTACAGCCGGGCGACGATCTGATTGTAAAGGTAACGAACAACCTGGCGCATGAAGGTTACTTCCACAGCACAGACCAGGTAACGAACTGGACTAATGGAAATCCTGAAACGCCGTTTACCAGCGATAAGTCAGCGGCCAGAGAGGCGGCAGAGTCTCAGCCCAAGGCAGATGCAGGTAAGAAAAATAAAAAGGTAACAGAGATGGAAGAGGAGGAGGGTGATCCACTTGTATAAAAGCAGAAAGAAAAAAAATATGATCAAGCTGTCCGGAATCGCCCTTCTGGCAGCGCTCACGGTTGGCATTGGCAGCACAAGCGCGGTCATCCGACATCAGATAGACCTGAAAAACGAGATTTCTGCTGATACGGTAGTAATAGAGGTAGAGGAAGACCTGGCAGACGATAATCAAAGCGATTGGACAAAGCCGAAAAAGGTAAGTTTTAAGAATTCAGGTTCAGCAGACGTATTTCTCAGAGTAGCTTATTCTGAATCATGGAGTACTGCAGGAGGAGCGGATGGAGAGAAAGAACTTCTCTCCAATAAAATGCCAGACAGTGACAGCGACGTAGCTTCTAAAGTGGTTTCCGGTGAGAACTGGGAACTTAGAGAAGACGGCTGGTATTATTATAAGAAGGTTCTTCCTGCTGGAAGCACAACAGAGAATTTCATGGAAAAGGTAGATTTTTCCAATATTGAAAGCTTGGAGGAATCTTTGAAGAATACGTATAAAGAGGCTGAGTATGAAATCCATTTTCAGGCAGAGGCAGTTCAGGCCAGCGATCAGTGGAAGGTCAGTGAGGACGCGGCAGCAGCATTGTTTGACAAGGATATTTCAGCAGAACTTAACGACGGAACTACAATAATTGACAGAGACCAGAATGAAGACCAGTGGCCGTCCAATAAAGACACAGCAGAGATCATCTGGTCTGACGGAGCAGCCGGAGGAGGGAACTGATTATGAAATTATATAAACGATTAGCGGTTATCCTGGCCGGTTCCGTCATGGCAGTCGGATTCAGTTCCACATGGGCCTACTATTCAGATTCTCAGTCAATTGTGAATCCGTTTGATACGGCAAACAGTTCTATCGACCTGATTGAGGACTTTAACCCGGCAGATACGATTCTGCCGGGGGAGACGGTAGACAAAAAACCATATTTCGTGAATACAGGAGATATGGATTTAGTTCTCCGACTTCAGATGAATACTTGGTGGGAAGACAAAGAGACTGGAGAAAGACTGGATTCTCTTAGAACAGATATGATTCATCTGAATTACCCGCAGGATTTCAGTGAAAACTGGGTTGAGATTCCAAAAGGAAGCGGAACCTACTATTACACTCATATCCTGGCAGGAGAAGGAAAGGAAGGAAGCACAACTCCTTATTTTCTGGAAAGCCTGACTTTGAGTCCGGAAGCGTCCAACGACGCTCATGCGGCTGATTACAGCAAGGGAGAATTTATTGTAGATTTTAATGCAGAAGCGGTTTCAGCAGACGAAGCTTCCCTGGCAGTTTCCGGATGGGGACTGACGCCATTGACGCCAGAAGTTAGTCAGTTAGACTGGAAGAATTTGATTCCAATATCTTAGAAAAGCCATAGAAAGCCATTTCGCCGGAAGGCGGAGTGGAGGACAGGAGGAGACAGAAAATGAAAAAGAAACATATCGCTGCTCTTGCAGGAATTGCAGCAGTGTTTGCAGTCGGCGGCTCCCTGGCATATTTCAATCAAGATTTGGAAGCAGTTAACGTCCTGAAGTCCGGTGATTTTGACACAGAGATTGTGGAGGAGTTCCGGCCGGAGGATGGAAAAGACTGGAAGCCGGGAACTACGGTGAATAAAGACTTTGCGGTTAAGAACTCAGGCGATGTGCCGATGGTGGTACGGGTCAGCTTTCAGGAAACCTGGGAAAAGGATGACGGAGCTTACGTTACCATTGACACAACTGAAAAAGAGGAAGGCCACGGCGAAGCAGACAATAAATTTGAAAGTGTCTGGCAGGAGGAGCCGACAGACGGACTTACAGACAAAGATGATTCTGTAGTAGAAAAAACGCTTAACCTTGGAAAGGAATGGGTCTACAGCGACGGCTATTATTACTACACGAAAACTCTTCCGGCAGGAGCAACTACCGAATATCTGTTAGATGATGTGACGCTTTCAAAGGATGCAGATTTAGGAAAAATTACAGTGGTAAAGAAATACTCCACGAATCCGGATAAGACGGTTCCGGAAGAGGACTGGATTCCTTTCCCTGCAGACGAAGCGGGAAATCCTATTTCAGAATCAGAGCTTTCCAGGCAGTTAAAGGAAGATGGAAAAACACTTTATCATATGCGCTCTGATATTGTGACAGATGAAAACTTCAGAGGTTATTCAGACGCAGCCTATAATCTGACTATCAAGGCTCATACAGTCCAGGCCACAGAAGACGCAGTAAAAGCTGTATTTGGCGAGGAAGCATTACAGCATGCGTCAGATGAAAATTGGGACTGGGAACTTCAGAAATAAGCACACTGGCCAGAAATCTTACTGGTTGAGATAAAGCAATCTATGAGGAGGAAAAAGTAATGAAGATGAATAAGAAGGCAGCGGCACTTGGCGGTTTAGCAGCAGTAGCAGTAGTAGGCGGAACATGGGCATATTTTAATCAGACAGCGGCAATCACCAACCCATTCAGCACAGGAAGCTATGGCGGTTCCATCGTGGAGAGCTTCAACCCGTCCGAGGGTGATAACTGGCAGCCAGGCGCTACAGTAGATAAGGAAGTAGTGGCTGAGAATACAGGAAACTCTCCGCTGCTCGTTCGTGTAAAGATGGCAGAGACATGGTCCAGAAATGACCAGAATATGATTGCAATTAACAGTGAAAAGCAGCCAGACTTTACAGAGGTAAAACAGGCCGATGCCGAAGATGGACTGGTAGAGAGTGATCAGACAGTCGTATGGAAAAATCTGGCTGAAAATGACGCATGGACACAGGGAGAAGACGGTTACTGGTACTACAAAGGCCAGTTAGCTCCAGGAGCAACAACAGAGAGCCTGTTAGAGTCCGTAACCTTAGATAAAGATACAGATATGGGACTGTATACAACAACCTATAAATACTGTACAACAGACGGAAAGGACAGCAAACCAGACGATAAGACAGAGTGGCTGACAGCAGAAAACGGCGAAGAGGATGCAGATATGTTAGCAGCTGCAAGAGCAGCAAAGAAAGAAGGAAATTCCTTCCATGTTAAGAAAGAAACTGCTCTGGATGAGGCACATCCAGGATATGCAGACGCTGACTACGAGCTGGAGATCACCATTGACATGGTACAGACGACAGAGGACGCAGTTGTCGATGCCTGGGGTGAGGAAGCGCTTACTTATTTAGTTTCTTTTTCAGAAGCAGAGTAGTAAACTTAAATACTGCAAATCGGGGACTTAACATATGAGGCTAATCAAAGGATTTGTAAATATTCTGACCTGGATTGTATACGCCTGCATTGCCTGCTACCTTCTGATAGCGGCGCCGATGCTGGCGGGATACCATCCGGTCGTGGTTCTCAGCGGAAGTATGGAGCCCACCTATCATGTGGGAAGCGTCATTTATTATAAGGAGGCAGATTTCGCTGACATTAACGTAGGAGACGCTATTACCTTCCAGGCAGGAGAGGACGGCATGGTGACTCACCGCGTCGTAGAGAAAAGCGAGCTTTCCCAGAACTTTGTCACAAAGGGAGACGCCAACGAGACGGAGGATCCGAATCCGGTGGACTACGATGAGGTTATCGGAAAGGTGTGGAAGGTGAGCATTCCATACGCAGGTTATTTTGTAAATTACAGTAAAAATATGGGCGTCATTATTGTGATGGCAGCCATTATCGTACTGGGAATTGCCCTGGATATGTTTTTCCCGGATAAGAAGAAAGAGGAAAAGACAGAAGCCTAGGCATGGACAGAAAGGGAAGAGGAACAGGAAATGAAAAAGAAAGCGGCGTTAGGACTGGCAGGACTGGCAGCAGTAGCAGCTATTGGCGGAACATGGGCTTACTGGAACCAGAATTTATCTGTAAACAATGAGTTTAAGGCAGGAAACTTCGATTCTGATATTGTAGAGGAGTTTAAGCCAGAGGAAGACTGGCTCCCAGGCGAGACAGTGAAGAAGGTCGTATCTGTAAAGAACTCCGGAAACGTAGATATGGCCGTAATGACTAAGATTACCCAGAAGTGGGACGGCGAGAAATTAACACTCCAGGCAGCTGATGGAACAGAGTACGCAGCAGAGGTTCAGTGGGGAGAGAATGTAGCGGCATTTGCAGCTCCTGGCGTTGCTGATATAGCAGCTCCTATGGGAATTGAGAAGACAGTAGATTCTTTTGCTGATGCAGATGACACATGGGTTCTGACAGATATCAAAGAGAACGAAGACGGTTCTCAGGATCTGTACTTTGTTTACAGCGGTATCGTAGCAGAAGCGGGAGAGACGTCAGCGCTTCTCACATCCGTAACAATGAATCCGTTAATTCAGTCCGGTATTACATCCAAGAAGTATGAGCCGAATGGAAGCGGCGGAGTTGATTTAGTAAAGGCGGACGCTAATTATCTTGACAGTTATGAGGACGCTCAGTACACCATGACTATCAATGCTAAGACAGTTCAGGCAACCTTTGATGCTGTTAAAGAAGTATTTGGTTCAGCTCTTGAGATTGCAGAGAATGATAAAGACTGGGTAATTGATGATTTCTTAAGAGCCAACAGTATTGATAAGCCAGCAGCATTAGAGGCAGAATAAAAACGGTCTGGCTCTGCCGGGCAGGGGAAAAACTGATCATCAGTTCAGTGCTTCCCCCGCCTGGCAGAAACAGGCAAGGACAGGAGATAGAACGATATGAGGAAAGGCAAACATGCAGTATTAGGTCTGGCGGCTCTGATTTCGGCGGCTGCCATCGGCGGGACATGGGCGAGCTGGACTCAGGAACTGAAGGCCGGAAATGAATTTATGACTGGCAGTTATAACACTTCTCTGGACGAAACCTTCGAGTCTCCGAAAAACTGGAAGCCAGGGGAAAAAACAGAGAAAGCAGTGCAGATCACGAATAAAGGCGCTGTGGACGCCATGGCAAAGGTTGTCATCAGTCAGAGCTGGGAGTCCTTTCCTCTGACGTTCCAGGCCCAGAACGGCGAAACAGAATATGCCGCGGTTCCTGAATTCAACAAAAACAACGTAGTGCTCTTAGCCTCCGGCGACGCCGACGGGAAGACGGAGGAGAACCGCTGGGGCCTTCAGGCAGTGACGCAGTACAGTCAGGCAGAGGGAAAATGGCTTCTCTTAAATGAGATTCCGGAGGGGGAGAAAGGAATTTTTACCCTCTACTATATGGGAATTGTGAAAGCAGGAACCAGCTCTCCGCAGTTTTTGGACGGCGTGACGATGAATCCCCGGATTACATCCGGCGTGGTAGATAAGGAATACGAGCCGGAGTATGACAGCGAAGGCAGCCCGACAGGCGGCATTATTCAGATTGCAACCTCCAGCAGTTCCAATGGCACAGGCTATGAGAATGGAACCTACACCATGACCATTGATGCCACAACGGTTCAGGCTACCCAGGGGGCGGCAGAGGAGATTTTCAGCGCAGGAGCTGAGGACGGAGACGAAGCGCAGACCTTAGACTATCTGGTAAAGAACATCGCGGATGACGGCGTATTTGAAGCTGCAGAGGCGAAAACGCTGAAATTTGCAGAAACTGACGGAACTATGACCTACATTCCTTACCGGGACGGCGACGGCCAGGCAGAGGAAGGCAACTGGTTCATGAGCTTTACCAATATGGTTCCAGGCGGAATTTACCGGGATCGGTTAAACATTGAAAACGACAGCGACAAGACATGGAAGCTTTATATGAAGGCTCTTCCGAGAGAGCAGAGCGCTCTTCAGGACGAACTTCTGGAGAAAATTTCCATGAAGGTGTGGTATACCAATGCCGACGGCGAGGAGAAGCTTCTCTACACCGGCAATGCGACAGGTTCCACGCTTCTGACACAGGGCGATACGGCTGGCGGCACAGAAGGCGAGAGAGCCGTATATCTGGGCGGCTATAAGGGCGGTCAGACAGGTTCTATCCAGGTAGAGCTTCAGCTGGATCCGACTCTTATATTAACCGAGGATCCGTCCATCACCCCAGAGCTGGGAGAGAGCAATCTGGTAAATAAATATGCAGGCGCTCTTTCGAAGATTGACTGGCAGTTTATGGTGACAGAGGTCAAGGACGATGGAGGAAACGGCGGCGGAAATGGCGGAGGAGGCCATAGCGGCGGAAGCGGCGGTGGCGGCGGCTCCACAGTTACGATTGGAGATAATGAGGTTCCGTTAGCTCCAGAGGCGCCTCTCACAGACGAGACTATCATCGAGGACGGCCCGGTACCGTTGGCAGTACTTCCAAAGACAGGAGACGAAACTCCAATTATTCCGGCAGTTGTCACACTCCTCGGCAGCGGAGTGATTCTCCTCTGGATGGGAGCTTCCCTTCGAATAAAAAAAGAAGAGCAGTAGGCTTTGAATGTCCTTTTCCATAAGAAGGGGAACATAAGAGTAGAAAAAGCAGTAATATAAATAGGAGCCGCAGTTCCACGAGGGAACTGCGGCTCCTTTCTTATGGGGTCAGCTTATTGCTGCGTTTCTGTTACAGGCCAGAGTTGTTCCAGCTGCCTTTCAGCCTCCTCTTCAGAGAGGGAAAACTGCTTTTTCAAAGAAAGAAGAGCAGCTTCCCTGGAAGCGCCCAGATCCTGGAAAGCCTGAATTAAGGCTGCGATGCCCTGCGCTTTACCTAATTCAATTCCAGCTTTCAGCCCCTCTTCCTTCCCACATTCAAACTCCGCCTTTTTAATCA
>ERZ838827.854-NODE-854-length-29870-cov-5.793057_pt1 | contig 29870 bp, 29 predicted proteins | sample MGYA00519881_ERZ838827 | MGnify/ENA primary metagenome ERZ838827 (study PRJEB31850, sample SAMEA3708842) | human gut metagenome | biome: human gut; feature: human-associated habitat; material: faeces | place: China | collected 2014 ...
TGAATATTTCCTCTGAAGCTGTAGCTGTTGTTACCGTTCTAGAGGAAATTTACGTAAGAAAGGAGTGCGGCGCTTCCTCCCCTTCCTAAAGGAAGAGGTTTCCGCGCCGAATCATTATGAAACAGAAAACGGGAGGCCTCCCTGCGGACGCCTCCCGTTTTCCTGTGCCTCATTCAGGCGGCCTTTCAGGCCTTCGGCTCGATGAGCTTCGTCACGTCGACCCAGCCCAGCGCGCCCGAGGCCTGCTCGGTCTCGTCGGGCGTGAGCTCGATCGTGGTGCGGTCGTCGCCGCAGGCAAGGGCGTCCACCTTATCCTGAGCGGCCTGCATCAAGCATCGTCACGAGAATTCCTTCGTTATCCGCGCGAACAAATGAAGGGGCCGCTCGGCCTTTGCGTCTTCACGCGGCGGCGGGCGGCCCTTCCGGGTTCAGATGAATGCTGGGATCATTCGATGCGTTCACCATGGAGCGAGAGGTCAAGCCCCATGCGTTCCTCGTCGGACGTGACGCGCAGGCCCATGACGACGTCGATGATCTTGAGGAGGATCCAGCTCACGGCGCTTGCGTAGACCATCGTGGCGACGACGCTTGCGGCCTGGATGCCGACCTGGGTCATGACGGGATTCATTTCGGAGCCCGTGACGGCGCTCGAGGCGAAGACGCCGGTGAGGAGGGCGCCGACGATGCCGCCCACGCCGTGCACGCCGAATGCATCGAGCGAGTCGTCCCAGCCCGCCATGCGCTTGAGGAAGACCGCACCCCAGAAGCAACAGACGCCGCCGATGAGGCCCATCACGAGTGCGGCGACGGGACCGACGAAGCCCGAGGCGGGCGTGATGACCACGAGGCCACCGACGGCGCCCGAAATCAGGCCCAGAAGCGAGGGACGGCCGCGAAGCATCCATTCGACGAGCATCCAGGAGACGCCCGCAGCGGCGGCTGCGATCTGCGTGACGAGGATCGCCATGACGGCGCGCTCGTTGGCGGCAAGGCCGGAGCCGCCGTTGAAGCCAAACCAGCCGATCCAGAGGATGGCGGCGCCGAGCATCGCAAAGGTGAGGTTGTGCGGACTCATGGGCTCGCGGCCGTAGCCGAGGCGCTTGCCCAGCACGAGACAGGCGACGAGGCCCGAGACGCCCGCGTTGATGTGCACGACCGTGCCGCCCGCATAGTCAAGCGCGCCCATGTCAAAGAAGAATCCGCCTTCGGCCCAAACCCAGTGGCACACGGGTGAATAGACGCACAGCGACCAGAGGATCATGAAGATCAGCATCGCCGAGAACTTCATGCGGCCCGCAAAGGCGCCGATCATCAGCGTAGCCGTGAGAATCGCGAACGTCATCTGGAAGCAGACGAAGAGCAAAGTCGGAATGGAGCCCGACATGCTGTTGATGTCGAGACCATTGAGAAACACATGCGAGAGCCCGCCCACGAAGGCGCTGCCCGGCCCGAAGGCGAGCGAATAGCCCGCAGCGAACCAGACGAGCGTGAGCGCGCAGCAGATGACGGTCGTCTGCGCAAGGATCGAGAGCACGTTCTTCTTTCTGGCCATGCCGCCGTAAAAGAGCGCGATCCCGGGGATCGTCATGAAGAGGACGAGCGTCGTGGAGACGAGCATCCAGACGACGTCGGCCTTGTCCATGGAGGCCTCGGCGGCCAGTGCCGCGGGTGAAAGGGCCGCCGAAGCGAGGAATGCGGCGATTCGGATGAGTGCGGACATTTGTCTTTTCTCCTGAGTGTTCGGTCTACTTTAAAGTCAAATCGAGTGCTGCCGACTGCCTCAGACGGCCGCGTCGTCCGTTTCGCCCGTCCTGATGCGCATGACGTGCTCGAGGTCCATCACGAAGATCTTCCCGTCGCCGATCCTGCCGGTGTTCGCGGCCGAGGCGATCGACTCGACCACCTTGTCGCAGAGCTCGTCGGAAACGGCGATCTCGAGCTTGATCTTCGGGAGAAAGTCAACGATGTATTCGGCGCCGCGATAGAGCTCCGTATGCCCCTTCTGGCGCCCGAAGCCCTTGACTTCCGTGGCGGTTAGGCCGCTGACGCCGCAGTCCGCGAGCGCTTCGCGCACGTCGTCGAGCTTGAACGGCTTGATGACCGCAATGATGTACTTCATGGTTTTTCCTCTGTGAGTGAGATGCTTTGTGCGGATGGTGGGGAATCCCGCGTCCTTGATCCATTCATAAGCAAAAGGCGTGCCAAAGTCCCGTATTCGTCTATGGGAGACGAAATTCGGCAAATGGAACCTCAACGGGGCCTAAAGCGTGAGGAAATTCGATTAAAGGCGGCAGCAGAGGCGTTTTTAAGTGATTCGGGTTGCCGGTATGCACCGTTTTGGGGCACGGCGCGTGCGCAGGCGCCCGCGAGTGGCGCCGTGCGGCCGGGCGGGCACGGAGAGCGGGGAGCAAAAGGGGAGATATGAACGAAATCGGGCGGCCCTCCGGAGAGGACCGCCCGAACGTGGTGCGGAGTTTCTGATGCGTCAGAGCGCGCCGAAGAGCATGAGCGCGACGGACATGCCGATGATGGAGCAGCCGACGCTCAACGAGCTCATGTTGGCGGCCATGGCGATGTCGCCGTCGAGCAGAGCGGTGAAGACGAGGCTCATGGCGGGAATCGGAGAGAGGCAGGTGAGGGTGAGGGCCATGCGGATCTCCTCCTCGAAGGGAAGGAAGTGCCAGACGCCGAGCGCAATGAGGATGCAGACGACCCAGCGGCTCGCAAGCAGCTTGAGCACTTTGCCCATCTTGCCGCCGCCCATCGAGAAGCTGATCGACTCGCCGATCAAGATCATGCAGAGGAAGGTGTTGGCGTGCGCGCCGACGGCCGTGCTGGTGATGACGCCCTCGGGAAGGCGCATGTCGAGGACGGACATGAGCCCCACGAAGGCGAAGGTGACGAGCGGGCCCGAGCGCACGAGCTTCGAGGCGATCACCTTGACCGTGCGCCAGAGCGTCGTCTTCACGCGGGTGCCCGCGATCACCGCAAAAGTGCCGCCGCCCGCCATGACGCAGTTGCCCACGTCGAACATGCAGGTCGCCATCAGGCCCGTTGTCGGGAAGAAGGACTGCACGTACGGAACCGCAAACGGACCGACCGAATAGCCGCCTACGTTGAGCCTCACGAAGTCGCGCCACTGCGTGTCCGCAATGTTGCGCGAAAGAAAGAGTCCCCAGACGAGGAAGATGATGTTCGTGAGGAGCCCCAGGCCCGCAATGAGGAGCATGTCTCCTTCGATCCTGACGCCGTTGAGGTTCGTGAGGATCACGCACGGGAGCGTGACGTTCATCACCAGGGCGCTGATGGCCGCAAAGGCCTGGTCCTTCAGGATGTTGAAGCGCCTGAGCAGATGCCCGAGCACGATGAATGCCGCCAGGGACATCACCTTGGCGAAGCTGTCTTCCATGATTGCCTTCCGTCTTTTGTTGATGAGGGGCCGGCGCCCGTGCGTTCAGGCGCTCGAACAGGAAATTGTGCGCCTGCAGAGGCCGAAATTCTACCTCCCGAGGTATGTATCGGTACCGCGCCGACCGACGGAGGTGGACTGATCGGGAAGTCTTCTGAAACGGAATCTCCCGTGACTGTGCACCCGTTTGTACAGACCTTTCTTCGGGTGGAAATGTCACAGCCGTCCCCGAATGAGGTCTGAAATGCCGACGTTCGCGCCGGCTGCGGGAGTCGACGCGGTTGCGCGAGCACGATCCGGAGAATGCGGGGCGGGGATCCAGAGAAGATCAACGGACGGAGAGGATAGTTCACAAGGGCATGGGAGGCCGGATCGCAGTGATTTTTCATACGGGAAAACGCGGAAAGCACCACGTTTTGTGGTTGAAAAGCAACAGGCGCTTTTCTTTGGAAACGTGTGCGCATCAACGCTTTTGTGTGATATTAGGGTTATTACTGGGGGGGGGATTTTTCTGAAAAAATGCACTCGAACTGCGCAGCCTTGAGATTTCAAGCCTCGTGGTATGGAGGGCTTTCCTCAATCAAAGGGTTTCGGACTTGAACACTGACGCCCGCCCTCCGAATTTTGCGTCGGCCGCACGACGCATGAATTCCTGCTCTGCGGCCGACGACTTTTTCCCAATAAAGGATGTCAAAATGAAGAAGACTCTTGCTGCCATGGCTGTTCTCGGCGCTTTTGCCGGCTCTGCTTTCGCCGCTGACGTGACCGTTTACGGTGTTGTCGACCTTGGCCTCAACTATCAGCATCAGAAGGTCGGCGACGCGGACGCCACCGACAAGCTCACCCAGTACTCTGGTCAGAACTCCGGCTCCCGTTTCGGTCTTAAGGGCACGGAAGATCTCGGCAACGGCATGAAGGTTGGCTTCGTTCTCGAAAACGGCTTTAGCGCTGACGACGGCAAGCTCGGCCAGGGCAATCGCCTCTTCGGCCGTGAAGCCAACCTCTATGTTCAGAGTGACTTCGGTACGCTTTCCATGGGTCGTGTCGGCGCCCTCTCCGCCGGCGTTGGTTCCTACAACGTCGTGTACGGCTACACTGCCTTCGGTACGGGTTGGGGCGACACGGTCGGCGCCAAGAGCCTGTTCAACCTCGGCGATCGTGACCGCATGGACAACACCGTCACGTACGTCACCCCGAAGTTCGGCGGTCTTACGGCCTACGCACAGTATTCCTTCAACGCTAACGGCGCTGAAGACGCCCAGTCCTCCCTCAACAAGCGTTACGCCGGTCTCGGTCTGAAGTATGACCTCGGTGCCTTCAGCACGGGCCTCGTTGTTGACACGGTCATGAACAAGGGTACCGATGCCAACTCCGAAGATTCCCTCGGCGTGTCCTGGGGTGCTTCCTACGACTTCGGCGTCGCGAAGGTCCTCGGCTTTGCCCAGTACGGTCAGAACGAAAACAAGCTCGGCGGTTTCGTTGGTGCCGATGCCTGGATCTCGGACGGTGAAGGCACGGTTGAGGCCGAGGAAGGCATGAAGGGGTATGCCGTTGCGCTCGGCGTTGCCGCTCCCGTTTTCGGCGGTACTGCCTTTGCCCAGGTCAACTACGTTGACGGCGAATCCGAAGGCGTCATCGACATGACGACTCAGAAGCGCACGGCTGAATTCGACCGCTGGGGTCTCGCCGCTGCCTACGAATATCCGCTCAGCAAGCGCACGAAGGTCTATGGCTTCGCCGGTTATAACGAAGGTTCCATCGACTCGACCGGCAAGAACGATCACCTGACCGTCACGACCAAGACCAAGACTGCTGAAGCCGGTTTCGGTCTCGTTCACAAGTTCTGATGATTCGAGCGCAAGCTTCTGAATTCTGAATGAACACGGCGCCCGTCCGGAGCAATCCGGGCGGGCGTCCTGCGCATTGCAGGCTCGAATGATCCTGATGCAGAAGCTGCCATCCTGCATGAATATTCACGTAAGAAAGGGGAGGGGAGCGGCTTGCGCGCCAACTGCCCCTTCGATATACTCACGTCCTTTTTCGGCGCCTTCACGGGCGCCGTTTGTTGTTGTGAAAAGCCTGTTGGGCAGAACATTGAGGAGATTTTGATGAGCGGCATGTATGATCCCCCGCATCCTGGCACGATTCTTGCTGAGACGCTGGAGCATCTGGGACTCAACGCCAGGCAGTTTGCCAGGCACCTCGACGTGACGCCCGCCGCAGTGACGCGCGTTATGAAGGGTGAAGGCCCCGTCACGCCCGAGCTCGCCGTACGCATCGCCCACGTGCTTCCCGGTCCGTCCGCAGCCATGTGGCTGCGCCTGCAGTACTGTCACGACGTCTGGCAGGCCGAGCACATGCTCGCCATCTCCCGTCTGCGTCCGCTGACGCTTTCCGAGGAGGAGAAGGCCGAAGCCGTGCGCACTCGCCTGGCGGCCGAAGAGGTCTGTGCCAACTGACCGGAACCCTGCCGAAGGGCAGGGCAATCGAGAAGAGCAGGGCGCCGGAAGAGGGAGGCACGCGCCGCCTCCCCTGCCGCCTTCAGGGGTCCTTCAGGGCCTCCGAGGGCCGAATTCCGGCGGAAAACATTCCCTTTCCGAGGCGAGACATGAACTTCGAGCTCAATCCGCTCCTTTACTTTACGTCTGAGGACGAAATGGCGGACGGCCTTGAAAAGGTTGCTGGAGAAGGCTTCGGGAGCAGTGAGGCGCAGATCGTTCACGCGCTCGACGACCTCGCGGAGGCGCTCGGCACCGACGGCTTCGGCATTCTCGAGCGTTCGGGCGACGGCACGAGGCTCGGGAAGGCGGTTCAAAGTGCGCTGGCTGCGCTCGAGGCCCTCAAAAGGGCTGAAGCCGAGGTGCCTGAAGGCGCAAAGGAAATCCGCTCGCCCAATTTGCCGGAGACGACGAGTTCCTCGCTGCCATGCTCGAAGAAAGCATCGCGTTCTGCGGCGGCAGGGAGACGGACGTCCGAAGGACACTCGAGCAGACCGCGAAGCGTCTGGGCTTCACGTACGAGGCGCTCATGAAGGGCGCTGCCGACGGTACCGCCGTCGGACGCGTCGTGGCGCAGGTGAAGCGCGAGCATCCTGCGTTCGCGCGGAGGAACTGACGGACGAAGGCGCAGATCGTGCCTGAAGACCTGAAGATCGAAAAGCAGTGGAAGGAAGGACGGAACCCCGTCCTTATACACTTTTTTCCAATATTCAACATAACTACTATTATGTTGAGTAATCTAAAGAGCGGAAAACGGCATTTTCCGCTCTTTGACTTTACAACCGGGTTCGGCGCATTTCCCGCCCGTCTGCGCACAAATGACCAAATGACCGTCGGATGTCTGCTTCGGTCCCTGCGTTTGCCAAAAACGACAAATTTGCGGTTTTTCGATCGGCGGATCCTCCCGCCTATCATGTTCCTGTTCGACACATAGTGTCGCTCTTCGAAAACAGGATCAAAGGAAACAACATGTCCATCATCAACGACTTCAAGAATGAATTCCGCTTCTCCGCTCACGGCCGCACGAGCCGCAGGAATTTCTGGATCTATCAGATCGGCCTGTTTGTCTTGGGCCTTGCTGTTGCCATGGTTTGCGGCACCATCATTGGTCTGACGAATGCTGTGGTCGGCTTCTGGTTAATTATCGCTGCTCTGCTCATCCTTCCCTTCGGCATCGCCAACATCTTCGTTACGATCCGACGTCTGCATGACATGGGCTATTCTGGCTACTGGTATTTCGCCCTCCTGGCTGCAGGCATGTTTGCCTCCGCTCTTGACAAGGTCGTTCCCGTTGCCTCGCTGATTGTGACGGTGATCGTTTACGTCTGTCTGAGCCAGAAGTCTCAGCCCGGACTCAACAAGTATGACGTGACCGAATAACGGTCCCGATCGAAACAGTTGCTGTAGTGAGAAGCATGCCGCAGTTTCCGTTTCCTGAAGGCGACGGTTTCGGCGGTATCGCTTTCCATGAGGTTTCATGCAGACGCTTTGTGTTCGTTTTGGGCCATGATGGCGATCGTTATGCAGAATACGGCCGTCTGTCGGGTGGCGGAAGCCTCTTTGAGGACGGTCCGCGCGTTACGTCGGTCTCAACGCGCTCTACAGCGTCCCCTTCGTCATGCCCAGTCCCTTCCCTTCCCTTCCCTTCCCTTCCCTTCCCTTCCCTGTCTCCCTCATCGGGCGGAAGGCTCAACGAATTCCCTTCTCTACAATCTGCAGCGCTTGTCGGTTTCACGCGTTCTGCCGGGCGGAACGATGGCTGGCTCGGCCATTCATGCGGGTTCCGCGCCCGAGCTCCCCTGTCGATGGCCGACAACGGTTGTCTGCTCGCAGCTTTTGCCTTCGCGCAGTTCCTTGGCTGCTTCATAGAAACGCCGCAAGGAAACATCTGACTTCAGTCAGGTGAGGAATTGCGGCCCATGCATTTCACACTACCACGTGATAAAATTAAGGATATGGTGGAAATAGTATACAACCGAAATTGCGTTTACCAGACGGCATACCATGTGATATGGTGTCCGAAGTACCGCAAACGGATACTTAAAGGTGAAATAGCCGAGGCTTTGCGTCTTGCCATCAACGCGATCTGCATTGAGCGCGAGTGGCCGATTCTGACCTTAGAAATCCAACCTGACCATATCCATTTGTTCGTAACCATCCCTCCGTCTCTGGCAGTGGCCGATGCTGTAAAGATTTTGAAGGGTTCGACGGCCCGGAAGCTGTTTGTGGCTTTCCCTGCGTTGAAGGATCAGCTTTACGGCGGGCATTTGTGGTCTCCGTCCTATTACGTGGGCACGGCAGGCAATGTCAGTGCGGAAACCGTCAGGCATTACATTGAAAGGACTGAACATATCAAAGGGCGCAGGTAGACTCGTTCGACGCAAAGTCGACGTGCGTACTGTCTGCATTGCCTTGGAGGTCGATGCCGATGCTTCCGAAAAGATGCATCAGACCCGTCGCCTCTACGGGCAGGCCTGCAATTTGCTCGTCCCAATCGTCGTGTCCGATACGGATAGGAAGAAACGGCTCTGGCAACGGTACAACCTTCACAAGGCCGCTTATCCGATGGTTCGAACCAAAATGTCCGTTCTTGGTGCACAGCTCGCCTGCAACGTCATGCGTTCGGTGTCGAGCATGTACCAGTCGTGGATCAGCAACCATCCGAACTTCTCGAAGGATAAGAAGATGGTGCTCCCGAGCATCAGCTTCAGGAATCCTGTTGTTCACCTGGACAAGAACACCATTCGCTTCTTCAACAACTACACCGAGGCGTCGGTCTATACGGTGAATGGGCGTGTCGGCGTTCGTCTTCGTCCGGGAAAGTTTCAGCTGAGCCAATTGGCCGGTTTTCTGGCTGAAGAGCTTGCCGGAACGTCGAAGGAGAATCGGATTTACAGGCTTGGCGAATGCAACCTCGTTTGGAAGTGCGGCATCAAAGGCACGCCTTCCAGATGGGAGCTGCACATTGCCATAGAGAAGAAACTCAAGGAAGTATCTCTCGACAACTTGTCTTTGAATCAAGTCATGGGCGTTGATGTTGGCGAAAACAACGCCGCCGCACTGTCTACCGGCCGAATCTTCAAAGCCGGGAAGATGAAGGACGACCGTGACAAATACCTGAGCAGTCGGGCTCGTTTCCAGCGCAATGGCTCCAGAAGCGCCAGACAGGCACTTCGAAAGGCTTCCGGCCGAGAGAAACGACATGTGGAACAAATCAACGACGAAATCAGCAAGTCCATTATTGAAGATGCGGCAGAACGCAATATTCGCCTGATCGTTCTTGAAGATCTTACGGACATCCGCGAGCGAATCAAGGCCGGGCAGAAGGTTCGCGCACGCCTGCACCGTTGGCCCTTCAGGGAGCTTCAGCAGAAGATAGTGGACAAAGCTTGTAGAGCGGGTATCGAAGTGATCTTCGTTGACCCTCGCTATACGTCGCAAACCTGTCCGCATTGCAATGCCATCGGAACACGGCAGAAGCACCGATTTGTTTGCAAGAACTGTGGTTACAGAGCGCACAGCGACCTCAATGGAGGTCGGAATCTGCAACGTCTGGGTTGTCTGCTGATAACCCAGGGGCTGGTGTAAACAAGCCCTATGTTGAGCCTGCTTTAGCAGGTGACAATAAAGCTTTCGACTTTAGTCGAGAGTTGTTTACTCAGTCCGGCAATCCGGCGCTCCACAAGCTCTGCTCGCGCATGTTCATGACGCGCGCGGCGGGCGGCCTTGTTTTGGCGGCGCCCTTCTCTAATCGCGTCTTTCAAGAGTTTCTTCTGCTGCTTCATGAGGCCTGGGCAACTGTTTTTGCTTTGTCCCGCGTCCTATGGGGTTCTGAGCAACTCTTTCTTCGATGCAAGAGGACATCGATCGCGCATGATGTTAAAATCACATAAAAGTGTGATGAAAATCACGAAATCATGTAGAAAAGTGTGAGGCATGGATCTATGGAACGCTTTGCTATAAAGAAAATGCTCGCCTGGAAACAGTCGAGTCGACGCAAGCCGCTAATCTTGAAAGGAGTTCGCCAGGTTGGTAAGACCTGGATACTCAAGGAATTCGGAAAGCGGTATTACAAAAATGTTGCTTACTTCAACTTTGATGAAAATGAGGAATTCAAGCAGTTTTTCGAAACAACCAAGGATGTGAGTCGTATCCTCCAAAACTTAATGTTGGCTTCTGGTCAGCAGATTCTTCCCGGCGAAACATTGGTAATTTTCGATGAAGTACAAGATGCTCCGAAAGTTATCAATTCATTGAAATATTTCTGTGAGAATGCTCCTGAGTACCACATAGCCTGCGCTGGGTCATTGCTAGGGATTGCTCTCGCCAAGCCTTCGTCATTTCCAGTAGGGAAAGTCAATTTTTTGCAAATTGATCCAATGACTTTTTCGGAATTCCTGTTGGCTAATGGTGATGGCAACCTTTTGCGTTTTACGGAAACGATTGATCAGTTGGAGCCAATTCCTGATGCATTCTTCAAGCCTCTATGTGAGAAATTGAAGATGTATTACGTGACGGGGGGAATGCCGGAAGCAGTTCTGATGTGGACTCGGGATCGTAATGTTGAAGCGATGCAGGAAGTCCTTTCTGACATCATTCTTGCGTACGAGCGTGATTTCGCGAAGCATCCTGATTCGAAGGAATTTCCCAAGATCTCCATGATTTGGAGATCACTGCCCTCTCAGCTTGCTAGAGAAAATAAAAAGTTCATCTACAGGGTGGTAAAGGAAGGCGCACGTGCAAGAGAGTACGAAGATGCCTTGCAATGGCTTGTTGATGCTCGACTTGTGCATAAGGTTTATAAAAGTACTGCTCCAGGTTTGCCGGTTGCCGCCTATGATGACTTATCGGCATTCAAAATCTATCTCGTCGATGTAGGACTTCTTCGTAGATTGGCCCGGCTGGCTCCCACTGCTTTTGGTGAAGGCGACCGCCTGTTTGTAGAGTTCAAGGGAGCTCTAACTGAAAACTTCGTCCTGCAGACCCTGATGACGCAGTTCGAAGTTCCGCCTCGATATTGGAGTCAAGCCAATCCTCCCTATGAGGTCGATTTTTTGATTCAGAGAGAAAACGATATTATTCCGATTGAAGTTAAATCGGAGGCTAACACTGCGAGTCGGAGCATGAAGAAGTTCAAGGAACTCTTCCCGAATCAAGTGAAGCTACGCGTGCGCTTCTCGCTCAACAACCTGAAGCTCGACGACGATGTTCTTAACATACCGCTCTTCCTGGCGGATCAGGCGGACCGTCTGATCGGCCTGGCACTCAGGATTCGCGGGCAGGCCGGCATCGAAAGCAAGTGACACGGATCTCCCTTTTCTTTTGTCCAGGGACATTGTTGCCACGACTGAGCAATCGCAATGTTCACGTCATGCCGGCTTGGGCACGCATTTCGGGTTGGCATGAATTCGAAGTGAAAAAAAAGGGATGCTGTTATTTTTTCGGCATCCCTTTGAGTGTCGGGCTTCGGCCTTGATCAGGCGCGGGCGCGCAGCCACCTGAGCGCGATGTCGGAGGACGTTGCGGCGGCGGCCTTCACAAAGGCCATGTAGTCGATCTTGACGTCGCCGCTGGCCTCGTCGGAGATGACGCGGATGGCGGCAAACGGGATTTTGTTGACGAAGCAGACCTGAGCGATGGCGGCGGCCTCCATTTCGACGGCGGAAGCCTTGAAGGTGGAGACGATCCATACGCGGCGCTCGGTTGTGTGGACGAACTGGTCGCCCGAGGCGATGACGCCGAGGCGGTGGTTGACGTTGGCGGCTACGCAGACGCGGTCGAGCTCGTCGGCGATCTTCGTGTCGGCGGGGAGCTCGATCATGTTGATGCCGGAGATGAGGCCCACGGGGTCGCCGACGGCGGAGGTGTCCATGTCGTGCTGGACGCAGGCCGTGGAAATGGCCACGTCGCCGATGTGGAGCTCGGGAGTGAGCGTGCCCGCAACGCCCGAGTTGACGATTTCGGTGACGCCGAACTTGAGGATCATGGTCTGGGCGCAGAGGGCCGCGAAGACCTTGCCCACGCCGCTGCGTGCGAGGACGACGCGCCTGCCCTCGAGGCTCCCGATGATGAAGTCGATGCCCGAGACGGTTTCGGTGCGGGCGTTCTTCATCATGCTGCGAAGAATCGCGACTTCGACGTCCATCGCGCCGATGATGCCGGTGATCTGCATGTGTCTGTCTCCTCAGATGGCTTCGCCCGCCTTGTTGAAGAGCGGGAGGGGTTCAAGGAAGGTGATGTCAGTGCGCTCGGCGGCTTCGCCCTCGGCGAGGACCGCGGCGCGGCCGACGACGATGCCGCCCGCCTTTTCAACGAGCTTCTCGAGGGCTTCAAGGGACTTGCCCGTTGAGATGACGTCGTCAACGATGAGAATGCGCCTGCCTTTCATGAGGGCGGCGTCCTCTTCCGTGAGGAAGAGCTTCTGCATGCCGGCGGTCGTGATCGACTGGACGTCGACCTCAAGGGCCTCGCCCATGTAGAGCTTCATCTTCTTGCGGGCGACGAAGTAGCGCGCGGCGCCGGCCTGACGGGCCATTTCGTGAATGAGCGGGATGCCCTTGGCTTCGGCCGTCAGCATGTAGTCGTACTCGGGGGCCTTTTCAAGGAGGGCCGAGGCGCAGGCAACGGTGAGCTCCTGGTCGCCGAGCATGATGAAGGCTGCGATCTGCAGCTCGTCGGATATGGGAAAGAGAGGCAGGTCGCGCTTGAGGCCGGCGACTTCGATCGGATAATGCATCTGAGAACTCCGCTTGGAGATTGTGCGATGAAGGGTGCCGGAAGCGTCCGGCGTGCGACGGGTATTGTACAACGTGTGCGCAGGCACGAAGGCCTTGGGAAAAGGCGTTTGGAAACAGCAGGAAGGCCTTCGCCTGAGATGAAAAAATGGGCGAACCGGCCCTTCGGTGGTGTGGCGCCATGCGGCGAAGCGCGTCCGCTCCGGCGGCCCGTTTGCGGAGTGGCTGCTTCGTCACCATGGTGCCGGCATCTCGTCTTCAGGCGCCTTCGATCCCGGTCATGGCGGTTGGCAGTTGCACTAGAAGGCGTAAATTACGGGTTTGCACCGATCGGGAAATCGCGGGGGGCGAAAAACGATTCCGTCAAGATACAATCCTCGAACTTGTCCACCGACGTCGTCCGACCGACGCCGGGCCCCATGCGGTCGGCGTGCGACGACGTCTCCACTCATGAGGAGTACCACCATGAAGCGTTCTCTCTTGGCGCTCGGTCTGGGTTTGGCCCTGGCCGCTACGGCGCAGGCCGCCGACATTCGTCTCGTCATTCACGGCGGCGCCGGCACGATGGCGCGTGAAGACTTCACGCCCGAACGTGCCGCGAAGTACCACGAAGGCCTCCAACAGGCTCTGCAGGCGGGCTATGCCGTGCTCGAACAGGGCGGTACGGCCGTCGACGCCGTCAAGGCCGCCATCAATCAGATGGAACTCAATCCCAACTTCAACGCCGGCCGCGGCGCGGTCTTCACGAGCGAAGGCAAGAACGAACTCGACTCGTCCATCATGGACGGCAAGACGCTCTCCGCCGGCGCCGTTGCGGGCGTAACCAACGTGAAGCACCCCATCAACTGCGCGGACCTCGTCCGCACCAAGTCGCCGCACGTCATGATGGCGACGAAGGGCGCCGAAGAGTTCTGCGCGAAGAACGGCGCCGAAACCGTCGATCCGAAGTGGTTCTTCACGGACTTCCGCTATCAGCAGCTCCAGAAGGCCAAGGAAAAGGAACAGATCATTCTCGACCACGACGGTGATCATCCCAAGACCGCCAATGCCGAACTCTTCATCGACCCGATGATGTACGACTACAAGTACGGCACGGTCGGCGCCGTGGCGCTCGACAAGGACGGCAACATTGCCGCGGGCACGTCGACGGGCGGCATGACCAACAAGCGCTTCGGCCGCGTGGGCGACTCGCCCATCATCGGGGCCGGCACCTACGCCAACAACGAAACGGTGGCCGTTTCCTGCACGGGCTCGGGCGAAATGTTCATCCGTACGTCCGCCGCCTACAACGTGCATGCCCACTACAAGCTCCTCGGCCAGGACGTTCAGAAGGCCGGTGACGCCGCCATCGCCGAGGTCGGCGCAATCAAGGGCACGGGCGGCATGATCATTCTCGACGCCAAGGGCAACTTCGCCTTCCCGATGAACTCCCTCGGCATGTACCGCGGCACCATCGGCAAGGACGGCGTTCCGATGACCGCCATCTTCGCCGACGAAGAACTCAAGAACATCGACGTCAAGAAGCTCCGCGAGTCGAAATAATTCCAACCGTTCAGAGGAGGACGACGCGATGCTCTTTGCGCCGTCCTTCTCCCGCTTTCCTCGGCTTGAGCCGTTGCCGAGGGAATCGTTCGAAAGCCTGCTTTCCCGGCCGCAAGGAACGGAAAGGCGGGCTTTCTTGTTTGACGGCCCGCCAATCAGACCGTCTGCATCGAACAGTTCAAACCGTTCCGGGGCGACGCGCGACGGTCTTTTCAGTCCGGTTTCGTGGAAAGATCCGGAGTCCGGGCGCTGACGGGGAGCGACGCGTCGGCACGGCCTGCCAAAATGCGGTCGACTTCCGCGACCACGATGTCCGGCGGCATCGTCTGGAGGCACATGTATAGACGCAGGGAGGCCTGAATGCAATGGAAAATTGCTCTCAGGATTGAAGGTGTCGCCTGAAAGCAACATCGGTTTTTTTTTGCCGAAAGGTGTCCGGAGGCGCTCCGCGGATGGTGCGGTTCGTCGCGAGGATCCCCGTCGGAAGACCTTCGCGATGCGGGCTACAATTCGGAATGCGTTTGATGCTTCAGGGAGGTCTTTTCATGCGCTGGCAGGATCTTGAGGAAAGCTCGTCGGTCGAGGACCGCAGGGGCATGGGCGGCATGAGCCGTTCGGGAGGCCTTCGCACCCGCGGCGGCATTCCGCTTCGCGGCAAGACGGGGCTGGCCGTCGTGATCGTGGTGCTCGTGGCGGGCTACTACGGGATCGACCTCACGCCTTTGCTGACGGGAGAGCCCTTCCCCGTCGAGACGCAGACGACGGCTTCGGCGCCCTACAAGGGCACGGCAGCCGAGGAGGAGCTCGCGAAGTTCTCCCGCGTTGCGCTCAAGACGACGGAGGACGTCTGGACCGAGATCTTCCGCGCCACGGGCGAAAGGTATCCGCACCCGAAGCTCGTGCTTTACACGGGCAGCACCTCGACCGCCTGCGGCTACGGCCAGTCGGCGATGGGCCCCTTCTATTGTCCGGCCGACAGGAAGGTCTACCTTGACTTGAGCTTCTATGACGACATGCAGAAGAAGCTCGGCGGAGGCGGCGACTTTGCGCTCGGATACGTGCTCGCCCACGAAGTCGGGCACCATGTGCAGACCGTGCTCGGCATTTCCGAGCAGGTTCAGACGCTCCAGCAGCGCATGACGAAGAAGGAGGCCAACGCCCTTCAGGTCAAGATGGAGCTTCAGGCCGACTGCTTCGCGGGCGTCTGGGGCCATTTCATGGAAAAGCGCGGGATTCTCGAGGCGGGCGACCTTGAGGAGGCGCTCAAGACCGCCACGGCCATCGGAGATGACCGCCTGCAGAAGGAGGCCACGGGCCGCGTCGTGCCCGACAGCTTCACGCACGGGACCTCGCTCCAGCGCCTCAACTGGTTCAAGAAGGGCTTCAAGAGCGGCAATCCCAATGTCTGCAACACCTGGCAGGCGGACAAGCTCTAGCCTTCGACATTTTCATCTGCCTTTCGGGTCCGCAGGCCTTCTGACCGCGGGCCCGATTTGTTTTCAGGGAGATAGGCTCGGCGAGAGGGCGATTCCAAAAATGGAAGCCTGAGGCATTGCAAATGTTTCGCCGTGTGGCTTTGCGGGACGCGGAGCGTCAAGGCGCGGTAGGATGAAGGCATGAGGCTCCTCATGCGGCGCAGCGTGCCGCAGGGGGCGACCGCATGCCCGTGACAACAGGAGGAAAGCCATGCTGAGAAGAACGATGCTTCTTGCCCTGCCCGCAGCCGCCCTTGTGCTCGCAGGATGCGCAGGCAGTCCCGCGACGCCCGAGTAGGCCGCCACGATCGAGAAGAAGACCGTGAGCGAGGGAATCGACAGGCAGATGATGCCTCTCTTCGTCAACACGTGGCTCGAGCCCGTGCCCGCCCAGTTCGGCAGGCAGCAGGGCTTCATCCTCGACGAGGACGGCTCGGCCGAGTCCGTCAACATGGCGACGCTCGAGTACGAGAGTTGGCAGGTTGCAGACCGAAAGCTCACCCTGAGGGGCAGGAGCATCGGCAACGGCGGGACCTTCCCGTTCGAGGAGGTCTGGAACGTCGTGATGGTCTCGAAGAAGAAGCTCGTCCTCCAGCGGGGCGGCGTCTACAAGATGCAGAAATGCGGCCGCCTGTTTTTCCATGGGCGTCAGAAGACTTCGCCGTCGTCTTTGGGAAGCTCGAGCGCGAACGTCTCGAGGTCTTCGCCGGGATGTCTTGCGGGAAGCTCGGCCTGCCATTGCCGGGGCCAGGCGTCGTCGGACACGGGGAGGACTTCGTTCGGGTCGTCGTAGGCGTGCTTCGGATAGCGGGCGAGATGGAGCTTCTGTCTGGCGCGCGTCACTGCGGTGTAGAGCCAGCGGAAGTAGTCGGCCGAGGATCTCGGTCCCGTCCATGCGCAGTCGACGAAGACGTGCGGCCATTCGCCGCCCTGGGACTTGTGGCAGGTGACGGCGTAGCCGTATCGGACGTGAAGCGCGTTGACGAACGGGTCTTCGGCGAGCGCGTCCTGCCAGTCCTTCGTGCCGCGCCTGAGCCTCGGGAAGCGGTTCTTGAAGTCGGCCATGAGGGCGCGAAGGAGAAGCGTCATGTCGGGCAGGTCGTCGGGCTCGAGCTGGTTGAGAAGGATCATGCAGGAGACCTCGAAGCACTCGCCCGTATTGCCGCGAAGCCTGAGCGTGACGCTCTGGAACTCAAGGTCGAGGTTCACGAGGCGCCTGCCCTTCCCTGCGGGGCCGGTCTTCACGCGGAAGGAGACGCTGCGCCTGGTGCGCGCTCCCGTGCGGAGCACCTGGCAGAAGTCGCCGTTGCAGATGAATTCGCCGTGCATGTGCGTGTTGAGGATTACCATGAGCTTGTCTCCCGCAGCGAGCTCCTCGACGCCCGGAAACTGCAGCCGCCTGAAGGCGCGGTTGAGCTGCTGGGCGCGCACGTTCGTCTGCGCGATCATGACGGCGTCGCGTGTGATGCGCCGTCCCATGACCTCCCAGCAGAGGCGCGCCATGTCGCGCGCATCGATCCGCTCCACGTCGGGAACGTCCGCAGGAAGCCTTGGAAGAGCGTACGTCTTGTTTTTGAGTCCCGTTCGGAGCGCGGTCGCGAGCGCGAGAATCCTAGAGTCCTGCTTCTGGCGGACGATGTCGGTGAGCGTGTGCTCCGAGGGCTTCATGCCGAATTCCGCCTCGAGGTGCACGGGAGAGAGCGCGGGCGAGACGGTCATGCCGACGGGCGGGAGCTGCGCGGCGTCGCCCACGAACAGGATGTGCCTGCGGTGCGCGCAGGGGGCGTCCTCGAGAAAGTGCAGGAGGTCGGCGAGAAGGCGGCCCGAGCCGAACTGCAGGAGCGGATTCTGCGTCTCGCGGTCGGAGACCATCGAGGCCTCGTCGACGACGTAGACCGCGTCGAGTTCGTCCGTGTTGGACGTGAGGTCGCTCACGAGCGTGAAGTCCTCGTCGTCGGGATCGTCCCGGTCGCGGGGCGAATAGAGGTGCGCGTGGATGGTCGAGGCGCTGCGGGACGTTCTCGTCGAGAGCACCTTGGCCGCGCGGCCCGTGGGCGCCATGAGGTGCACGGAGCGGTTGACGGTCGAAAGATAGTCGACGACGCCCTTCATCAGGAAGGTCTTGCCCGTGCCCGCATAGCCGCGAAGTATGAAGATCCGCGCTTCGTCGTCGTCAAGAAACGCCTGAAGCTTCGGAACGAGCGAGGCCTGACCGGGGGTGAGCCGCACGCCTTCGAACATGCGCGCGAGCGTCGGATTCTTGATGCGGATCTCGCCCGCCTCGTCCGGGTCCTCCTCTTCGGCCGACCCGCCTGCAGTGCTCGCGCCCGCAGGCGCGCCCTGAACCCAGGAGCGCGGGACGCGAAATCGCTCGCCGTGCTCGTCCTCGAACCAGACCCAGCGGGCGTCGACTTCGGATGCGGGCGCAGCGGCGGCGACGGCTCCTTCAGGAGGCCTGATGAGCGCGACGTTTCCTTCGGCAGGCTTCGGATGCGGCATGACGGTCTCGCTTCGCAAGCCCTGCGAAGCGCATCTCCTCTCGAAACGGCGTGTGGCGGAAAAGCAACACGAACGGCGGTTTTTCTGGTTCTTTATTCGGAGGAACCCTGATGGAGAACACCCAACTAGTGGGGACTTTCGATGGAGGCTTACCCTAAGTTGGCTCAGTCGGCGCGTCTTAAGGCAGGCTTAATGGACTAGGATTCACTCGAACAGGGCGCTCGGCCCCCATGAACCATCCGCCCCTACAGGAGATTTTAATGACAAATTTCAAGACGCTTGCCGCCCTGATGATGACCGCCCTCATGGCTGCGGGCACCGCCTCTGCCGCCGACGGAAAGTTCGGTGCCGACCGTCATGCGGCGATGGGTCTCACCTGCGAGACCTGCCACGGCCCCGACAAGGCTAATCCCGCCACGCCCGACATCAAGACGTGCACGCAGTGCCACAACACGAAGGACCTCGTCGAGAAGACGAAGGACGTCAAGCCGACGAATCCGCACGTCTCCCCGCACTATCAGGACCGGCTTGACTGCACGAACTGCCACTACATGCACGGCGAGACGGAGAACTTCTGCGACCAGTGCCACCAGTTCGGCTTCAAGGTGCCCTGAGGCCCTGAGAGGCATTGACAGGCATCGCTTCGGGCCCGGGTTCACGGGCCCGTCCCTCGAACGCCCGATGATTTTCAACGCGTCCTGACGGCCGACCAACCGCAGGACGGCGGGAGCCTCTGTCGCACACGGAGGTCCGTCCCGCGACCATCACTCACGAAAAGGAGTATCAGCATGACCAACCAGTCCCGCCGCCAGTTCCTCAAGACCGGCGCCCTCTTCGGCGCAGCCTCCGCTGCCGCCGCCGTCTCCGCTCCCGCCTTCTCGACCGAAGCGCCGCAGAAGTGGGACGAAACCACGGGTCTTCTCATCGTCGGCACCGGCTTTGCCGGCTGCGCCGCCGCTCTCGAGGCGCACTACCTCGGCGCGAAGAAGGAGGAGATCATGCTCGTCGACAAGATGAGCACGCCGGGCGGCAACTCCATCATCAACGGCGGCGCCGTCGCGGCCGCCGGCACCGACATGCAGGAAAAGGAAGGCATCAAGGACTCCGCCGACCTTCTTTTTGCGGACATCATGAAGGCGGGCGGCGGCCTCTGCCATCCCGCCCTCGCCCGCCGCATCGCCGATGAATCCGTCGCCAACTTCAAGTGGCTGCGCGACGACATCGGCGTCCAGTTCAAGGCCGTAACCTACCACGGCGGCCACTCCGTCAAGCGTTCGCACGCCGTGACGAACAACTCCGGCTCCGGCTTCATTCTTCCGATGCTCGCCAAGCTCAAGGAATTCGGCATTGAGCCGCGCCTTCGCTTCATCGTCGACGAAATCATCGTCAACGACAAGAAGGAAGTCATCGGCGTCAAGGCCCGCCAGGGCTATCGCTTCGGTCGCGAGAATTCCGGCAAGGTCCTCTACGTGCGCGCCACGAAGGGCGTCCTGATCGCAGCCGGCGGCTTCGCGCAGAACGTCAAGTACCGCATGAGCCAGGACCCGCGCCTCACGGACAAGTTCACCTCCACGAACCATCCGGGCGCCACGGGCGAAATGATCATGCAGGCCCAGGAAATCGGCGCCAACACCGTCCAGATGGACTGGATCCAGCTCGGTCCGTGGACCTCGCCCGATGAAAAGGGCTTCGGCGTGGCTCCGCTCTTCGTCGAGTCCTGCGTCGGCCTCGGGCCCATGGTCGACCCGGCTACCGGCAAGCGCTTCATCAAGGAAACGGGCAACCGCAAGGTTCGTGCCGACGCCATCGTCGCCATCGGCCATCCCTGCGTCATCTACACCTGCGAAGCCAACGTCAAGAACGCCATCGTCGGCCACAACATGACCGACAAGCTCTGGGAGCACGCCCTCAAGACCGGCGTCGTCAAGAAGTTCGACACGCTCAAGGACCTCGCCGCCGGCTACGGCATCGACTACGCGACGCTCGAGAAGACCAACGAGACCTTCAACGGCTACATGAAGGCCATGAAGGACCCCGAGTTCGACTGCATGTTCTTCAAGGACGCCAGCATCAACGACAAGGGCCCCTTCTACGGCGTTCGCCTCTGGCCGCGCGTCCACCACTGCATGGGCGGCCTTGAGATCAACGAGCATGCCCAAGTCATGTCCGTGCGCGGCACCCCGATCAAGGGCCTCTATGCCGCCGGCGAAGCCACGGGCGGCGTCCACGGCATGGTTCGTCTCGGTACCGTCGCCGTTGCCGACTGCATGATCTTCGGCCGCATCGCAGCCCGCGATGCCTTCAAGAAGGCCTGATCCCGGTCAACGCCTGAAGATGCGCCCTGCGAGCGGGAAGCCTGAGACCTCCCGCGTGCAGGTATCGGCGGGCGCTTCGTCCGGTCGGACGCGGCGCCCGTTCCCGCCCGAAATCGGCGGAAGGAATGCCGGAGGTAAGGCGGTGATTAAAGACAGAAACAAAAGTACTCGTTGATACTGTATTATTCCGTCCTGCCCGCAGGAGAGGCGAAGCGCCCTCCTGACTCAAAGCGCATTCCGCTTTTCAACCCATTAGGAAATGAACATCATGATGAAGAAGTCTCTTCTCGCCCTTTCCGTGGCCGCTGCGGCCATGGGCGCCCAGGCCGCTGACGTCCAGGTCTACGGCCTCATCGACACCAGCCTCTCCTTCGTGTCGAGCGACGCCGACATTGTCGGCCACGACCGTGTGAACTCCTTCTCGATGGAGAACGCAAAGGAATTCGGCTCCCGCTTCGGTCTCAAGGGTTCTGAAGACCTCGGCAACGGTTACAAGGTGGCCTTCGTGCTCGAGTCCGGCATCAAGTCCGACGACGGCAGTCTCGACCAGGGCGGCAAGCTCTTCGGTCGCGAAGCCCACGTCGACCTCGTCGGTCCGTTCGGCAAGCTCTCCGCCGGCCTGATGCCCGTCTTCGGCAGCACGCTCGGCGCCGATGGCCTCTTCCGCGCCATCGACCCGCTCTTTGCGAACTACACGAAGGCCTTCGGCTCCGGCCACGTGACCGCCTCCTCCTGGACGCGCGTCGACAATGCGCTCAGCTACGTGACCCCGACCGTTGCAGGCTTCACGGGCTACGCCATGTACTCCTTCAAGAACGACTCCTCCACGGGCGGGGTCGAAGGCCACGGCGGCGAATCCGACCGCTACGCCTCTCTCGCCGCACGCTACAAGGCCGGGGCTCTTGAGGCCGTGCTCGTCACCGACACCACGATGTACGGCACGTACCGCACTGGCACCGCCGCTAGCCAGGATGACGGCTGGACCGTCACCTTCGGCGGCAACTATACGTTCGACGGCGGCGTCAAGGTCCTCGCCTTCACGCAGTTCTTCGGCGATCAGGAACTCAAGGCCAGGCCGCGTGCCGGTGTCGGATTCGACGGCATCAATGCGGTTGCTGGCGACTACGGCTTCGTCGACGGCTACGGCGTGAGCCTCGGCGTGAACGTGCCCGCCATGGGCGGCGTCGCCAAGGCCCAGGTCGCCTACCGCGACATGGACAACAAGGACAACGTCGACTTCAAGCGCGTAATCGCCGCCCTCGGCTACGACTACGCCCTCTCCAAGCGCACCGCCGTCTACGCCATGACCGGCTGGTCTCAGGAGAAGGTCAAGAACGGCACGACCGAAGCCAAGCCCAACGGCTACGAGTTCACGACCGGCATCGTCCACCGCTTCTGATGAGAGCCCGTGTTCCTCTTCCCGGGGGACGCGGTTTCTCCCAAAAGGGCTCGTTCTTCGCCTTCCCTTTGTATATACAGAGGGGAAGCGGGGCGGGCCCTTTTTTCGGGTTTACCTCCTTCGTCCCTTGTCGTCATCCGCCCTATGGGGCCTGTCTTCCGGATTGCCGTCCGGACGGGCGTTTCAGATGGTTTTCCCTTGGAAACCTCAGGTAAACGCCGATGGCGGTTTCAGAGGGTGCCGCCTAAAATATGCACCCTGAATGCTGGTCTTTCTCCCTTTCGGGCCGGCGCATTTTCTGAGGACATCCAAGATGTGCACTTCCGTCATTGTCGGAGAAAAGGCCACGGCCGACGGCTCCTTCCTTCTTGCCCGCAGCGCTGACAGCAGCGCCCTCAAGGCCCAGCACTTCGTGATTCACGAAGCGCGCGAATGGCCCGAAGGCTCGATGTACCGCACGCAGGACCACAAGGGCGCCACCGCCTTCGAATGGCCCCAGCCCGCCCACAGCATGCGCTTCACGACCGTGCCGAACTGGCAGACCCAGCTCCACGGCGCCGTGGGCTTCAACGAAGCGGGCGTGGGCCTCACCGGCACCGAGTCCATCTTCGCCCGCGACGACGCGCTCGCGATCGACCCGTACAACAAGGCCTCCGGCATCACCGAGGACGACATTCCCGACGTTCTGCTCTCCCGCTGCACGACCGCCCGCGAAGCGTGCGCGCTTCTGGGCCGCATCATCGAGGAGGCCGGCTGCGGTGAAGGCTTCGGCGTCGGCTTCGTCGACAGCAAGGAGGTCTGGTACCTCGAGACCGGCACGGGCCACCAGTGGATCGCCCACCGCACCCCGGCCGACAAGTACATGGCCACGGGCAACCAGGGCCGCCTGCGCGAATACGATCCGGAACGCGAGGACATGATGGGCTCGCCCACGGTCATGAGCTGGGCGAAGGAGCACGGCTTCTGGAACCCCGAGGAAGGTCCCTTCGACTTCGCCGCCGCCTACACCCGCAACGACGAGCGTGACCGCGTCTACAACGACCCGCGCGTCTGGATCATGCAGAAGCACCTCAATCCGTCCGTCGAGCAGCCCGTCGACGATGGCCGCAATTTCGAGGTCTATCTCACGCCCGAAAAGCCCATCACGGTCGACGATCTCAAGGCCCTGATGCGCAATCACTACGACATGTCCGAGCATGACCCGTACCAGTTCGGTCTGCGCGGCGACGAGCCCTGGCGCCCGATCAGCGTGTTCCGCACGTACGAGTCCCACATCATGCAGGTCCGTCCGTGGCTCCCGCAGGCCATCGGATGCCTGATCCACCTCGCTTTCGGCATGGCCGACCTCTCCGTCTACCTGCCGTTCTACCAGGGCCTCGAGGCTGTTCCCCAACACTACGGTTGCGGCACGGACCACTGCGACCGCCGTTCCGTCTACTGGAAGTTCCGCAGGCTTCAGACGCTCGTCATGACCGACTACGCCGGCCTCGCCCCGATGGTCAAGACCGCCTTCGCCAAGTTCGAGGCCGACCTCGCCCCGCGCATGGCCGCCTTCGAAGCCGAGTTCGTCAAGCTTCATGCCGAAGACGAAAAGGCCGCCGCGAAGCTCCTCAACGACTTCAATCTCCGTGTTCTCGCCGAAGGCGAAGAGCTCTGCGAAACGCTTCTCGACGACTGCTTCACGAAGCGCACGACCGACATCCAGGAGGCCGTGTACTTCCGCAACCGCAAGGCCAAGGACTGATCACCGGGCTTGCCGGCCTCTTTCCGCCTTTCTTGTCATGAGGGCGTGATGAATGCCCGGCCTGCCTCACTTGAAAATGGCGGGATTTCCATAACGGAAGTTCCGCCATTTTTTTGCTTCTGTCGGTTCTGTCTCAGTCGCCGGATTTCGCTTGAGCGGGAGCAAATGAGCGGTGTTGAAGACGGGATCGGGATCAGGCCCTGCGCCTCCCCTCCCTCATGGCGAGGATGAAGACGGTGGCGAAGATGAGGACTGCGCCGAGGCTCTCGACGGGCGTGAAGGAGGTGCCGAGCAGCACGACGGAGAGAATCACGGCCGTGAGGGGCTCGGAGGCGCCGAGGATGGTGGTGACGGCGGGCGGGACGTAGTCGAGGCTCTTCAGATAGCAGACGAAGGCGAGCGCGGTGCCCACGACGATGATGTAGAGGTAGCCCGCGAGGGTCTCCCAAGTCCAGACGGCGTCGATTTCCGTGGGCGGATAGACGAAGAGCGCGCCGATGCCCGCAAAGAGCATGCCGAAGCCCACGACGGCGTTGACGCCGAGGTTCTTGACGGCATTGCCCGGCTGCAGCGTGCAGAAGGCGCCGCAGGCGGCGGAGGCAAGCCCCCAGAGGACGCCCGAATATGAGAAGTTGACGACGCTCAGGTCGCCCTTTGTGATGATGAGTACGACGCCCGTGGCGGCAAGGCAGAAGGCGGCGAGCTCGAGGATCGAGACGGGCTTGCGGGTCGTGGCGGCGATCCAGCCTATCACGAAGAGCGGACCCGTGATGACCATGATGGCCGCCGTGGCGGCGCCCGCATCACGGATCGCAAGGAAGAACGTGAACTGCGTCGCCAGCACGCCGAGGCCGTAGATCACGACGTCACGCAGCAGAACCATGTCGGAGAAGAGCTTCGAGACTCTGCCCCTTTCGGTGAGGAGCGTCATGAGCGTGAGGAGCACGCCCGCGCCGAAGACGCGAAGCGCCACGAGGTCCTGGGCGGTGAAGCCGCCGTCCGTCATCATGACCTGAGCAGCCACCCCCATGGAGCCCCAGCCGAAGCCTGCGGCGATGGCAAGAAGAAAGCCCGTGAGCATGCGGCGTACTGAGGTCATTTGTCTTGTCTTTTCCTTGGAGTGCGTGTGAGAAGGCGGTCCGTCCGGACCAAGGCGGCATTGTACAGCGTCGCGATGCACCGCCGCTCGAAACGCCCCGTCCATCGTCATCCTCAAGCCTGCGGGTGGTAAAGACGGCGGCCTGCGCTTGCCTCCCGTCAAGAAATCCTCCAAAAGACGCTCGAGCGCTGTTCATCATCGAAATGATGGCCTTTCCAGGGTTTCAGCTATTCTCTAGACTTCTCTGCGAGGCCGTCCCCGCGGCCTCGAACGACCCTCGAAAGACCGGCGCCCGCTTCAAATCAACGGACGCTCAGATAAATGAGAGACCCCAATATGAAAGAAAAAACCGTATTCGAGCGTCCCGTCTCGCGCCGCCGCGTGCTGACGGCCTCGGCCCTGCTCGCGGCCGCAGGATTTGCCTCGTCGCCGCTTGCCGCGGCCGTCGCGAACGCCGTGGCGGACTTCGGCGTATATGAATGGACTGCCTGCGTCATCAACTGCGGCCAGCGCTGCCCGCTGCGCGCGTACACGAAGAACGGCAGCGTGATCCGCATCGAAACCGACAACACCGTGAAGGACGGCTGCAGGGTGCGTCAGTTGCGCGCCTGCCTCAAGGGCCGCGACATGCGCGAGCGCCTCTACAGTCCCGATCGACTGAAGTATCCGATGAAGCGCGTGGGCGAGCGCGGCGAAGGCCGATTCGAGCGCATCTCCTGGGACGAGGCCCTCAAGACCGTCGCCGACAAGCTTCGCGAGACCGTCGAGAAGTATGGCAACGAATCGCTCTATTGGCAGTACTGCTCGGGCCAGCAGTCGCTCGTCAACTCCCGCCGAGCCTGGTGGCGCCTGCTCAATCTCTGCGGCGGTTATCTGAAGTATTACGGTTCCTATTCGACTGCTCAGATCTCGGCCGCCTTCCCGATGACCTACGGCGCGAGCCCGTCCTCTGACATCTCGGAAATCGCCAATGCGAAGCTCTACGTGACCTTCGGCCACAATCCCGCCGTCACGCGCGGCTCCGGACACGGAAAGTCCTGGCAGATGACCTGCACGCGCGAAGCCGAGGGCGGCAGGAAGCCGAAGATGATCGTGATCGATCCGATCTACAGCGACACGGCCGTCGCGCATGCCGACGAATGGATCCCGATCCGTCCCGGCACCGACGCGGCGCTCGTGGAGGCGATTGCCCACGAGCTCATCGTTCACGACCGTGTGGACCACGCGTTCCTCGCCCAATATTGCGTGGGCTACGATGAAGGCACCCTGCCCGCTTCCGCACCCAAGGGCTCGGACTACAAGAGCCACATTCTCGGCAGAGGGCCCGACGGCATCGAGAAGACGCCCGAATGGGCCTCCCGCATCACGGGCGTCCCCGTCGAGACGATCGTGAGGCTCGCCGAGGAGATCGGTACGACGAAGCCCGTCTTCTTCTCACAGGGCTGGGGCCCGCAGCGGCAGGCCAACGGCGAACAGACGAGCCGTGCCATTGCGATGCTTCCGATCCTCACGGGCAACGTCGGCCTTCCCGGCACGAGCACCGGCCAGCAGGAAGGCAACACGGCCGTGCCCGCAGTCTATCTGCCCGTCGGCACCAATCCCGTCAAGGCGACGATTCCGTGCTTCCTCTGGACCGATGCCATCGTGCGCGGCAGGGAGATGGATGACGTCCACGACGGCCTGCGCGGCGTGAAGACGCTCGGCCACGACATCAAGATGATCGTCAATTCGGGCGGCAACACGCTCATCAACCAGCACAGCGATTCGAACAGGACGGACGAAATCCTGCGCGACACCTCGAAGTGCGAGTTCATCGTCGTCTGCGACAACATGATGACCCCGTCGGCCCGCTACGCTGACATTCTCCTGCCGGACACGCTCGGACCCGAAGCGGACGACGTCACGGCCTCAGGCGGCTCCAACGGCGACTCCGCCGCCATCCTGCCGCTTCACAAGGCGGTCGAACCGCAGTGGGAGCAGCGCCCGACCTGGGAGATCTGCCGCGGCATCGCAAGGCATCTCGGCAAGGAAGAGGCCTTTACCGAAGGAAAGACCCAGCTCGAGTGGATCGAATGGTGCTACAACGAAACGCGCCGCAAGATCTCGTCGCTTCCCGACTTCGCGACCTTCTGGAAGACGGGGCCCGCTCACATCCATGATCTTCCCAACGCGGGCATCGCGCTCGAGGCGTTCCGCAAGGACCCGAAGGCCAATCCTCTCAAAACTCCGTCGGGCAGGATCGAGATCTACTCCGAGCGCCTTGCGAACATCGCGAAGAACTGGGTGCTTCCCAAGGGCGACGTCATTTCGCCGATTCCGATGTTCGTGCGCACCTGGGAGATGCCGGGCGACGCACTGCAGAAGAAGTATCCGCTCCAATGCTACGGTTATCACGGCCACGGCCGCATTCACTCGACCTTCCACAACCTGCCCGCACTTCGCGAGCAGTTCCCCGACGAGGTGCTCGTCAACGTGCTCGATGCAGATGCTCGCGGCATCCGTTCGGGCGACCGCGTGCGCGTCTTCAATGACCGCGGTGCGGTCGAACTTGTGGCGAAGGTGACGCCGCGCATCATTCCGGGCGTCGTCTCGATTCCGCAGGGCGCGTGGTACAGGCCCGTGATGAAAGACGGCCGAAGGGTCGACGTTGGCGGCAACATCAATACGCTCACGTCGCTTCGCCCGAGCCCGCTCGCCAAGGGCAATCCGCAGCACACCAACCTCGTCGAGGTCGTCAAGGCTTGAGCAAAAGGAGATAGAACATGACAAAGCAATACGGTTTCGTCGTCGACGTCTCGCGCTGCACGGGCTGCAGGACCTGCGCCGTTGCATGCAAGGACGCGCACAATCTGCCCGTCGGCCTCAATCTGCGCCGCGTGCTCGAAGAAGCTTCGGGCAGCTGGCGTCAGGACCGCATGACGGGCGCCTGGCATCAGGACGTTCGCGCCTGGTACGTCTCGATCGCCTGCAACCACTGCGAGAACCCGGCATGCGTCAAGGTCTGCCCGACCAAGGCGCACTACAAGCGCGCCGAGGACGGCCTCGTCGTCATCGACCGCGACAAGTGCATCGGCTGCGGCATGTGCGCGCAGGCCTGCCCCTACGGTGCGCCTCAGCTCGATGAAAAGGCCCGCAAGATGATGAAGTGCGACGGCTGCCTCGATCGTCTCGAAAAGGGCGGCGCGCCCATCTGCGTCGAAGCCTGTCCGCAGCGCGCGATAAGCTTCGGCGAGATCTCCGAACTCAGAAGGACGTTCGGTACGCTCGCCGTGACGCCTCCCCTGCCCGATCCCGCACAGACCCGTCCCGAACTCGTTATCGTTCCGTCGCCCAAGGCGAAATGATCCCGATGCGCAGGGACTGAGACGGATCCCGGCGTCCCTTGAAGAAGAACGGCCCGCTTCTCACATTCGAGAGGCGGGCCGTCTTTTCGTGGATCCTTTGAGGCATGCGGGACCGGAGGGACACGTCCTCAGAGCTGTTCTCCGGGCATGAGCACGGGCTTCAGGCGCTTGATGAGCAAGCCCACGGCAAAGGCGGAGACGAGCGTGCCCGCGCCGATTCCGTAAAGATTTCCGAGAAAGACGAGGCCGACCGCGGCGGCCGCGATGACGCAGCCCACGTCGTTGGCGATCTTGATGGTCGGGAACGCACGTCCCGTCACGATCGAGGCGGCAAGCACGGCGCCGTCGATCGGCTGGAGGATGAGGCTCGAGCGAAGCTGCAGAAGAATGCCCGCCGCGATGACGACGTTCGCCAGGAGCGAGGCGCTCCAGCACGCAACGGCACCCTCGACGGGGACGCGGGAGAGAACCGCCATCCAGGCGTCGATCATCGCGCTGAAGAGAAGGACCGATGGGAGCTGCAGCCACTGGCGGCGCTCGAACCTTGAGCCGAGCATCGCGATCTGCGAGAGGAAGAACGCAATGTTGATGATGAAGGTGGACGTCCCGAGCGTGACGCCCATCACGGCCGAGAGCGTAAGCGGCAGCGTGCTTATGGGCGTGGTGCCGAGATCTGCCCGCGTGATGAGCGCGATGCCGAGCGTGTGCACGGCCATGCCCGTGAGAAGCAGAAGGATTTGTGCAAGCAGATTTTTCCTGGAATCGGTCCCGTTCGGGCGCTCAATGGGTGTTGTCATGCGATGGCTCAATGTCTCTAGGTTGTTTGCCGTATGGGACTATCCCGTGTTGGCGTCTTCCCGCCTCGAAGGGGCGGGCGTTGGGGCGCAAGCCGTTGTACACTTGCGGCATCCATGCATTCTAGTGAGTCAGATCGATGCCAGACCACATTCAGCCGCTCGCCGTCATCACAGGCGCCTCGAGCGGCATCGGCCGGGAGCTCGCGAAGCTCGCAGCCCAGAAGGGCTACCGGCTTCTTCTCATCGCCCGCAACATGCGCGCTCTTGAAGTGCTGAGCCGCGACCTGAGGACCGAAACCCACCTGCTCGCGCTCGACCTGACGGCGGCGGGTGCGGTCGACCAGATCTCGAGCTGGCTCTCGGATCGGCAGATCGTGCCGGAGATCTTCATCAACAACGCGGGCTTCGGTGCCTTCGGTCCTGCGTCCGACATGGGCGAGGCGATGTTGAAGAAGATGATCAGGCTTAACGTCATGGCGCTCACTAGCCTCTCGCTTCGCATGGCGCGCCGCATGAAGCGCGAGGGCCGCGGCAGGATCATGAACGTGGCCTCCACGGCCGCCTTCCAGCCCTGCCCCTACCTCGGCGTCTACGGCGCCACCAAGAGCTACGTGCTCTCCTTCACCGAGTCGCTCGCAGAGGAGCTCAAGGGCTCGGGCGTCACCGTTACCGCCTTCTGTCCCGGCCCCACGCGCACGCAGTTCGGTGTGACCGCGGGCCTCTCGCAGGAAAGCCCCTTCGATCGCCTCTCCGCCGACCCCGAACGCGTGGCCGAAACGGGCTTCAAGGGCATGATGGCGGGCCGCGTCGTCGTACTCGACGGCGTAACCAGCCGCTTCGGCGCCTTCATGCCCCGATTTCTTCCCCGCTGCCTCGTGCGCAGGATCGCGGGCGGAATGCTCGCTAAGTTAAAATAACAGCGCCGAAACGGTCGAACGCTTCTGAACGGATTCCCCGCGCATTCCCCATCCATGTGGCACACATGGGTGGGGTCAAGCGGGGCTGACGAAGTCAG
>ERZ838827.868-NODE-868-length-29355-cov-13.891877_pt1 | contig 29355 bp, 27 predicted proteins | sample MGYA00519881_ERZ838827 | MGnify/ENA primary metagenome ERZ838827 (study PRJEB31850, sample SAMEA3708842) | human gut metagenome | biome: human gut; feature: human-associated habitat; material: faeces | place: China | collected 2014 ...
AGACGTGTTTTAGCATTTTTTTCCGTGGTTGCAAGCTACTCAAATCTGTCCACACTTTCATTTCGGGTACAAAGATAAAGAGATTTCGGAGATAATGAGTATCTTTGCCCTGTATTTAACACATAAATAGATTTATAATGATTCTAAATAAGAAATTAAAAACGCTTTTGGTGCTGGCACTTTATATAGGCTTCACGATTGCCATCTATGCCATTGTCTGCCATTTCATCGATAAGCCGTTTCAGGAGATTCATTTGCTGTATGCAGTATTGATAGGATGCATTGCCTATTTGCCGGTATTTATTGCGGAGAAAAAGAAGAAGTAAGCTCCTTCATCGTTTTGCCAAGTACCGGATGCACTAATCCGGGAGCAATTTCTGCCAGTGGTTTCATTACGAAGTCACGTTCTGCCATCAACGGATGGGGGAGGATCAACTTTGCTCCGGAAGGAGAAGTGGTGGAAAGTATCAAATCACCATAAAGCAGCAGATCAATATCAATCAGGCGGTCGCTATACATTCCGTTGACAGACTTTTTGGTACGCCCCAACTCTCGTTCAATCATTTGCGTCTCTTGCAATATTTCCAACGGAGACAATTCCGTCTCCACACAAACCGCCGCATTCAGAAAACTATTTTCAGAAGTAAAGCCCCAAGGAGCAGTAACATAAAAAGCAGACAGGGAAACGACTTTCCCCACCTGCTCTTCTATCTTTTGCACAGCATCCTTGAGATTCTGTTCTTTATCTCCCAAGTTTGTACCGAGCCCTACATACACTTTTGCCATTACCAATCAATTCTTCTGCCCTAGACTCGTACTATCTTATCTATCCAAAGGAACAAAGAATTCCACTTTGCCACATTTCGGACAGACGTATAAATCAAATGCTTCACGATTCTGAAATAACTCAAATAAGTTTCCAAAAATACCAGTATTCATCCCTTCGTGGAATTTATATTTTCCGGAATAAGCCATTTTTACCAGACAACGTAAGCAGTCGATAGACCGTTCACTATCATTACTTTCTTCCACATAATTCATTTGCAACACTTCATCATCCGGAAAACTATAATTGCAGTTCCAACAGATATCGAAACTATCTTCTACTTCTTCGTGGCATTTGGGACAGATTTTCATAGCTATTTCTTATTTGTCCAAAATCAGCATTGCATCTCCATACGTGCCGAAACGGTAACCTTCCTTCAATGCTATATGATAAGCATCCATTACCTGATCATAACCGCCAAAAGCAGCTACAATCATCAACAATGTGGAAAGAGGCATGTGGAAATTGGAAATCATTGAATTAGCTACGGTAAATTCATACGGAGGGAAGATAAACTTGTTAGTCCACCCTTCGAATTCCTTGAGATGTCCATCGGTGCTGACTGCACTTTCAATAGCACGCATCACTGTCGTACCTACCGCACATACATTTCTACCGTTATCTTTGGCACGATTCACGGTTTTCACCGCCATTTCGTTTACAAACATTTGTTCCGAATCCATCTTATGCTTCGTCAAGTCCTCTACGTCGATGTCGCGGAAGTTACCCAGACCAGCGTGCAAAGTGATATATGCGAAGTCCACACCTTTAATTTCCAGACGTTTCATCAACTCACGGCTGAAGTGCAAACTAGCAGTCGGAGCAGTCACCGCACCTTCGTTCTTTGCAAAAATAGACTGGAAGCGTTCAGCATCTTCCGGTTCTACGGGACGGTTGATAATGGAGTGGGGGAGTGGAGTTTCACCCAGAGAATACAGTGCCTTTTTGAACTCGTCATGAGGTCCGTCGTAAAGGAAACGGAGCGTACGTCCGCGAGAAGTGGTATTATCAATCACTTCAGCCACCATTGAATCGTCCGGACCGAAATATAGCTTGTTACCAATACGTATCTTACGTGCCGGATCAACCAATACGTCCCACAAACGAAGTTCTTCATTCAACTCACGCAACAAGAATACCTCGATACGAGCACCTGTCTTCTCCTTGTTACCGTACAAGCGGGCAGGAAACACCTTCGTATCATTGAATATAAACACATCTTTATCATCAAAGTAGTCCAACACATCTTTGAACATCTTGTGCTCAATCTTACCTGTATTACGATGCAATACCATCAAACGCGACTCATCTCTATATTTCATAGGATGTAGAGCGATCTTATCCTCGGGTAACTTAAATTTGAATTGTGATAATTTCATATCTATTCCTTATTACGTTAATTATTCTCTTCCTCATTTTCTATCTCCTGTCCGTCGATCCACTCTTTAAAGTGTTCGGGGTTCAGGCAGTCTTCCAACCGGACATCACCTACACGGGTGCGGATCAATCCTGTCAGGTGAGCTCCGCTATGGAGTGCTTCACCGATGTCGCGGGCCAGGGCACGGATATAGGTTCCTTTGCTGCATACGACACGGATTTGAATCATCGGTTCCGGATCATCCAGGCGACATTCCAGCAATTCAATCTCGTCGATAACAAGCTGTTTTGCTTTTAGTTCGACTTCCTCTCCTTTCCGGGCCAGTTCGTAAGCACGCTTGCCGTCTACCATACAGGCAGAGAAGGCAGGAGGTACCTGATCGATGGCACCGATAAAGTGCGTCAGCACTTCTTCCACCAGTTCCCTTGTGATATGTTCGGTAGGGTAGGTGGCATCTATTTCATGTTCCAAATCGTATGACGGAGTAGTGGCACCCAAACGCAGCGTTGCGACGTACTCCTTCGTATGATATTGAAACTCTTCTATTCGTTTGGTTGCCTTGCCTGTGCATAAAATCATCACCCCTGTTGCAAGCGGGTCCAGTGTTCCGGCATGGCCGACTTTTAGTTTTTTCACTCCTATCCGGCGGCAAATATGATAGCGGGCATGCCCTACTACTTTAAATGAAGTCCATCCGAAAGGTTTATTGAAAAACAGTACTTCTCCTTTTTTAAAATTCATCAGCCAATTTCTAAGTTGTATCCAAGCAGCAGCATTACCAGAATGGTTCCGCCAACAATAATTCTGTACCATCCAAATGCTTTAAAGCCATATTTCGTAACAAAGCTAATAAAGAACTTGATAGCCAGCAAAGCAACGACAAAAGCCACCACATTACCGATAATAAGTGCCGGCATGTTGTTAACCAGAATCTCGGTACCACCATCCAGGAAGAGTTTCAAGACCTTGTAGCCGGTTGCTGCAAACATAGTTGGCACGGCAAGGAAGAATGAAAACTCGGCAGCATCCTTACGAGTCAGCTTTTGAGACATACCTCCGACGATGGTAGCCATCGAACGGGATACACCCGGTATCATTGCAATACATTGAAACAAACCGATATTGAATGCTTTTTTTTCTGTCAGCACGGTATCTTCGCTTCCTTTCGAGAAAATCTTATCGCAGAACAGCATGAATATACCACCGATAACCAGCATCACTGCCACTATCGCTACACTTTCCAGCATCTCGTCTATCTTATCGCTAAACAGAAAACCCAAAATTGCAGCAGGAATAAAGGCAACCAGCAGCTTCCAGTAAAAATCGAATTTATGCAAAAAACACTTCAAAGCAGAAGCGCCTGCAGGAGCCGGTGTATGATTCAACCGGAAAAAACGTTTCCAATAAAGGCAGACAACTGAAAGAATTGCGCCAAACTGAATAATTACAGTAAACGCTTTTACAAATTCTGTACTTTCTACCCCTAGTATGTTTTGTGTAATAATCATGTGTCCTGTAGAAGAAACCGGTAAAAACTCTGTCAACCCTTCTACAATAGCAATAATAATCGTCTCAAATGTTGTTAAATCTCCCATCTTTATTCTTCTGTTTTTTGTGTTTTAGGTTTGCGTAATACTGCATAAATCATAGATATAAAGCCAAACAGGCAAACGACTGGCGCTACCTTGATTCTGCGTACACTGAAAATATCGGGTTCAAAAAGCGTTTCGGACGATGTAGGTCCCGTCATCAATAGAAAGCCGATAATAACAATCGCCATCCCTATTGCGAGCAAGATAAAGTTCACTTTATCAAAGGCAAATTTCTGCTTGTCAGACATAGTTTATTTAATTACAAATTACTAATTTCAATCATTCCCTTAATCTATCAGTCGGTTGTTACGGATGCCAATCACACGCAAACACAGGTTTGCCGTCAGCCATTCGCCATCCGCTAAATATAGTACAGGCTGTTTGCTTTCATTCTCAAGTATTTATTCATAGAGAAATAGGCGCATAGCCACGTTATTACAATTCCAAACGCCAATACGCTTGCACAGACTATCAACATGACTTCAGGCGTGATGACCTGAAGCAATTCCTGTTCGTACGTCACGGCCCAATAAGCGGTCCCCATCAATATGGAATCGGCAACGATGGCTGCCAATATCCCGCTCCATACATTCTTTCGAAGGAATGGCCCCCGGATGAATCCCCAACTCGCCCCTACCAGTTTCATGGTGTGAATGAGGAAGCGTTTGGAGTAAATAGCCAATCTTATGGTATTGTTTATCAAGGCAAAAGAGATAAAAGTAAGCACTACTGCCAAGGCAAGCAGTACCAGACTGATATTTCGTATGTTATCATTCACGGCGTCAATCAACTCCTTTCGATAGAGCACATCTTGTATGTTGGTGTTCTTTTTAATCAATTTCTCTATCTTCGCAATGCTGTCCGAGTTGGCATAGTCAGAATGGAGTTTGATTTCGATGGAAGCGGTAAAAGGGTTATAGCCCAGGAATTCTTCCGGATCTGTTCCCATTGCTTCCGTCTGTTCTTTCAATGCTTGTTTTTTAGAGATATATTCGGATTGTTTCACGAAAGGTTCCTGATTCAGCTTCTTCTGAAGTTTCAGTATATCCGCTTCTTTCATGTCGTCACTGATAAGAACGGAGAAACTGATATTCTCGCGGACATATACGGAAAGATTGTGCGCTGTCAATACGAAAAAGACAACCAGTCCCAGCAACAGCAATACCAGCGTCGTACTGATACTCGACGTGATGAACTGCATGTCGAAAATCGAACCTGACTTATATTTGTTTTGATTTCCCATGCGTTATCTCTTTTTTCGGAATACATAAATCATTGAACTGCTGCGTTCTTTCCTTCCCAAAGCATTGAACCAAGCCAACGTCCCGGCAAACATCCCTTTCAGGAAACTGCATGAACTGCCACGATGTTTCTCGCTCAACATAGATACGTAAAACGCATCGAACGGCATCGGATGACGTGCCGCCATAATAAAACCATGGCGGGAAGCCAACTGTTGTATAGTGCCCGGAGTGAAATGCCAAAGATGACGGGGAACGTCATAAGCCGCCCAATACTCACCGTAGCGCTTGGCATCATAAGAAGAGCAGTTGGGTACTGCCACAATCAATACTCCTTTTTCTGTCAGCAGTTCGCGAAGCGTCTCCCAAGTCTCATTCAAAGATTCGAGATGCTCCATCACATGCCAGAGAGTGATGACATCAAAACTAGCAGGAACAAACTCTTTCAGAGCCGATTCGGGCTTTACATCCAGTTCGAAATGTGTTTTTGCAAACTCACGTGCCTGCGGACTTTTCTCCACTGCCTCTACCTTCCATCCCCGACGAACCATTGTATCGGAAAAATAGCCGGTTCCCGTACCTATATCAAGCAAACGCCCCGTCTTGCGATGCGCTTCCTTAGCTACCAGACGCGCTTTGCGGCCCAGCATATAAGAACGTACGTAATGGTAGATATTATTCATCGCGCCCTTGCGCGTATCAGTGTGGGAGATGTAGTCGGGAGTCTCATAATACTTGCCTATCTCTGCTTCCACGGGAACTCCTTGTGTGAATGTAAATCCACAGTCCTCACACGAATGCAGTTCAAACTGTTCGCCCGAAGCATAAAAATCCGTACAAGTCATGACGCGTTTCAAGTGCGTACCGCCACACACCGGACAAGCATTTATACTGAGTTTCTCCATTAATTTCTAAGCAAAATTAAGTGCTGCCTCGAATGACAAGACAACACTATACCCGAATTTGGTGCAAAGAAACAAATAAAAAGTGATGTAATGGGCTTTCGTTAAGGACTTTTAATAGAAGAATTGCCCCGATACAAGATGAGAGTAGTTTTGACAGCTCATATCGGGACAAGATATCTTTTTGAAGAAATATTAAAAAGTCAGATTAACGGAAAAGCCCATGTTTCTGTAGCTGGGTTGACGGAAGTTGTCTATGCCCTGACCCCAGGTTCCGGTGCTTGCCGTAGATTCCGGATCAAATGGAGCTTTATTGTACAACATAAGCAAGTTACGTCCCACTAATGCCACCCGTACATCCTGTACCCACTTCACCCATCGGTTGACGGGAATATGATAAGCGATCGACATTTCAGCAAGACGAATATTAGTGGCATCGTATGTATACACCGTTCCTGTACGTGCCCAGCCTACCAGCCTATAGTAGTTCTCTGCCGGAATCTTTTCACCACTCACCCAAACACCACCATTGTCACGGGCTATGGCTGTGGCCTGTGATACACCAAATTGATCCATAACTGCTTGAGTCATTGATAGGCCTACGCCGCCGAAGCGGGCGTGAATCACAAAATCAAGTTCAAAACCTTTCCAGGAAAAGCTATTTGCCAGCCCCATCGTATATTTAGGGTCAGCATTACCCGCATATATATATTCGTTTACAGGAACGACATTTTGTGAAGTTTTATCAATAACAACATTTCCCTGCTCATCCCTCTGCAAATCTGTAACATATATATCACCTATCGAGCCACCTTTCTTCAATGGAGTATACCAACCGCTACCTTTGGCCATCTGAATTTCTTCTAAATTAGAATCGGTATCTGTTATAGGATTTTTCTGAGGTTCTGTAAGCTGCTTTACTTCATTCTTATTGATAGAATAAGTGAAACGTCCATCCCACTTAACCTGCCCGATATTCATATTTGCACTCAAGGTTAGCTCGAAACCTTTATTATCAATCCTACACCCATTATACATGAAATAAATATCCCCCTGAAAAGGAATAGGAAGATATCCCCCAAACGGTAAATCGGAAGTAGATGTCTTATACATCGTAAACGCCAAATTGATTTTATCATTAAGAAAACCTGCATTGAGCCCTATTTCGTGAGACTTGGTATGCTCGGGATCCAACATATTATCCTCCAATCTAGGTTTCAAACCTACCCTTTTTTTATTCAAAAAGATATAATCGGTAAAACTATTACCGGTTTCACTGTAGGTATAATTGAGTTTTAGAAACGAAAGGAATCGGTTAGGATTATCAGGCAACCATCCAGTTGGGACTACAGATGCTCCTATCGAAGGATAGATAACATCAGTAGAATAACTTGAATCATCATCCCAGAATTTAAGCCATTCCATTCGTCCACCCAAATCGAGAAATAATCGGTTCTTATAACCCAATTGTGCAAGTATAAACAATGACGTAACCCGGTCATGATAATTAAAGTCTTGATCTATATAGTGATAGCCCCCATGTTCATCCAGTCCTGATAAATTAAACTGGTTCAGTGCTCCCAGCATACCACCAGCGCAAGAGCTATCAAACTTCGTATCACAAATAGAAGAACCTAAAGTGGCATCAATTGAAAAATCCCCTAGCTTTTTATTGACATTAAACAGGAGATCGGAATAAACCTGCGTATTCTTATCTTCAGACTCATAATACGAGCCCAAAGGATCGGCTTGAAGAGAAGACGCATAAAGTTTTTTGGTTGCGGTTTCTTTATCACGATCGTAATGAATACGCCCTGACACATTAAGCCAGGAGGTCAAGTCGAATTTCGCTCCTATCCCGCCTAATAAACGTTTCTTTTTCTGATTGTACAAATTCCGGTTGATTATCCAATAAGGATTTTGCATACCCATCCCCATATCTCCTAAAGGCCAATATTGCGCATTAGCTCCAAGCCTCGGATCGTAAACTTCAAAATGATTCTTGTAGTTATAATCGGGATTGACATTAATACGTTCTTGCAACACATCAGGTACCAAATAGACAGGAACCAGCGGATTGCCATACATACCTTGCGATAACATATTCTGTTCTGCGGTATGAATATATTTCAAAGTAAAGTCAAGCTTTAGTCTATGATGTAATAAAGAAGATGTATTCCGGAATGAGAAATTGTAACGATCTACATCATTATTGGGAATGATGCCAGCGCCATTCATCGTGACAGCCGAAACCCGCGTCTGATTATACTCATTTCCAAGAGAAAGGCTAAGGGAATTATTGATAGTATGTCCGGTACGGAAAAAATCCATCGGGTCCCATGACTGGGGATGACTTATCTTGTCTCCCCATTGCGCCCCATAAGTCTGTTGGAATTCAGGCATAACAAGTGGCGAACTGAAAGTAGTACTATTCCCCAACTCTACTCTAAGCTTCCCTGAACGCGCCCTCTTTGTATTGACCATTACTACACCACTAGCAGAACGGCTACCATACAAAGTGGAAGCTGCTGCAGTACTCAACACCGAAATGCTTTCTATATCGTCAGGAGAGAAAGCTGCTATACCGTCACCAGTCTGCCAGCTAGAGGCATATACATTAGAAAGTTGCTCTGACTCCAGTCGTGGCAAAGGTACACCATCCAAAGTAAAAAGCACATTGTTGGATTTTAATATGGAACGGTAACCACGTAGCACCATCCTTACCGAACCACCCACACCGGAAGCACTGGGATTAATCGTAGCTCCTGCCACTCTTCCTATCAATGAATTTACAAAATTGGCATCTTTCACTTTCATTAGATCGGTACCATCAATCTGTTGTGAACTGCACGGCAATTTCATCGTATCCTTTAAAACAGTTCCATTATCCGCATAAGTCACAGAAATGGGCAATAAGGCCAAAAAGAAAGCGGTACCACTTTTTTTCATCAAAGAAATGCAGAAAGATTGTGAGAAACCACAATTAAGCAATGTTTTGAGAGTAAATGCTTTCATAGACATAAAATATTTAGATTTTGGTTATTACAAACTATTTGTATATCAAAGTATATAGGGAAACTATATATAATATAAATACAACCATAAGAGGCTTTCTACTAAAAGAAAAATGAAACTTTTTAAGAAAAATCTTAGATTATATTTTAGATAGCTGTTATTTTCTTTACTAACAAACTTCAAATTAGAGAATACCAAATACCCTGATACAAATTGGCTGTTTTCTAGCCAAACTTATATCAGGGTAAGACAGGGCTTAGGACCTAACAACAAAACGTCCAATGGCAAAATACCATTTTGACTGAAGCGCTTCATTGGATATTTTCCATTTACCCTTTGTCGACAATATGATATCTTTAATGACTTCATCGAAATCATCTTTAGCACCTAACACGAATTTATATATTATCTTAATCTATTTGGATAGAATAACCTTTATAGCTACCTGTAGCGGAATATACTCCTTTGACTGATTTATTGGCAACATCAATAGCATCCGTCTAAAACTTAACGTTGTTGGCTGTGTTGGTCTGGCAGGTAGTCTTGACGGATTTTATGTTAGTTTGCCAATCTGTGTCTGGGTCATACTGTTCGAACACTCGGTTCAGAGGCTAAGCTTTGTATATAGGCATAGAATATAAAGAAATCCCGCTGTTCGCTACCAATGAACAACGGGATTTGCAGATGTTCGCATTACAAATGCTAATATTCACAACTACCGCATTGCAAATTCGGAAAGACGAGTTATTTTCCAAATGATTCTGAATATAGAAATAGTATTGTCCACCTGCGATGTATCCACCATCTACCAGAGCATGTTTCAAAAACCATTTTCGTCAATCATACCGCTAAAGTATAACCCCGCCCCAACTTTTGTGCTTACTATTGCCTCTAAAAAGCGGGGGAATCATTTTTAGAATCATATAGTATTCTAGTTTTCTGTTCACCTAAGCCATTATATCTCAACCCCACAACTTCATTTAATTGGTAGCAAGTAATACCTAATACACAACCATCTTGTCCAACATCTTTGAGCAGGATAAAATTCTCGTCATAATCTAATATAAATCCTAGTTCATACTGGTCTTCTTCGAAAAACAGCATTACTATTATTTCATTTACTTTTAAATACTCTATTTCAGGCAGAAGTTCTTTTCCATCCTTGTGAATAGTAATCCTCTTCTCTTCATTCAATTTGTCACGATTGCATATTATAATCTGCAGACTGCGCAAATACCAATTATCCAGAGAGAGATTTGCAATTTTTGCTATTGCGTAAGTAGTACTTCCAATTGCATTTCCAAACTTATCTATCTCTTCTATAGTAAAGAACTCTTTGTCAATATGTGTAATATATCCAATTATTGAGTCTTCTTCACCATACATATTAATATCCGCTATTTTTTTATGCTTATATGCATCAATAAGTAATTTTTGTAACATATCTTATAATCAATTATATTTCTACCTTTATTTCTTCTTTCTTCAGCCCCTTTCTTCTGGTTGGGATTCTTTGGTCTGTTTTTCCCACCATGTGTGTACTGTTTATCATGGTTATCGCCTTTTGCTCCTTTCAATTTACCTCCTTTATTTGTTTTCTCATGTGCAAATTCATCAGTGGTAGTAGTGAATTTCTTTTTCTTTATCACCTCTCTTACATCATCAGGATTAGTATCCCCCTGCAAAATGATTGGAATAGCAGCGAAAAGACCTAAAACACTTGCTGCAGTCTTGCTTATAGTAAATCCAATTATACCACTTAATGGGATTGACGGAGCTACATTTGCCTTTTCAGTAGGTACAACGAAGGATCAACTTTAGGTGTTGCTCCTGTCACTGCGTCTACATCTTTACTAGTAGGGGGGAACATCATGACTTTCACTGTGTCCTATCCTATTAAAACTTAGCCGCAAAATCATCCAAGATACCTCATCTCTTCCTTCATCTTTATAAGATTCTCTCTCCCAATTGTAAAACGAATCCATTCCAGTAGGATCTATACGATTCATTGGATTATTCAGGCAATACGTATAAGGCGACCATGAATAATATTTCTCCGCCATCGGATCCACCGCATTCCATCTTCCCAACGCTGCATCATACTGTCTTGCCCCATAGTCATACCAATTCAATCCATTTTTTGTATCAAGTTCTTTTCCATTATGCTTATAAGGCTGAATACTTTTCTCTGCTGAAGCAAACGTGCCTCCGAACGGATAGTAATGGTTTACCTCTTCCTTTTGCCTCGTCTGATCACAACTACGCGATTGTTTCCCTGATGATCCTGCAAGTAAAAGTGATACTTCTTGTCGGACAGCGCAACATGTCCGGCCTCAGTGGGTAACAATTTCTGTACTCTATTCTCATAGATCACATTTCCGCAATAGTCCGTTGTGGTGGTAGTGCTTCCTATCTTGTGCACTGTGCGGAGCTTCGTTCCGTTCACTGCATACGTATAAGTAATGGTACTGCCATCCTTGAACGTGACTTTATTTGGCTAATTTAAATAATTATATTGAATCCCAGTAATATTCTTGTTTAAATCTTTGGCCATGTTGTCATTCTTGTCATAGGTGTATTCAACTTATGCTTTGTCTTTGAAAGACGTCCCGTGTGGTCTACTTGTATGTACAGACTTCCGTTTGTGTGCTGTTTCCTATGGCTGTATGAACATGTTGTCGGTTCAGGGGTTCTTCCATAAAGTTGTAGGCTGCATATTCTTCCTCCTCACCACCCAATACATTGTTTCCTCTCTGTATAGGGGTAGTATTTATAACAGACCCTCCTCAATCATGAACTACCCTGATATAAATCGATTTTAGTCAATTCATATCAGGATAGTAGTTAGTTGTTCTTCAAAATGTAGATTTAAGAATAGAATGCATTGATTCCAATGGTTTAGTCAAAATCCATCTATAGTTCTCGCATAAAAAATCCCGTTAATCATTCGCAGATTAACAGGATTAATAATCTTCATACCTAATCTTCCGCATATATTATGCGGAAGGATGTGCGTCAAGAATACAACAAACGCATTAACGGGCTAAATTCATATATTAATCTACCAATAGAAAAAAATAAAATAAACAAAATAATAGTCATTACAAAAATAGAACAGATATATTTAAATGTAAATCGAAAGGTTACATCTGATTCTTTATTACATACTACAACTTTAGTTCGCATTATTAAATCGCCAAGCCTTTTTCCTGAGTTACAAAAAAACAAAATTATTTCTATAGGCCACAAAATATAGAATATATTTCGTAATATCAATCTTGTTGTAGAAGGAATTAACTCACTTTTCTCCGAAAGAATACATAATCCAGCCTTTTGCTTTCCAAAACTTCTTCCACCACTCACATCTTTACAAAACAGAAAACTATAGATTAGAGCTAGGGCAAAACTCATCCAAAGCATACTATTATTAAGCCAAACACTTATTAGGAAAAAAGGAGAACTCACTATCATTAAAACAATAACATCTATAACAAAAGCTTCAATCCTTTTATTCATTATATTCATAATATCTATTTTTTATATAACACACATATTTGACATGATCAATCTCTCCACCATTTTCTAATCTTGAGCACTATTCTACATAATATCAGACCTGCGATCCCAGAAAAAAAATATCCAATACCATTTACCCAATCTCCTATAAACATTAACGCAAATGCGTAAATAATAAGAAAAATTCCAATGACAATGAAAAGAGGTACGAATCTGTTAAACATATTAATGATTTATTTTAATTACTTGTCTAATAATAATTTACCTAATGCATCCCATAATTTGTTCAAATCGAGGCTTAATTCAATCCCAACTATAGCCTTTGCTTTAATGCCTAAATCTGCAGTTTTTGTTTCTGATATTTTTTGTGTTTTACCTACCGTATGATAATTTTGATCAATAAGAGTAGTTTCTGTATTGGTATGTTCTAAAAGTCCCAAAGAAATACTTTGTTGTTCTTCTAATATTTGTTTACCAGACTCCTCTTTTATCTTTTTCTGTGCTGAAACACCTATGAAACCAACTCCAAGTTCTATTCCTTGTTTTGTTTCCGTTTTATCAAAATAACCACCTGGATGGAAAAAAACGCCATCTTTGACACCCGCAATATCTTGTGAAATAAGGTTCATATCACCTCCAGCCTTCTTGCTGCCCAATTCCACCTCACCAGCTACCTGAAGTCCTACACTTGCTACAACACTGACAGCCTTAGCGGCTTCTTTTCCAAATCGTATCCAATGACTCAACTTCTTTGGATCTCGACCATCCGGATCTATGTATTTTATTGGATTATTCAAGCAATACGCATAAGGCGACCAACTATAGTATTTCTCCGCCATCGGATCCACAGTCATAAACCGTCCTAACACCGGATCATAATGTCTCGCCCCATAATCATACAGATTCAATCCACCTTTTCTATCCAGCTCCTTCCCATTATACTTGTAAGGCTGAACAGATGAAGTCGAAGCAAATGGACCACCAAAAGGATAATAATGATTCATTTACTCAATAGTACCGTTTTGGTCTGCGACCACACGATTATTACCCTGATGATCTTTCAAATAATAATGATACTTGCCATCAACAAGGGAGATATATCCCAACTCCGTCAAAAAAGTAGTGAGCACACCATTTTCATAGATCGCATCGTCAAAGTAATCAGTAGTTGTGGTCTTTCCAGCTATTATGTCCGTTGTTCGTAACTTTGTTCCTTTGGCATCATAAAGATAGGAAATGACACCTCCATCCTCAAACTCTATACGGTTGGGTAAATTTAAACAATTATACTGAATTTCAGAAATCTTTTTGTTTAAATCCTGTATTAAATTTCCGTTTGAGTTATAATATAAAATACCCTGATACAAATTGGTTGTTTTCTAATCAACTTATACCAGGGTAAAACACGAGAATGGTAAGAAATATTAATCCTCCTCTATGATTCTTACTGTACCATCATCTCGATCAAAGGCATTGATGTATATCAATTCCAGATGAGTTATATGCCTAAACCCATCAGGAAGAAGATCTTCATCAAGCCTATCCAGTCCATTGCCTTCAACTAGATCATAAGTTGTCTCATTTTTCTCTCTCAAATAAGTTAAATAATGGATCATATCATCTATACCTTCATTATCAAGATAGATGCAATTTTCCATTCCGCCTGCTGTTACACTAATCATTATATTAATTGTTTACTGGTAATTTTTTCTTTTCAATATTTTTAGGTCTAGGCTTTGGGTAGTTTACATCAATATGTGGACCCTCAACTATTCTTTGCCGACCTATTCTAGTAGGTCTACCTTTATCTAAATTGTAAGAATAGCCAGATTTGTTATTGTAATATGTTTTATTCAACCCCGTTCTATCATCAACAACAACTACTTTTAACTTACCTGTACCTACATGCTTATCCATCGATGTCCTGACCTGGTCAAGTGTCATATTCTTGAATGGATTACCTAACCCTTTCACCTTTTCTACACCCGAACTCGCTTTTCCTAACGTTCCGGTAACTTTTCCTACTCCTACCCCTGCTCCTGTTGTTACGGCATCAAACGCGATATCTCCCCACTGATTCCCAATAACCTCTGCTGAAGTCATGGTACCATTGGCCTTATCGTATGCGATGGCTTGTGCCACATCCAGTTGATTAAACGTACTGCCTAACGGACTCATTGGACTTCTTAGCACTTGCTCACCAACACCAAACCCTGCTTCGGTAGGAGTTACGCTCTTTATAGAATTCACTACATTCGTAACGGCTTCCACCGGATGAGTAACGGCATTCCAAAAACTAACAAACGGTTGAGAGAAGCCTTTGCCAAAAGATGCCCAGAAACCCGGAGGAATTTCCGTAACCATCCCTGTTGGATCAATAAACCTCACCGGATTTCCCAGGCAATACGCATACGGAGACCACAAATAATATTTCTCCGCCACCGGATCTACAACATGCCATCTTCCTAGCGCCGCATCATAATGTCTCGCCCCATAATCATACCAGTCAAGACCACCTTGTCTATCCAGTTCCTTACCGTTGTACTTGTAAGGTTGAACAGATGAAGTCGAAGCAAATGTACCACCAAAAGAATAATAATGATTCACCTCCTCCACACTGCCATTCTGTCCCACAACCACACGATTATTACCCTGGTGATCTTTCAAGTAATAATGATACTTGCCATCAACAAGGGAAATATATCCCAACTCCGTCAACAAAGTAGTGAGTACACCATTTTCATAGATCGCATCGTCAAAGTAATCAATAGTCGTGGTCTTTCCGACTATTATGTGCGTTGTTCGGAACTTTGTTCCTTTGGCATCATAAAGATAGGAAATAACACCTCCATCCTCAAACTCTATACGGCTAGGTAAATTTAAATAATTATACTGAATTTCAGAAATCTTTTTGTTTAAATCTTGTATTAAATTTCCGTTTGAGTCATAATAGCATTCGACCGGCAGATCTGCTCCATCTTTAAATTCAAAACTATCAGCATGGGCAGAACCTGTTACACTATCAGATACAGCCTTCAATTGATTTCCATTATAACTCATGACAAGGTTATCTATTAAGCCATATTCATCCTCTGATCTCTTTCCGCATCTTTTAATACCAAGGATATTCCCATTTTTATCATATCCGGTTATCTCTTCATTAAAACGATCCTGATTGACATTCGAGCCTTCACCTTCACCATATACAGCACGAAGCAGGCGGTTTCTGCCATCATACATAAATTTATAACCTCTTTTCACGCCATCAGCCTCCCATGTCATACTACTAATATTTCCATTATAACAGGGAATCCCCAATCCGTCCACATAATGCAATTGCTCTACAAACCCTGCATTACTATCAATACCGGTCAGCCAGCTACGTATATTATAGGCATTTTCTGTAATTACCGAATCTTTTCCATGAATACGTTCCAGTCTTTTTAGCCTTCCTAACTTGTCATAACCATACAACAGATCAACAGTATCCTTATCTACGACACAATGTCTTTCGTGAATCAGCCTTCCTGCACGATCATAATTATACAATTTATTTAAAACTCCTCCTTCGTATTCCGAGCGGACACTCACAGGCTGCTTGAGAAAATTAAAAAGCGATTTATTTACTTTCTTATTTCCACCCGATGTCGTCTTACGTTCCTGAATCAGATTATGATAATAATCATAATAATAACTGGCATACTGGTATTCTTCCATTCCCAATATTCGAACGATACTTCCTGTTAGTTGTTCTTTGCAATGAGGTGAACTCTGGCTATTCTCATAGCGTTCCCCGTAATTATTATCAAATACATACCATAGTGAAGACAAAGAATCCGGCAATAAGTTCTGATATTCATAAGTATCATAAAAATAAACCTGTTGTATGTCCAAATAATGATTCTGCAATCCATAAATAGTATATCCATAGCAAGGCAAATCTGTATTTGAAGTAAATTCAGCATAAATATCCTCTGAAGCACAATTCTGAAAATCAGGCGTACCGCGGTAAACACCGGTCAACACAGAGCGCCCCGACAAATCTTCCAAATGAAAAGCCCATTCATTATTTGCCCGTTCTTTTCCATTTTGAGTAAAAATCAATCGGTCGCAACGATCATACACTAATTCTACCCACTCGCAACCAGGCTGTTTTTTCCCAATACAACGGTTACGGGTATCGTACTTATACAAGAAAGCATAATCGGATAAAACAGAAGCACTATCCGTAAGAGAACCTGAACAAAAATTTGCAGAACACATCGGAGGAAGAACAACCCGTAAATTTCCGAATATATCATATATATAGTATGTGTCATCCATTCCTTCATTACCATTTATACTGCGAATCAGTACGATCCTTCCTTCTTTATCCGTAAATTCATACCTTACATGATTGTCTTCATCAACCTCTTTTACGACATATAGTTCCCCGGAAGCATAGGTTCCTGCACAACTAACAAAAAGTCGTGTTCTATCAGTCGGCACGGTATAACGCAAGCACACCAATGAATCGCACAAGTCCAACAAGGTAGTATCTTTGGATACGTTTGTTAAATATCTGCTATTAACCCCTTTTCCCCGATTATGCCATTCCATACCCGGACCATATCGGCTCTCCACTTTCCCTATAGCCGAATTTTCATATAACGTTTTTGTATAAGGCATAACATCGTTTCCATTAGACAAAACAGAACTATTCCTCAACTCTTCCGCTTCGACAAATGCACCACAATTGCCGGGTTCCGATACCCCAGGCAGCCATTCTCTAAATAAACGTCCCAATTTATCATACTCTGTAATTGACAACAAATCCGTATCATCAACACTATGCTTCACTTTGACATTTTCAATGGAACGCCCCAAACCGTCAAAATATTCAACATCATCCCTGAATTCCATTCCATCCGGAGTAGTATAAGTACGCGTATGTATATAATTCTTTGACGAAAGGTTCAATTTCTCACGCACCTTTATAGACACAATATTCGAAGTATATACATCAACCCCGTCATTAGCCATCATTCTGAAATAAGTGGTTTGATACAGCGGACCCGGCTGATATACTGTTCTCAAATCCGGTACATCAAAGACATCTACCCAATGTATCTGGTCATGACTGTATTGCCACCATCTGAACAAATCATCCCTCATCCCGTCATTATCCACCCAAACACCATAAGAAGTTTCACCCGGATTAATAGGTTCCTCCTGTGTAGGTAAAAGCAACAAGAAAACATCATCGGTAAAATTCCAATTCTGTTCAACTTTTACGGTAACTTTATACTTCTGGTAGTTACTCATGTCTATAGAAAAATTGCTATTACGTGAAAATCCACGATACAAAAGTTCAATCTGCCCACTACGGTTATCCCCGAAATTTCTCATAACTTCTATTTTTACAGTAGCAGGATGATCCGTGTTTTCCCATCCGGTATACAGGAAACTACACCAATCAGATGTATTTTCTCCAAGCCATAATTCTGTACAAATAAAATCACCAGGCAGCGAAGGACAATGCTTAGTAAGATCAATATAAGCCTCCCCGCCTCTATTGGTAAAAGACAAAGGTTCTGTGAGCCTTTTCACTCTAATATCCGAAGAATATGCAACCAAGGTACCACTTACAACCTTTCTTCTGATATATACCCCTTCCGCTCTGTATGTATTGAAGTATTGGGATGAAACCAAGCATTCTTCCTCATAGTCAGATTGAGCAAGCCGGGTAATTTCACTCCATTCATTTGAATCTGTATACCGGTATTCCCACGATATAGAATAAGTCCCGTTCCCCCCTGAAGGAGAAACTACGTCTTTAAGTAGAATATCATTCCCAAAATATTGATGATAGCCGATTTTTCCCGCAAATAAAGGAGTGACAGTATTATTTTGTGCCGTTAGACAAGTGCCTGTACCCAACAATATTAATAATATTATGATCCGAAGTTGTTTTATCATAGCTTATAATTGTATTTAAATTCCTGAATTAATTGTTTTCTTCCGTTTCTTTCCAAATAAGATTCTTTAAGGTACCCAAACTGATCATAGCCATATTTAGTAGTAAAGCCATCAGAAGTAGTTATTGAAGTAACCCCAACGTACGGTTTATACAGAAACGTTTTAATAAAGACCGGATGGTTACCTCTAAAAGCCATCCGTAGTTTATTTAGCTCACGCTCTAATTGATATTCTCCATATCCTTGCAGATAGGATAAATCATTATTTTCATGACCTAAAACGCTTTTTACAGAGTCGTATGTCGCCCCTTGTATTTCCGCTATAAGATATTTATAATTATATCCCCATATATAGCAGGTATGATTATTATTTTTATCAACATATTCTAATATATTTCCTTTTTTATCATACGATACATAAGTCATTTCTCTTTTCAGCCCAAGGGGTCCATCGTGAGATACATCAACATAAGCAGGTAATAGCAGATTTTGATACAGTCCATATTTTATCTGTTCACGATAAACTTCCTCACCATTATATTCGGTTATAGTTTCAACCGGATAATCGAGCATATTCCTTTCTACCATAAGATTACTTATAGCATCTGTATAGTTATAGGGGTACTTTATATTCTTTATCCTACAATCACCACCACCATTTTGAGAGGTACGAATAACTTTTATCAACTGGTTCTTATCATCATAGACATAACCTTCTTCTGACACAACTGTTCCCCGTCAAAATATTCACTAACGACTTTCTTACTCAACAAATCCCTTCCGGACATGACCGAGTAAGTCATATATTTGAAAAGAGATGGCCTGGAAAGCTCGATCGTATGAGCAAAATCATACGTATCCTGATAAACAGGAATAACAACTTGCTCCATCTTAATTCCTCCGTCCATAACCAAACCAGCGCTTCTACAATAGGTATAATCTTCCTTTTTAACTAAACGTCCGTCCGAATTAAAGTACCGGCATGATGCAATGTTAGTCTTTATTCCATATTGATATCTGTGTATATAAGATTTCCATCCCCTGTTATTCAGTAAATCAGGGCTTCCTACATATTTCTCATTAGTATTTTCAGGCATCACATCTATGTAAAGAGGTTGAAGCAGGTTAAAAAGATACGAAATCTTATTTTCACCTTTTTCCTGTTTGTTATATACATGTACTTGCGGATACTCTACGAAAAAATTACTACTAATGTTAGCATCTCCAAAAGCCACCGGAGAATAAATACGTGAGCAAAATGAGACATAATCATAAAGCCCTGGAGATGTACTATATTGTATTCTGTTCTGTTTCACATCTGCAAAGGTTTCACAACTCAAATGAAAACTAGGAACACCAATTCCATCCTCATTTTCTCCATATTTATACCTTTGCTCATGTAAATTGCCATTATCATCATAAATTTTAACATTACTCAATCTGATACCGGCCCCCTTCACACGAGCGGAATTCAATAAATACTCATTGGGTTCATATATGAATTCTTGTGACCCACCGATAGGAAAATATATCTTCTTCAGAGAAAAAAGATGTGCTTTTGTGTTATCCGAATCATTTTTGAAGTTCACATTTGGAATAATCTGGGATAACTTCTTGATGACATCATCGTACAAACTTGCTCCAGGAACGGGTTTAAAAAACACAAAACTATCATCTACAAATTCACGGCTTATTACAGGCAGATCCACTTTATCCAACGATGTGGAAGAATACAAATAATATCCCCATAAATCAGATGTATAATGCGTATTATCATATTCACCCAATCCTAAGTCAGAAGGTGTATAATATGACAAATAATACTCTTGGCCATCCATTTCCAGCCTGTCTAAAAAGAAATGCGGTCGTTTGTTCATCCCGGAATATGAGAGGTTGATTTGTTTTATAATATCACCAGACTGCTTATCAACAACGGTTATACTATTTACTGAGTTGGAGTAAATGCCATCTGCCGACGCACGCAAGAAATTCACTTTTATTCCATTCGCCTCAATCCCTGACAATAAGAAAGTTGTATAGTTGAGTAAAGTTATATTAAAGTTCAGCGCAGTGCTTAGTTCATATTCTTGTTGTACTCGGACATCTCCTTCATCTTGTACGTACATACGGTAAGCATAAGAATCATTTACAGACAACGTCTTATATTCCGGCTCTGTAATAGAACGGTCCGTATATCCGACATAGTCAAAACGAACCGTATCATTTTTCGCCGTTACAATACTTTTCAGAGCCCATCCTGTAGTTCCCGACGAAATATCCGTTCGATAGGCGTCCTCATGAACATGTTCGCTGGCATTACCACCATAATTATAAGTAATACCATGTCCATCAACAATTTGAAACCCGGTCAGCAATCCTCCTGTTAAGATAGGAGTAATTTGGCAATTTATCTTTTCCAGGATTTCAACCTTATCCAATGTAGACGGATCCGGAAAAACAAAATGACCACTCTCGCTTAATGTACTAAATGTAAAAATATCACATCCCTGGTCCCACGATGCGACAGAGAAATAGGAGACATTACCCATTATTCCAGACGAAAAAGCAGACAGATATTTGTCTACATCAATATGATTATTCAATTTATTTAAATCATCAAATAATGTAGGCACTCTTTTCATTGCTTCATCCGGATAGCCAATAATCGCCCTAGATATTCTGGCGGCAGGGGATAATGTCCAGCCCACTCCGACATCACCAGACGGTTGTTTATATTTGACTCCGCAAGTATTATATGAGATATTAATGGGAATATTGAGGCCTTTCACTTCAATATCATATAAATTGATATCAATAGTCTTTTCTCCACGAGCTGAAATATCATTATTGAAATATTTCTCATAAAAATTTTCTATTAACTGACTTTGGGGAGAAGACGGTATCACATCCGGTGACTTAAACTGCTGCGCCATAGCAATTGAGTAACTGAAAGTCACTACAATGAGTAAAAAAATCTTCTGTATATATATTGTTTTCTGCATTTTAATAAATATTTTTATATTTCTAATTATCTATCGTTCAATTAATTATCTAACCATCAAAATTGCAGGACGGCGCGCACGTCCCACAATTCAACTAATTACAGATTCATCGCATTAGCGCCCAAAACGCCAGCCAAAGCCGAAGCCACTGCGATAACCACCTTAAGGATCATATCCCAAACTGATTTCTTCATTGCCATCATTTACCTCCTTTCTGTTCCTTAATGTGTTGTGCTACTCTGTGTTCTTCCGTGTTCTCTGTTTTGATAGCAAACTCCTCAAGTTCCTTGAATTCCTTTGCCACCTCAAAACACGGGCACGATTTAATCCACTCTTCCGGCTCTATCTCACCGTTTCCGTTCAAGTCCGGTGAAAGATCCCGGTGTCCGCATACCCGGCAGCCGGGAAATTTCTCCTGTAGTTGCCCGATGAGTTGCCGGAGCGTAGCCCGCTGCGCCGGAGTCCGGGTATCTGCCGGGCGTCCCCGGCAGTCCAGACCACCCTCATAGCAGATACCTATTGAATGAGCATTGAAACCTTTTGCGTGCGCTCCGACACATTCGATGGGGCGGGTGAGGTGCACTGTTCCATCCTTGCGGATGTAGTAGTGATAGCCTGTTCCGTTGAATCCGCGACGTCGGTGCAGCCGGTCCAAATCTTCCGGAGAGAGCGTACAATCCCCCCGCGTGGCGCTGCAGTGCACCACGATTAAATTAATAATTCGCATGTTAGTGGATAATTAGTTTACTAGTCTAGTTAAAAAGTTCCGTTTAGTCAGCCATTCGTGTTTGTGTTGCGTCATACAGACAGACTATGCTGCCGGATCCGGCGCTTCTCCACTACCGCCGGAACCACCACCGTCATCGGGTTCACCGCTATTTCCGCCACCCGAAGCCGAAGTTTCGGCAAGGTCGAAACGGACACACTTGGCACCTGTCACCAAAGAGCGGGTAGCGGTGGTACGGTCGGGATTCTTGGTATAGTTGGGCAGGAAACGGACGGTAAGGGAAGCCTGGGCAGCCGATACTTTTTCCGGCAGTTCCACCCCTTTGCCGTTGGACTTCATCACCATACGGAAAGTCCCGAAGCCGTCGAGCGTTACACTTTCCGATGCTTGCAGATGCTGGACAGCCACTGTCACCAGATTATCGAGCGTGTTCTTCACGTCACCGGTGGAGAGAGACGAGTAAGCGGCTATCTCTTTGGCGAGTTGGGTGGTTGACACATTGGCCGTGTATATCACACGGGGATGAAATAATTTCTTTTTGTTCTTGTCTTCCAGAACGGACTGGAAGGGTTTGTACAATACTGGCATAATTGTAATAGTTTTTACGTGTTAATAAATTAGTTTAGTGTTGTCCTTAAGCTTAATGACACTGTAAAGATACGGGTATTATTCAGACTGACCCAATCATTTTTTCAAAGTGCGTTCATAAATTAATTAATTACGCTCAAAAGATAATGTCCCGGCAATTTGATTTTTCCATTGCTCCCGCGAATGTTGCTGAATCCCTTCCACACAGGGTTTCCGATAGCTCCGAAGTTACTTTTCAGGATAATGGCATATTGCTCGGAAGGCGGAATCTTGTAAGAGTGAAGATTCTCCAGCAGTCCCTCGAAGTTACGCTGCGTGCCGTCGGACGGTGGTTGCAGGTTGTCGATGTCTTCCTGTGTCATCACCTTCCTTCTTTTCAAGATTTTTCCTCCTCTATCCTCTCCTTGAGGAGAGTCAGAGAGGTGGTTTAATTTGTTTTCCTTTGTTTTAATTTGTTTTTCTTTGTTTTGTGTACCCAATGTCGACATTTCGGCTTCCGATGTTGCAGAATCGGTGTTTGATGTTACAGAATCAGCAGTTGATGTTACAGCATCGACTGTTTCGTTATCAGCATCATCCGCACAGCTTTTGCTACTTTGAGAAGAGTGGTACGATGCAAGCTCCTCCGCTTCCAACAGGCAGTAGTCCGGCTCTATCAACGAACTGCTGCGCCGCTTGGTGATAAAGAGGTACTGCCGTTGGATATCGGCGGAAGTCAGGATGCCGTATTGGCGGAAAAGCCCGGCATCAAACAGACCACATTCCACGGACAGGGCGATGATACGTTTCACATCATCCATATCCGTGTTGTAAAGGCTGTCCGTCAGTTCATCGTAAAACTCATCACTGGCAGAGATATAATATCCTTTTCCGGCATAGATGTACGACAGCGTTTCTACCAATGTGGCAAAAGCAGCATCACCTTCCCGCTTCATGACACGACGCACCACGCGGTCGTGCATGAAACTGGTGCTCATGGGGAAATAATCCAACCCCTGTTTTATTCTTCCCATAGTGCGTGTAGTTTTTCCTTTTCCTGCTTCCGGCGAATACTGTCCGCCACCACCTGACGGGCATGGCGGATAAGGAGCATCCGCAAAGCGTAGTCCTTTACCTCGGTTATTACCGGATAAGAAAGAGGTTTGTTTTCAAATGATATATTTTTATCCTGATTGCGATGTCTGCGCGTGTTTGCCTTACGGCATTCCTTGCAGTAATTATCTGAAGTCCGGGTACGCTGATTCATATAAAAGGCTTCCTGTGGGAGCTTCCGCTTGCAACATCCGCAGATGTGTAGAGATTGATTCATAATGGTTTCCATACTGCTTTCCGTTTTTACAATTTTCATATTTAAATATTCGTGTGTATATTAGAGATATATCGCTTGCGCGCAGGACATATAGTTGCTGTATATTGGAGATATATCGGCTGCACATTGGGTATATAGATGCTACACACAAGATATATAGATGGTGTAAGCGGGCTCAATATTACTTCCGCCCGTCCGGCACGGCTTCCTTAAAAAGGGGGTGAATGAGGTATTTTGCAACCTTTCGTAAACTTTTTGCGGTTTCTCATGGTTTTTCTATTTAAAATTTATAATTTTGAAACATCTTTGTGATTTCGTCGCTACAAAGATAAAATAGTTTTCACAAAGAAAACAAATGATTTTGAGAATTAACTTTAAAAAAGTAGATAACAAATTATCAATGAGCAATTAACGAGTTTATGAATTTTTACATCAAAAATAAACGATAATAGAATGGATACATTTTTGGATGTTACAGGAATAGTGAAGCGTGCCAAACAGGCGCTAAACTTCAAGAACGACAGCGAATTAGCTGAATATTTAGGCGTCTCACGCGCTACAGTATCCAATTGGGGTGCACGAAATAGCATTGACTTCCGCCTGTTACTCGATAAATTCGGGGACAAGGTGGACTACAATTGGCTATTATTGGGAAAGGGAAATCCGAAACACCAGTCAAGATATTGCGAAAGCGAACTGGTGCAGGGAGAAGTCGAGATTATACACAATCCGAAAACACCCGAACCAATAGACGACCGTAGCGTGACATTATACGATATTACGGCAGCTGCAAACCTGAAAACATTGTTCACCAACAAAAAGCAGTATGCACTGGGAAAGATATTAATTCCGAATATTTCCATCTGCGACGGAGCAGTCTATGTCAACGGAGACAGCATGTATCCTATATTGAAATCGGGAGACATTATCGGATATAAAGAAATCAGCAGCTTCGACAATGTCATTTACGGGGAAATATATCTGGTGTCGTTTATGATTGACGGAGACGAGTATCTGGCAGTGAAATACGTGAACCGTTCCGATAAGGAGGGATATCTCAAACTAGTGAGCTACAATACACACCACGAACCGATGGACATTCCATTTGCGGCCATCAATGCAATGGCGATTGTGAAGTTCTCCATCAGAAGGCACATGATGATGTAAATCTCATCGTAAAAGAGAGCCAAGAACACGGAAAAAACACAGAGGACACAAAAGACACAGAGATTAAAGAAGATAATACCTCTGCGTTTTTTGCGTCCTCTGCAATGAGAAATATAGTAAGCCGTAAGAAGCGCATTAAATGAAATAATCTGCTAATTCGTGCAATATTTGTTCGATCTTAAAATTCTCTTGCAAACTAATTTGAAACGACCTCTTCCCCTTTCAGCGTAGCCGAACTGGCTTCCGTGACACGCACGTTGACAAAATCACCTACACGGTGCGTACCTCTGTCGAACACCACCACACGGTTCTGCTCCGTACGGCCGAACAGCTGGTCGCGCGAACGCTTGGAAACTCCTTCTACAAGCACTTCATACGTTTTACCGATGCAACGCTGGTTGGATTCGGCAGACAAACGGTTCTGCAAAGCGATAATTTCGTTCAGGCGGCGCACTTTCACCTCTTCGGACACATTATCCTCAAGATGCTTCGATGCATACGTTCCCGGACGTTCGGAGTATTTAAACATGAAAGCAGCATCGTATCCACATTCTTCCATCAGCGAAAGTGACAAGGCATGATCCTCTTCCGTTTCAGAATGAAAACCGGAGAAAATATCGGTAGTCAATCCGCAATCGGGGATGATACGTTTGATAGCTGCCACCCGGTCCAGATACCACTCACGGGTATATTTACGGTTCATCAGTTTCAGAATACGCGAACTGCCGCTCTGCACAGGCAGATGGATATGTTTACACACATTGGGGACTTGCGCAATTACTTCCAACGTCTCATCGCTCATGTCTTTCGGATGGGAAGTTGTGAAACGAATACGCACTCCCGGAGCAGCTTCGGCCACTGTTCGGAGCAACATCGGGAAAGTAACCACTTCGCCTGTCGGTCTTTCAAAACGGTAAGAGTTGACGTTCTGCCCCAACAAGGTGACTTCCTTATAGCCTTTCGCCACGAGGTCTGCCACTTCATTCAGGATGCTTTCTACGTCACGGCTACGCTCACGTCCACGAGTATAGGGCACGATGCAATAGGTGCAGAAGTTATTGCAGCCACGCATGATGGATACAAAACCCGAAATATGATTGCCGCAGATACGCGACGGAATCACATCCCGATAAGTCTCGGTAGTAGAAAGTTCCACATTGATTGCTTTTTCACCGGTTTCTACGGCAGCAATCAGGTCGGGCAACGTCAGGTAAGCATCCGGCCCCACAACGAGGTCGACATGATGATTCGTTATCAGATCATCCTTTACCCGTTCGGCCATACAGCCCAATACACCTACAATCAGGTGCTTTTTCTTTTTCTTCAGCGAGTGGAAAAACTCCAGGCGATTCAGAATCTTCTGCTCCGCATTGTCGCGGATGGAACAGGTATTCATAAACACGGCATCGGCTTCCTCCAGCGTTTCGGCTACGGAATAACCCGCCATTTGCATCACCGAGGCAATCACCTCACTGTCGGCTACGTTCATCTGGCAGCCATAGGTTTCGATAAACAACTTTTTGTTGTCATCATTCATTTCAGTTGCGGATTTAAAGTCCGCTCCCGTTAATTCGTTCATACTCAAATCTTAGTTTAAAAATTCGGATGCAAAGATACGGCTTCGCTTTCAATAAGTAGTGAATTGATATCAAAATAACGCAAAAACTTATGATTTGGCAAGCAAATTTGTAATTAATGTTAAGGGAATAAACATTTTTAGGCGATATGCTTGGCAAATTTAAATTTATTTTTCACATTTGTGCAATGAAAGAAACATTAGATTTTTTCATAGTTAAGGTTTAGGTTAAAAAAATTAAGGGGAGCTGTGAAGCTGCCCTTTTTTCATACCCAAATGTTAGTTCAAACCAGATAAAATGCCTACCTTTGGCGGATAACTATTTAGAAGTGAAGCACAATGGAAGATTTTTTGAAATTTCTCTTGATAGCAGGTGTCATTCTTGTGGGAATATTCAAAGAGGTGAATAAAAATAGCAAGTCGAAAAAGGCTCAAAATAAACGCCCTGTTCCCCCAATGTCATCTCCCACAGAAATAGATCCGGATGTTGTTCCTATGCCCGAAGCATGGGGCAGAGGCAAATCGCTCGACGAATTGTTCCCACCCGCATCTTCTTACGAGCCAACCGTAGCCAAACCGGCTGCGAAACCAATATCGAAACCGGTTGCACAACCAGCGTCGAAATCCAAAAAGAAAAAAGAAGAAGTATCCGTCGCTGCATCCTTGGCAAACAGTGCCGCACAGGATGAGCGAAATACCAGGCAAGGCTCTCACTATAACACTCCTCACGAATCACCCAACGAACAAGACTTCACGATTCATTCAGCAGAAGAAGCCCGACGCGCTATTATCTGGGGAGAAATACTTCAACGAAAGTATTAGAAAAGGAGAAATGAAAGCATTGCCAAATGCACTAAATATATCAGAGAAGATTAAATATTACACATTGGTTATAAGAACATTGAGCTAAGAGCATTGAGCAATAACTAACCATAATTTATCAACTGTTTTTTAACACGAAATTTACTATTTTATGTCATTCAATCGTATTTCGGCAGCGGAAGCTGCAAGCCTAATCAAACATGGCTATAACATCGGCCTAAGCGGATTTACTCCCGCCGGAACGGCCAAGGCTGTAACAGCCGAACTCGCAAAAATTGCTGAAGCAGAACATGCGAAAGGAAACCCGTTTCAAGTAGGAATTTTCACAGGCGCATCAACAGGGGAATCCTGTGACGGCGTACTGTCACGTGCCAAAGCCATCCGCTACCGCGCTCCTTATACTACCAACGCCGACTTCCGCAAAGCTGTGAACAACGGAGAGATTGCCTACAACGACATACACCTCTCACAAATGGCACAGGAAGTACGCTACGGGTTCATGGGCAAAGTGAACGTAGCCATCATCGAAGCCTGCGAAGTGACTCCCGACGGAAAGATTTATCTGACTGCCGCCGGTGGTATTTCGCCGACTATCTGCCGTCTTGCCGACCAGATTATCGTGGAGTTGAACAGCGCACACAGCAAGTCCGGTATGGGTATGCACGACGTATACGAACCGCTCGACCCGCCTTACCGCCGCGAAATACCGATCTACAAACCGAGTGACCGTATCGGACTGCCTTACGTTCAGGTAGACCCGAAAAAGATTATAGGCGTAGTGGAAACCAATTGGCCGGATGAAGCGCGTTCTTTCGCTGCTGCTGATCCGTTGACCGACAAAATCGGGCAGAATGTTGCCGACTTCCTTGCTGCCGACATGAAACGCGGTATCATCCCGTCTAGTTTCTTGCCTTTGCAATCGGGTGTAGGAAACATCGCCAACGCTGTACTCGGTGCATTGGGACGTGACAAAACGATTCCTGCATTTGAGATGTACACAGAGGTTATCCAGAATTCCGTAATCGGATTGATTCGCGAAGGACGTATCAAATTTGGTAGCGCCTGCTCACTGACTGTTACAAACGACTGTCTGGAAGGCATTTACAACGATATGGATTTCTTCCGCGATAAACTGGTTCTCCGTCCGTCGGAAATTTCCAACAACCCGGAAGTGGTTCGTCGTCTCGGTATCATTTCTATCAATACAGCCATCGAAGTTGACCTGTACGGAAACGTAAACTCAACTCATATCTCCGGAACTAAAATGATGAACGGTATCGGTGGTTCGGGCGACTTTACCCGCAACGCTTACATCTCTATCTTCACTTGTCCGTCTGTGGCAAAAGAAGGTAAGATCAGTGCAATCGTGCCGATGGTTTCTCACCTCGACCACAGCGAGCACTCTGTAAACATCGTTATCACCGAGCAAGGTGTTGCCGATCTTCGTGGCAAGAGCCCGAAAGAACGCGCACAAGCCATCATCGAAAACTGTGCACATCCCGACTATAAAGAGCTTCTTTGGGATTACCTCAAACTGGCAGGTAACAGAGCGCAGACTCCGCACGCTATACACGCTGCACTGGGTATGCACGCAGAGTTGGCTAAGAGTGGCGATATGAAGAATACCAATTGGGCTGAATACGCTAAGTAAACAGAATATAGAATTTACAGTATTCGATTCAAAACAAGTATAATTGTATTCTCTGGTAAACAAAATCCAACGATTTTTGCTTATTA
>ERZ838827.872-NODE-872-length-29149-cov-4.300302_pt1 | contig 29149 bp, 25 predicted proteins | sample MGYA00519881_ERZ838827 | MGnify/ENA primary metagenome ERZ838827 (study PRJEB31850, sample SAMEA3708842) | human gut metagenome | biome: human gut; feature: human-associated habitat; material: faeces | place: China | collected 2014 ...
TAGAAAAAACAGATATTGTAGTACAGATTGTGCTAATAAACATAGATACAATGTAAAGATAGAGAGGGAATTTGATGAGTTATTGCAAAATATGTAAAACAGAACTAACTTGGGAGAACGCAACCTTGTGCGTGAAATGTGGAGTATCTTTATGTGAGGATTGCTCCACAAAAAATAAATTTAAATGCGATAAATGCGCAGATAAACAAAAGATAAAGATACCAGATGTGATAAGACGTTCATCAATAGAAGATTATAAGTCTTGTCCATACTATTTTAAATTACACGTTATAGACGGTAATGAGCCTAGACAAAATGTACTTGCTAGATTAGGTAGTGATTTACACGATTTATACGAACACATACAACGTGGTGATGTAAGTATAGAAGAAATGGAAAGTCAATTAGATTGGATTATGTCTCACATCGAAGAAGATTATCCAGAGGAAGATATGCAAAGAGTGTGGGAGAGAGCTAGAACGTGTAATAACTCGTTTATAAACCTACTACCAACACTTACTAACAAAGCTATACAGTATGAGGAACGTATAAACTTCTCAATAGGTAAAGATATACCACAAGTTACAATAGCTTATGATAGACTTGAGGAAGATGAAAATGGAGACCTTCATATAGTCGATTGGAAAACAGGTAAAGTAATGAGTGGTAAGAAGCTAACAACAGACCTACAACCTGCTTTATATTTAAAAGCAGTAGAAAGTAAGTATGGAAAAATGCCTAAGAGTTTTAGATTGATTTATGTAGGTGATGTTGATAAAGGTGGTAAGTACAAAGAGCGTGTATTTGAGTCAATAGACGGTAATAAGTTTGTTTGTAGAGTAGGCAAAAAAGAATATGTACAAGATATAAGCGAACAAATAAAGGTAGTTCAAAAACTATTTGCACAAATCAAACAAGGTAAGTTTTCAATACCTGCTAAACCAGATTATTTTAAGTGTAAAATGTGTGATTTCAAATCAAAAGGATTGTGTAATGGTAATGATGTGCAAAATTGGATAAATATTAATGAGGAAAGGCAGAAATACGGATGGTAAAAGTAAAAATATTAAAAAATGGAGATACATTTTGGTTAGAAAGTAAAGTAAATAATTTTATAAATGATAATAAAATAGAAATTATAGATATAAAATTTGAAGCAGAAAATAAAATGTATTACGCAATGGTAATGTACAGAGAAAGACAAATAAATGGATAAATAACTTAGGGGGAAAATATGAATATAATAAATACAAAAGAAATAGCACAAGAAATAAAGGATGCGTTTAAGGCTTCAATGACAAAAGGCATTGCTCCTAAATTAGTTATATTACAAGTTGAAGGAGATAAAGCATCAGACTCTTATGTTAAAAACAAAATTAAATTAGGTAAAGAGTTAGGTATAGAAGTTGAACATACGCTATTAAAAAACGATATACCACAAAGAGATTTAGAAATGATTATAGAGTATTACAACACAGATTGTGATACAAATGGTATAATAGTTCAATTGCCACTTCCAAAACACTTAGACGAGCGTAAAACTCTTGATACTATTGATGTGGAGAAAGACGTAGACGGTCTAGGTACTAAACAAATAGGTAGATTAGCTACTCAAAGCGGTAAAATAATGTACCCTTGTACTGCTCTTGGTGTTTTAAATATGTTAATTAACATCACGGAATTAGAAGGTAAAGATGTAGTAATAGTAAATAGAAGTAATTTAATAGGTAAACCACTTCAAATAATGCTTACAGATGAAAATGCAACTGTTACAATGTGTCATTCAAAAACTAAAAACTTAAAAGAGAAGATACAAAACGCAGATATAGTTATAACAGGTATAGGTAAAGCTAAATTCTTTGATAAGAGTTATTTTAAAGACGGACAAATAATAATAGATTGCTCTATGAATATGTACGAAGGTAAACTTTGTGGAGATGTAAAGGTTGAAGATTTAGAAGAACTTGATGTGCTAATAGCATCTGGAACAGGTCATACAGGAGTAATGACAGTTCTATCACTTATGTATAATACCTTAATGGCAAAAATATGGGGGTAAGTAAATGGAGTTTAAAATAACAAATCACGAAGTAGAAAAGATAAAAAACGCATATTTTAATGGAGAAAAACAAAAAGATATAGCGAAAAAATATGGAATAACACAAGGGCACGTATCAAGTATAATAAGTGGAAGAAAAAGGAGTGATATAAAGTTGAGAAAATTAGAAGGTATAACTAAAATAAATATAACTAAAGGCGACGGTTATATGAATATAGAAGTACACGGACATAATGAGGATAGCATAACTTGTGCAGGTATAAGTGCTATAATACAAACTTGTGAATTAGGACTTAAAGCATTGGCAGAAAGTAGAAAAAATGTTATAATTAAAGAGTACGAGCAAGATATTTGCGATATGTAAGTTATAATATTGGAGGAATAATATGAGGGCAGTTTTTACACAAGAGGAATTAAACGAAATAAGACATTTACAAAACAACCTAGACATAAGAGTAAAGAACGAGAATGATATACCTATGGATGCTAACCTAAGTATAGAAAAGTTTTTAGCTTTAAAAACAGAGTTATTCGAGTTAGCAAACGAGATAGAAAGTTTCAAATATTGGAAGAAAAACAAAAATAAAACTAATCAACTAGAAGAAGCGTGTGATGTATTACATTTTGTAATGAGTATAGCGATAGATAATGACGTTGAATTAGTAGAAGAAAAACAACCAGAAAGTTATAATCCAGATGATTATGATATGAACGATTTAATCGGTATGTTAGATTGTATGATAAGCGATATGTTTATCGAAAAGAATTGGGAAGATTTAAACCCACTATTAATGGTATTAGGAATAGTAGTTAATAAGTGTGGATACGATATAGAAGATTTATACAAGTGCTATAAAGACAAAAATAAAGAAAATCACAAAAGACAAGATAATAAGTATTAAAAATATAAAATAGCTCGTGTACCAAGATGTACAAGGAGTTCCTAGCATCATTAAGGTGTTGCTTGAATAATTAATCAAATAATAAATTAAAAGCCCTTAGAATTGCTCCTAGAGCGTCTAAGGGTTATTATATAGGGGGGAAAGATGAAGAAAAAAGAATGGACATTAGAAGAAGCTAAAGAAGATTATAAAAAACGTAGAAAAAAACATAGAAGTTGTAAAAATTGTAAATTTGCACATACATATGAATATATAAGTTGTGAAGTAATAAATGTATTAAAAAAAATATATTTTCCAAGATTAAAAGCAAAATTCTGTAGATATTACAAATAAATGGGGGATGAAATGAGTATGGACGACTTAATAAGATTAAAACCTAAATACCCAAATCAAGAATTAAACGTAGTGATACCTCTTGGGGTGAGTGTAAACCACCTTTATATGTTTAAACGTGGTAGAAGGTTTATGACGAAAAAAGGTCAAGATTATATGCAAAAGGTGATGATGATTGTAGATAATGCAGTCAAATCACAAAATTACAAATTAGAAGAAGAAGGTGTGTGGTTAGTATGTGAATTAACGTATTACTTCCCAGATAAACGTAGAAGGGATTGCCACAATATGCACAAAATAGTTATGGACGCACTAGAACACGTAGCGTTCAAAGAAGATAGGTGGGTTTTAGTACGTGATATGCACGTAAGTTTAGACAAAGAACTACCGAGAATAGAGGTAAAATTATACCCAGAAAAGGTATGTGGACAAAAACTTGTCAAGTCTTTTTAGTAAATCTGTGGATAAGTTTTTTTCGACAAAGCTACACACAAGTAATTGCAACGTGTGTAGCACTTTTTTATGTTATCCAAAACCTGTGGATAAGTTGTTAATATCTGTGGATAACTATGTGGATAACATATGTGGATAAAAACCTATGCTATAATGTATTTGGGGGTAGGGGGTTAAGAAACGTGTTAATAACGTGTAACAAACTTAACTCAATACTTCATTCCCTGTAAACGAGTTTATCGAGTTTACAACAACGAAGTTGTTTAGAAAGGTTTTAAGTATAACTATGCGTATATACGCACAGAGCGATGACTCTGCGTCATTTTCAAATCAAAGATTTAAAAATAAAAAGGAATTAATACATTTACAAACTCCGAGTATAGAATATTTTTTTTCTGATTTGAATAAAACGAAGTTTTTACGTTATTTTTGAATTGGAAAGTATTGACAAAAGTTGTAAAAGAAACTATAATTATATATGTAATAACATTTAATCGTATGTTGTTGCACCTCCTTATTATCGATTATATTTTTTTTTTAAAGTAAAACTATTGTTTCTGTAATGTTAAATGGATCTATTCACTTCTAACTGATTTAAAGAGAAAATTCAAACATTTACCTCCTTTCAACTAAGTGCGTTGGGTCGAAACAACGCACTTTGAAATTATATTCCACGTCAACAGAGGTTTTTACCTCTTTTATATAGGAGTGTGGTGTAATGGTAACACAACGGTCTCCAAAACCGTAGACGTGAGTTCAATTCTTACCACTCCTGCCAATGGTCGTAAGACCAAATATAATTTTTAAAAATAACATTTTATTATCATTAATAACTATTTTGTAAAATTTTATTAAATGTAGTATTTTAACAGTTGGTGTAACTCAAATAGCGTAAATCGTGAACGAGTAGACAAACACCTCGGTATGTGTATAAACTACCAAGACACCAACACAATTTTTCAAATAATATCAACACATTAAAACATTAAAACTATATATAAGTTCAGAACAAAAAGACGAGTACCCAACTACTCGTCTCTTTTTTTATTCTATTCTTGGAAGTATATTAATGACGCTTCTATTCCTTTTGATTTGAGTTCTTCTTGTCTCTTAATAGCGTTATTCTTATCCCTATAACTACCCACTAAAACACGATAGAAGCCAGTCTTAGGTGTTTCAGTAACATCAGTTATAGTTTTATCTAGTATACCTTCTACAATCGCTTTAGCGACCTTTCTAGGGCTTTTTAAGTATACATTCATATCATCTCTATCATCTATAAAGCAAGTCTCTATTAATAATGCAGGCGCTTTAGTGTGTTTAAGTACATATGCGTTATGTGTTTTAACTCCTCTATTTTTAAGACCTACATTTGCGATTTTCTTTACTATTCTTTCTGCGTAAGGTTTCGCTTTACTTGACATAGAGTGTAAAAGTACTTCTGTACCTGTTGTATAACCATTACCTTTCTCATCATTAACACAAGCATTAAAGTGTATTGATACGAATAAATCTAACGGTTGTTTATTAGCTTTATTAACTCTATCTATAAGTTGTTGAGCATTATTCTTTGATTTGTCTACTGTACAATCGTAAATAGTATGACCTTCTTTTTTAAGCATCTCTATTACGATTTTGCCAAGCTCTCTAGTTAAGTTTTGTTCTTTGTAACCACAACCTTGAGAACCTGTTCCTTCTCCACTTAATGTATGACCCATATCTATTCCTATTTTCATATTAAATCTCTCCTTTTATAAGTTTTTTAAGTTCTTCATTTTCTTGCTTTAATTCTTGTACTGCTTTCCATAGTGTAGAAATTGCAGATGTATAATCTATGCTGGTATTTATTTCGTTTTTATCTTCATCATATTCAGTCTTTACAACTTCGGTTGATTTGTCTATGGCTTTTGTGGTTGGTATAGGGTTGTATAACCTTAATCCATCTTTAGTTTCTATTACATCTATACTATTTATCTTATCAAAAACAGGATTACTTGAAACTACCATAGGTTCATCTAAAGACATTCTAGTTGCAGAATATAATATTCCTGCATATAGTGGTGAAGTGTTTCCGCTAGCGGTTAAAAAGTGAAAACTACCACTAGAAGGAGACGCCATAATTCCTGCTCCTAATCTAAAATGGTCGCAATTTACATTCCCGCCATGCGGTAAAAATATTACTCCTCCTGCAATAAATGAACTTCTCAATCCATTATATATAAAGTGTATTGGACCTGTATCTGTAAATGCTATAGAAGAGTTTCCACCTCTTATATAATCACAAGTAATATTTGTTTCAAAGATAGGTACATATAGTGAACCTCTTGCTAGTGCAAGATTATTCATACCATAAATAGCACCACTTACACTCAAAGTTCCACTTAATTTAGCACTAGCACAACTCAAAGCACCTGTACTACTCATAGTCCAAGTTGTAGTACCAGAGCTAGTATTATTTTTACCAATAACATCACCATACATTATAGCACTATGTATGTCTACTTTATCACCAAGTTTGATGCTAGGAGCAGATATTTGTATGCCTTTATATCCTCCAACATGAGAGTCATAAGAAGATATAATTGCACCTTGAGCAAATTTTATACCACCTACACCATTTATCTGACCACTTATCAACTCACCTTTTACACGAAGATTAGTTGTGTCTATATTACCACCATTTATAATAGTGCCACCAAGTTTAGATAAATCTTCAAACTTAACTAAACCTGTAAAATTAAAGCTATCAACAGTTTGTTTAAGTTCTGTATATTTTTGATTGACACCATCAACAGTTTGTTCAGTAGACTCTACTCTATTTGTTATACTATCAAATTTAATATCTATACTTGCACTTTGATTAGTTATAGTTTTATCTACATAATCTTTCATATCATCTGGTGCAGGAGACCAATCAGTAGATTTATTACCTTTTTCAAGTTTAAAATCAGTAAACCAAGCAGTACCATCTCTACCTACCCACGCTCTAACACACACATCCCTATAATCTTTATCAACAGTAATTGTTTTAAACATCTTAGTCCATTGACCTTCAACCATAGTAGTTTTATCGACACTAACACGCATTATAGTTGAGTTAGAAGTATTATTGTCTAATTTACCTTTACATTCTAAGGCAAGTGCTCCATTAAAAGTGTTTCTATCTTCAACATAATACCAACAACTTACAGTATAAACATCTCCTTTTTTCATAGATAAACAGTTTTTATTAGGTAGGTTGTAGTTTTCACATCCTCTGTAACCACTACTTGCAAGTCCTTTTTGTGCACTTTTACAAGAAGGATGCCCATTAAAAGTTTTAGTTGTATCAATAATTACATTAGCACCTAATATCCAATTATTTTTACCGTCAATAAATGCAGAGTTTTTAACTAAGTTTCTAGCACCTATCTCTAAGTTACTTAAATCATTTTTAACACCATTAACAGTTTTATCTATTTTAGATACGCTTTGAGTTATGCCATCAAACTTAACATCTATACTTGTATTGTATTCAGATATAGATTTGTTTACAAAATCTTTCATATCATTTACAACATCATTTAAACTATCATTAGAGTCGGTTTGTGAAGGAGTCCATTGAGATACGATATGCCCTTTCTCTAATTTTATATTTTTTATATAACCACTACCCTCTGGATTGTTATGACCATTAATAACAAAGTAGATAGGTTCTGATGTGTCTATTCCTTTGTGAGTTGTAAACGAATAACTATACCTTTTCCAAGTACCTACATTATCTTGTGAGATAGTTATATCCATTCTTCCGCTATGGTAGTTATAATTATTACTTTCGACATTTTTATGATAAAGTCCTCCGTGGAAACTAAATAAACTCGTATCAGAATATGCGTCAAAAGATATTACGTATTGTTCATTAGGTATTATAATATCTTCTTCATTGTTTATTTCCTGCCTAAGACTTAGTTCTCTGTTAGCCATACTAAACTTCGCATTACGGTTTATAAGAGCTATACAAGGGAAATGAAAGGTTTCTAGGTCTATATGTGGATGATAACCTATCTGTGGGTTTTCTACACTATCATTATAATCTTGCCAATAAGTTAATCTACGAGTACCATTTAATGTTCTATCCCACGTTATTAAATCATCAACAGTAGCTTTACGAGGTGCAGAGTTATTTAAGTAGTTAGTTCCACCAACACTTATATCACCTAATTCTTCTGATACGAAATCTTTAAGATTGTTGATTTGATTTTGTACTTCTGTTTTACTTGCAGTAAGTTTTATACCTTCGTTTAAAATCTCTATGTCAGACTCGGCTTTTTCTAACTTGCTTGTCATAGATGCCATATCTTCCGTGTACTTTTGGTTACTTACTTTAAGTTTTATTTGTTCTTTATTTTGGTCTATTTCTGATTGTTGTCTTTCTATTGTTTCAGATTGTTCATCTTGGTTAAGTTCGATATTAAATATTTTAGATGTTACACTCTCTCCGTCTATATCTATTTTAGTACCGTGTATTGTACCTGTACCATCTTTATTTATATTATCTATAACAGAGTGTATATTAAGTTTACCACCGTCTATATTAGCATCTCCTGCTATTTTATCATTGTTTATAGAACCGTCAGTTATACCTTCACGATATACTCCATTCTCATCATACAATATAGTTTGACCGTCTGCACCACGTACTCTAAGACCATATACAGTACCGTCATCATTCACATCACCCAAAGATACTCTTTCAAATTGTTTAGACCCTATGCCTTCAAATACTTGAAGTCTATTACCTCTAAGTTTTAAATTACCATTAGCACCCGATATTGTTACTTTTGATGTGTCAACAACTCCTGCATCAAGTTTATCTGCACTTACTTTATTGATTTGAGCATCACCTATTGCACCATTTGCTATTATTGTACTACCTGCTACGATAGTACCTGCTTGTATATGATTTGAATTTATCTTGTTGAATAACAAATCACCATTTATAAGTCTATCTCTCCACTCATCAATTTGAATTTTAGTATAATATCTACCATCGTGGTCGTGAACTATTTTTGCATACCTATCATCGTGGTTATGATTTGGTATAGTTGTACCACTATTATCTCCACCACCAGAACCACCAATATTACCTTTTAAAGTTTTCCCTACTTCATATGCAAACGAACTAATTTCTTGTTCTTCATTAAGTTCTGTATAATATGGAGAAGTAGAGTCAACATTAGGGTAAAGAACATTGTTCTCAACCCCTGTTACCCCTTTTTTAAAGGCATCAATATATGCGTTTTTGTGTTTTATAATTTTATCCATACACATCATTACCTTTCTAATTTATCTTCGATTACATCTAAACGTATTAATATTTTTTCAAGAACAGGTACGGTTTTATCTAATTGTTCTCTCATCTCTTTTTCTCTTGTTTGAGAAGAGTATAATACATACCCTAATAACAATATAAACAGTGATAAATAAGCACTAGGGCTATTTACTATTTCATTTATAAGTTGCATATTAAGCTCCACTTTCTCACCCCTTTATAAGTCTAAATTTCTGTACCAATTCCCCTTATTACCTGTTATATAATTTATCCAATCCATAAGTATTTGTTTATCTGTAATTTCTTGACTTTGTTTACCTTCATCTGATTTTTGTTGTCTATTCTTTTCACTATCTAATGTTTTAACTAAGTTTGGCATAAATGGGTTTAAATCCATAAGAACTTCTTTCACTCTTTGCCCTTCAGTTATTTCATTCCACCCAGCTTTTTCACCTTTTTTAACTATCTTATTACCAAAATTACCTTCCCCACGTGATTGTTGTACTAACATACGTAGGATTGGGTTCATTTTGTTTTCTATATCATCTCTTTCAAATGGTATAGCATCTTCAACATTTGGGAACATATTTTGTTTATATAAATAGTTGTATTGGTCTCCGTTTACACTATCAGTAAGATTTGCATAAGGTTTTTGTATCTTTCCATACTTAAACTCTTCGTTTTGGCGTTGTTCTTCTGGTATACCATTTTCTAAACCTTTAGTACCTCTTATTATAGAGTTTATTTTACCTGGGTGTTCAAACATTGAACCATACATAAGTCTTGCGTTGTTTTTATGGAATGTCCAGAATGGGTCTACAAAATCTCCCATAAAATCGTCAACTTTATTTTTCTTACTATAATCAAATAAGTATTTATTTACAGATTTAGAAGCATCCTCTGGAGACATACCTTTTTCGATTTGTTTTATGAAGTGATTTAGACGTGCAGTTTGTTCGTTAGTTCCTAACCATTTCATTATAGGTGAGTTATCTATTTGATCTTCAAGTCTAGAGAATATACCTCTAGCATTTCTTACATCTTCTCCAAGACCGTCAACTACACCTAATTCTTGTGCAAGTTTTCCTATCTCATCATAACTATATGTTTGATTAGTTTTTACATTCTTTATAACGCCATTTTTACCACCTTTACCATTGATTTGTTTAAGTATATTTCTAGCCTCTGTTTGAGGTAGTAAAGCGTCTGCTCCAAATGCAAGATAGTTTTGTCCTTTGTTTTGGAAGAAATTTTGTACGTGCCAACCTGGGTTATATACTGTAAGTCCTTTTTTATAAGAGTTTAACCAACGCTTATACATATCGTAAAGTTCGTTATCTTTGTAGTTAGGCATTTTGTTAGATAGTTTTTCTTTGAATTGTTTGAACGAAGGTATTTTATTTGATTTGTTACCAAATGTTTTTGTAAGGTCTTGTATAACTCCATCCTCATCAACTCCAAGAGGTAATTCAATATCATCAAGAAGTGATTTAGGCTCTGGTAGGTTAAGTTTATCTTCGTAATATTTAAGTCTCTCTTCTGTTCTAGGGTCTATCTTTGCTCTTTTCTTAGATGTGTTTGAGTTTTGACCTAATTTCTTTCTAAGTTCTTCGGAATGTTTTATGTTTTCTTGTTCTATAACTCTTTCAAAATCATCAACGTAATCATCAGTTTTGTTTATGTTACTTAAAAACTCATCAAATGGATTATTAGTTTTATTAAGATTTACATTCACATCACCAAGAGTTTGTATATTGTTTTTACCTCCTAGCATACTACTTATTTCACTACCTAAGTTATCTCCACGTTGTAACATTTTAGGGTCTGGTATATCAAATAACTCATCAATAGTTTTAGCACCTTCTGTCATTAGGTACTTCCATTGTAATTGGTCTGGTGTAAGTTCATCTATATTATCAAGTGCTTTACCATTTATTTTGATGTGAGCCATTTCAAGTGGATTTTTATTTTTAGTAGTGTTCTTAACAACACCATTTAAAGGCTTTGTTCCGTTTAAATTTTTACCTACTTGCATATCTTGTTGTATAGATTGGATTAATTTAAGTTTTTGATTTTTAAGTTCGTTAAAATATACTTTTCTATCAACACCAAGATTATCAAGATATTTAACATTATCTTCTACAAGTAGTCTTATCTTTGCATACTCATCGCCATACTTACCACCTTGAGTAAGTTTAATTTCTTTATTCATAAGTTTTGTTAAGTTATCTATTGCATTACTTACGTTTTTATTAGCATATACATTTTTAAATGTTTGTTTGTCTTTTGATATTTGTATTCCATATTTAGAGTTTACGTATTTAAGACCTATACTCTTACTGTATTCTATTTTATCTTTGGGTTTGATTTGGTTTTTAATGTTACCACCGACATTATTTTGCCTTACGTGATTGTATTCATCAACATTTTTATGGAATAAACCTTGTGCTCTAGGTGATGCAGTTACATCTGGGTCAGAGCCAAGTTCAAATTTATGTTTAGCTTCTCTGATTTGATTTTCTTTACCTTTTGTAGCGTCTATTCTAGCTTGTTTTTCCGCTAATTCATCAAGTGCGTCTTTATAACCTTCTGTACCATCTTTTTTACCATATGTTTTTTTAGCGTAATCATCATAATCATCAACCATATATTTCACTTTTTTATACTCATCATCCCACTTCGCTATCTTTTCACCAAGTTCTTTGTATTCGTAGAATTCTTCTGTATTAAGTGGTTGTATTCTTTTCTTAGTTTGTAATTCTTTATATCTGTCAGTAAGTTCTGCTTTGTTTTTAACACCAAAGTGTGAAGCTAAGTTAGACATCTTCTCATCATATCTATAATCAGTAAGTGAAGCAGATATTTTTCTAGCACCTTCTCCAACAGGTATTTTATTACCTAAAGAGTCAAGTTCTTCTAAAACACCGTTAGCTTGTTTAACTATCATATCATCAACATAATCTAATAATTGATTTGCGTGTCTAGGTGTAACATTTCTTCTAACAACATCTTTGCCATCAAAGAATAAATCATTTAACATCTTAGATACTTCGTGAGCACCTATCTCGCCTTTATCAACTAAATATTTTGCGTTTTTAATTTGAACACTAGCTTCTTCAAGAGCACCTTCTGAAAGTGTATTAACTTTCTGTGCAAAGTTTTTAACACCTGTTCTAAGTAGTCCTTCTCTTTCTTTTATGTTACCTACGTTATCTACAAATTTAGGGTTAAAAACATCTTTAAGAAGTTTATAGTTATTCTCTTTTATATGTTTTTGTTTAGCAAGTTCTTCTGCACTAAATTTAGGTGTGTTTACGTCTTTAGTATTGAAATATCTATTATCATCTTTTATCTTTTGTTGTGTTTCATAACCTCTACGTCTAGTAGTATTTTCTATCATATCAGTTATCTCATCACTACCTTTTACTACTTGTTCATACACTTCTGGTCTAGTTTTTCTAAGGTAATCAAGTGTTGCATCTGCGTTATGAGAGCTCATAGAGTCTATCTTATTTACAAGACCTTCTATATCATCTCCATACTTGTTTATAACTTTTTCGTATCTTGCATAAGGGTTTTGTATGTTATCAATATATGCGTTCATACTTCCATCTTTACCAAACATAGAGTATTGTCCTTTTACATTACCTTTTACAACATCTTCTACCTCATCAACACTATTCATTAGATTAGGTATATAGCCGTCTTTAGTTTGAGTATATTTTTTATTAAGTGTTCTACCATCTATGCTACGTTGTGTTCCTTTAAGAGGTTTATTATCAAGTGTATCAAGGAACTTACCTAGATTAGATGTGTTAGGGTTTTTCTTAACAACGTCTTTAACATTATCCATTGTCTTTTCAAATTGATTATCTAATAATTTATCAGTAGCAGTTTTACCTTTTTTACCAGAGTAAAACACATCATCAGAAGCTCCTGTTACTTTATTACCTTTACCTGCGTACTTCTTAGAGTTAGCCATAAGTTTAGCAGTTTCTTCTGGTACGATACCTGTTGCTAAGTTTGCAGTACCGTTTTTAAGTTCTTTAAACGATTTGGCAGTATTTTTACCAAGTCCTTTTACCACATCAACAACTTTATCTTCAACAATAGTAGGTGCAAGTAAATCCATAACAAAACCTGTTACGTTAAGTAAGTTAGTATCTCTTTTTTTATTCTCTTCGATTTGTTTTTTATATTCTATAGCATCGCTATGTCTACCAGTGTCCTCTAAAAATCTTATTTGACCTTCATCCGCACGTGTTTTAGCTTCACTAAGAAACGACCCCATATATTTACCAAAACCTGTTTTATCAAGCTCCTCTTTATTCGCCTTTAAATTTTCTTTAAGGTTATTTCTACCTTGACTATAATATTTATAATCACGTTTAGGGTCTGCTACCGCTTTGGCTAAATTACCACTATCTTCTGCTACACCTGCAATACCTGCAAGACCGTAACTTCCAATCGCACCTATACTTTTCATAAAATCCATAGCAGGGTCAAGTATAACGTCTTTTGCTCCACCTTTTACATATTCCAAAGCATTACTTATGTGTTTTCCTTTACGTTGATTTGCTTTGGCAGTTTCAATACCGTCCCAAACTTTAGTGTTTAAATGGTCGCTAAACTTTTCTGCATTATCCCATTTGTGAGAACTCATCAATGCGTACTTTTGTTTAGGCATATATTCTTTATTGTTTAGTGTACCTGTGTTTTTATAACTCTCTTTTTCATAGTCTTTAAGAAGTCTTTTATTACTGTAAAACCCATCATATTTAGTTCCGTCTGCTTTTGTACCACCTTTTACGTATTTAGGCTTTCCTGTTTGGTAGGCATATTTTGCTTCATATGGGTTTTCACCGTTTTGTTTCTTTACATATCTACTTCTTTTCATCCCCTTAGTATCTATATAATCATCACCATAACCGTGTACTTTTTGACCTTCTGCTAAGTTTTTCTTAACACCATAAACTGTTTGATTAACTGATTTAGTATAGTTACCTTTTATGTAGTTCTCATCTGATTTGGACATTTTTTTATTGTACTTTGCGTTTTTATTAGTAACTCTATTTATCTTGTTTTGTTGAATTTGTTGTTCAAACTTTTTCTTTTTAGAACTCATAAAATCCTCCTTTCAATTATTTTTTCTTAAATATTTTCTTTACTGTCTTTTTAACTTTATCTTTAAACTTCTTAGTTTTCTCTTGTTGTTTTTTCTTTTCTGCCATTTGCTTTTTGATGTACGCTTGGTTTTTAGCACCAAAACTTTTATTAATTTCAACACGTTTCTTTTGTTGTGCTTTAGCTTTTTCTTGTTTTTTAGTATTTTTCTCTTTTTGTTTAGAAGTTTTATTTTTGGAATTTTTATTCTTAGAACCTTTCATAATATCGTTATGTATGCTCTCTACATTTGCTTTATGGTTTTGTTTCATTTTAGCGAAATTATCATTAGAAAATCTATTCATAACTTTAGCTTTAGTTCCTTCTTGAGTTTTCTTTACTTTATCTATATAATCTTTTCTTAATGGCGATTTATGTTGATACACAGTATCTCCTATGTTATAAGCACCATTCGTACTTCTTGCTACTGATTTGTTTATAAGGTGTTTTAATGCAGTTTCTCTAGTATTGTTTAATCTCTCATCAACTGTTTTATTAAGTCCGTAATAACTGTTATACATAGGTGAAACAGAGTCGTTATATATACTTGCTCTTTCCATTAAGTCGTAAACTCCACCTGTGTCTACTGCATTATACACATCAGTTGAAAGTTGTTTAAATTTGTTATCTACTGCTTGTTGTGTTATCTCGTCATTAAGTGTCTCTGCACTTATTTCTCCACCGTCATAGTTTTGATAACCACCATAATAACCTCTTGAATAAGGGTTATAACTTCTTGAATAACCAGAATATCCACGTCTTGAATATCCACCACCACCGCTTCTTGAGTTATCTGCCATTTCTTTATCGTGGTCTCTATCTAATTTGTTTTCACCAGATTGCCAATTGTTTTGACTATCTTGTTGTTCTTTATCAAACTTGTTTTGAAGCTCTTGCATCATTTGTTGGAATTCTTTATCTTTTTGTGCTTGTGCTTCTTCCCACGCACGTTTTTCTTCAAGTAGTTTTTGTTCCCAATCACGATTATCTTGTGTTTTATTATCTTCTCTGTTCCAATTCATTAACTTTTCAAAGTAATCTGTTTGGTATCCATTTAATTTATTTTGGTAATCATTGTAGTTTTGTAAGTGCCCCATATTTAATTGAGCTAAAGAGTTGTTCATTTCGATTTGTAATTTATTAAGAAGTTCATTACGTTTATTAGAAGTTTCTACTAAATTCTTGTTGTGATTTATATTTGCTACGTTTTCTAAACCTAATTGTTGAGGTGAGTATTGTATACCACGATTTGTACCAGATACGTTTAATTCTTCCATTTGGTTATACTTCTGTTCGTTTAGTGTATCAACAGATTGTTTATAAGCGTTCTCTGCTTCTAGTTTAGATTGTTCGTGTTGTTTTTTTAATGCTTCTTGTTGTTGTTGGAACATTTGCTCTTGAAGTTGCCAACCTTTATTTGCTTGTTCTTTTTGAGATTGAAGTATTTGGTCTGCTAATTTGTAAGGTGTAGATTGACTTGTATATTTATTATATAACTCTGGATTATCAAGTGCTATACCTGCATCTAACTTTCTTTTTGCTTCTGCTTCGTATTCTGCTTGCGTCATACCACCTGTTCCAGGCACTATTGCATTAGGGTCTAACGGGTTATATACTAAGCCTCTTTGGTTTGCACTCGCATCAACAGTTTTAGCATTTGAACTAACACTATATCCACTTGTAGTCTCTGGTGTTACTGCTAACGCACTATTCACATCAGATAAACTCATTAATCCTGCTCCACCTTCTATATTTGCAGGTTGTGTTTGATTTGCTTCAACAGGTGTAGTTATCACAGGAGTACCTTCTGACGCATTTAAAGGGGTCTGTGAGGTGTTTGGAATAATTGGCTTAATATTTATATTATTAGGTGTTTGTACAGGTGTAGAGATGCCACTAGCACTCCCAGAGCCTGTTGTATTTGTACTCGTACCAGTTGTAGGAGTCATAGCTTTTACTTTATTTTGTATTGTAGCTTGAGTCGTGTTAGGCATTGTTGTATTATTTACAGTTTTACCATTTAACGAGTTTCTAACTTTTTCTTTAAAATTATTTATAGGTTGTTGTTTTTGTCTCTTTAAATAATTGTTATATTGATTTTGCATAACTTTTCCTTTCTTGTTAATTATATATATTTATTTTATCACGAGTGGCGAATTAACGCCACCCAATGTTTATTGAGGGAAGCCGTTTGACCAACCTTGCGGAACAGTAGTCATACTAAACCTTCTCCATTCATTTGTAATTTCAATCATCTTAGGTTGACATACACCTTTGTTGTGTTGCCAACTATCGTGGAACATTAATCCTTCTTTTAACCACCAATCTCCACCACAATTACTGCAATAATGAGTTTGGTCTCTATCATCTACACCATTTTCATCCCACTTAACTTTTCTCAAATCTATACAAGTATAAATGTATTGGTATTTAGTATCAAAAGCCTTTATATTTGAAAATGGGTGATACATACAGTTTTCTGAATTAATCTTATTTGCTTCTCTAAGTATTATAGTTTTTGATGTGCTAGATTGTTTAACACTATCTCCAAAATATCTATTACTGTCTCCACTAAATGACTCTGCGTAAAAGTTACCATTTGGTACAGGTAGATGTTGAACTAATTCCCAAGCTCCATTATACCAACCATAAACTTTTATATCCTTCATCTCAACACCTGTATTTTGAGTAAAAGGTGTTCCTTCAACTCTATATATATTAGACCAACAACCTAGTGCTTGAAACGCACCTGTTCCTGGACATCCACTTTGACCACAACTGTGAGCCATAGCAGTAGGTCTATATTGGTTTTCCCATCTACTATTGTGCTTCCAACCTGTTATATTACCATTAGGTATAGCTTCGTGTGCTTGACCCATTGGGTACATTTTGTCTAAGATGTATTCAGAAGTACAAGATTTAGCATATTCATTAGAAGGTTCTGGGCTAATACCACCACCTCCACTTGAAGATGCAGTAACTGTTACAGAACAAGAAACCTCAAATCTCCCATCAGAAGTTCTAAATCTTATTGAAGTTTGTCCTTGACCTACTCCTGTTATTCTGTATCTATGACTTCCTAAATCAGATACACTAGCAATAGCTCCACTACTACTCATACACTCAATATTTTTGTTTATAACATCACTTCCAAATGATATTGTTACGTCAACAGTTTTACCACGTTCTATTGAAACACTTTCAGGTGCTACTTTTATTCCAGAGGTAGTTGTACTTCCACTTCCTCCACCACTACTTGCAGTTACGGTAACACGAATATCATATTTGTGTCCACCATCATCTGTTGTAGCAGTAACCTTTGAATAACCAACACCTTTTGCCGTTATTAAACCATTTGAACTAACATCAACAGCAAGAGTATTATCAGAGTACCAATGTATCAACTTGTTTGTGGCGCTTGAAGGAATAACACTTGCAATTATTTGTCTTGTTTGTCCAACTTGTAAATTAACTTCCCATTCAGAACAGTTAATGCCTGTTACAGGAATGTTAGAACTACCGGAGTTATTTTTTAACGCTTCAATATCTGTCTTTACCTTTGCAAGTTCAGAAGAAAGTGTATCAATAGTGCTTTTTAATGATTTTACATAAGTGTTTTTAGTAATCAAATCAGAGATATAACTACTTAAATTACTTATATCACTTGTACTATGAGTATGCGTTTTGTTAGCGTAATCAGAGTGAGTATGTGATGCACTTGCATAATTATGTGTATGATTAGATGAAGCGTATTCAGTATGTGTATGTGATGTATTTGCATAATTACTGTGTGTATGTGAACTACTTGCATATTCTGTATGTGAGTGATTTGAAGGAGCTTTATCGTCCCACGCATTTATTTTAGATTGAGTTATAGAGTTTAATGCACTTAAATTAGAGTGAGTGTGCCCATCGCCAGAGCCTTCACCACTTCCATCAAGACCTCTTGGAATATAGAAATTGAATGTTGGGTTTTCTAACGTGCCAACTCTCTCAACATTTGCTTGTTCAGTTGGCTCAAGAGTTACAACTTTACCAACCTTAATGTTTGGAGTTATACCATTATCACCCTTCTCGCCTTTTTCACCTGGTAAACCTTGTTCTCCTCTATCCCCCTTATCACCTTTAAGAGTAGCTTTTTGTTCTGGTGTTAATTCTTCAAATATGATAACACCATCTTCACCCTTATCGCCTTTATCTCCCTTGTCTCCTTTTACACCCTGTATACCTTGTATACCTGGTTCACCTCTATCTCCTTTATCACCCTTATCTCCTTTGTCGCCCTTCTCACCTTTCTCACCACGTTCGCCTTGTTCTCCTTTATCTCCCTTGTCTCCTTTTACACCTACTAAATCTTCAATTTCTGGGATAGAGTTTATAGCTTCTTCTAAACGATTTATCGCACCATTATGATTATCTATAAGGGTATTATAAGCGTGTTCTATCTCCTCAAAGTTATCATTCATTTGTGTAGGAGATATTATAGTGTTTTGTTGGAAGTTAGGAAAAGGTATGATGATGTTTTTAGTAAGTTTTAATTCTTTTAATTCTTTTTCTTTCATAGTTATCCTTTCCGTTATCTGTAACCTTTAAATTCGTACAGACCACTTATTTCATATATTCTCATTGGTTGATAAAGTTCTTCTTCTTCAAGTTCTCTATAATACTCTCTAGTTTCATAGTTTCTAGGTTGTCTTACGTAAAATTTACCGTTACAATAGAACAAATCACCAACATCTGTTTCTTGTTGATGTGGAAGCTCTGTTACATAGTCTTTAAACTTGTAACCATTACCTATCCATATCTTAAATGTTTTACCACGTCTACCAACCATTATCGGTAGTGAACGAGATATATTAGATGCTATAAATCTACTCTTATCCCAAATAGCCTTGTCCCAAAGTGCTATTTCACTTTCTATTCTGTTTTCATTTTCAACAGAAACATAATCTATATCATACTTAACTCTCACATCACAACGCTTATTATCGTATACTTCCGATACAACATATGTATCTCTGATTTGTTTAATACGTATAGGAGAACCAAAATCTATATCTTTAGAAGTCCAATAACAAGGTATAGGGAGTTTTAACTCTGGATATTCATAATCGTAGTCATAACATACACTATCGTCAAAATACATTATTTCACTTCTATCTCTACCTAATAAAAACTTATCGTGATAGTTAAACATTATTACGTTTTCAGTACCAGAGTAAACAGTCCAAGCCATTAATTGATAATTATATATAAGGCTCAAATCACCTAACTGTATCCACCATTCACCATTATATGGATCGTAACCTGTGTGGCAATTACGTATATCCCAAATGTTTTTACTTATAGGTTTTTCAAATAGATTAACTTTTGTATTAAGTTGTTGTGTAGCAAGTATTAACTCACTAGAGTTAGTTGTTTTAAGTTTATAACAGTTACCGTCAGTTCCTATGTAAAACATAAAGTTATGTATCACATCTGCACAATGGTCGTTTACTATACCTGTATGTGTATTTATCTTTTTAAGAGAATATGCCTCACTTGTATCTCTATTTGTATTACCATGTAAAGCGTAAACATCTTTATCTCTACCAAATATTATAGAGTCGGCAAATACTCTCATACAATTTATCTTATCTCCATTAGGAGGTAGTTGTACAGGAAGTGATGCAGGGAAGTAAAACGGATTAAGTATATCACTTATATAAACCATATTAGGGTCGTCTGGATTACCTGTGGCATAAAGTCTATCCTTGTGTACTATAAGCATATTACATTTGTTAGTTTGCATATTAGTACCTTTGTAACCATCCTCTAATTCGTATTGGCAAGGTTCATACCAAGCTCTCCACCTATGTTCTCTAAACTGTTCTTCTTTCCATTCCCCTTTTGTGGCAGGTTTAGGGTTAGGAGTATATTCATAAGGAGGTGTAGATATAAAGTATATACGTGGTAAGTCCATAGTTTCTAAATCTTCTAGTTTGAAAAATCTTATGTGATTTGCCCCATCAACTAAGAAGAACTTGTCCATAAATTGAACACCACTAACAGGTTTATATACACCATCTTGTCCCCACGGTATAAATATTGGAGTTCCATCAGACCTAACATACACAAAATTCTCATCAACGTGCATTAATAAAGTCTCAACTCCTGGTTCTGGTCTTAGTACCCATAATCTACGTAATTTACCTTCTATGTTATGTGCAGGGTTGTGAAATGTGTATTTAGTTAAACCACTTCTTTTTTCAAGTAAACCGTCTTTTCTAAAACGTACATTTAACAGATTAGGGCTTTCATTGTCGTTAAGTCTCGAAGGAGAAGATGTATTATTAAGTCCTCCTGTAAAGTTCTTAACAGTAAAAGTTATTCTTTGAGGTGATGAGGGAACAGAAGAGTTGTTTATGAATGATTTGCTATTAAACATACTATTCACCACCTAATACAAATTTTGTGAAATACACATCTTTAACCGCATCAAATGGCTTATTATTACTCTCATCATAACCTTCTATAATAAGCTCTCCGTCGTTTATAAGTTGTTCCATTTCAGAAGTTTTGTACTCATATTCATTCATAAATTGTTGAGCTAAGTAGTTTTGTTCATCTTGTGTAAAACATCTACTAGCACCATATATAGCAAGTAAATGATGATACTCGCTAGGTAAAAGTATTGGCTCATCAGAAAGAGATGTTAAATACTCCATACCTTTAAAATATTTATAACGTCTAGTTCTATCTACACCTTCATTTATAAATGCAATTATATCGTCTTGTGTAAATAACGAACCTGTAATATCTCGAGTATATTGTCTAACTCTAGTTATCATATCCTTCAACGTCATTTATGTATTCACACTCCTCTCTTACATTTTCGATAGCGTGATTATTGTCTTTAGCGTATACTTTCATAAAAGAACTTAACATATCCATTATAGCATTTTGTCTTTGTATGATTAGTTCAAACATACACATATATCTATCTTCTATCATATAATCAACTCCTTTAAAAAAGAGTGGGGCAAACACCCCACCCCTTAGTTATTTTATTATTTTTTAGAAGCTCTACCTGTTGATGAAAGTTCAGCTTCACCTTTAGAACCTACCATACCTCTCCAATCAGAGAAACCGTAAGAATATCTCATATACCCTCTATATTTAGCAACGAAAGTATCGAAATCTTCTTCGTTTTTGAACTCTGGCTTAACTCTCCAGAAGAAGTTTAATTCGTGTCTTGAACCATCTTGTAAGAACCACATAGTGTCAGAACCACCTGCTTCTTCTCCTAAGTAGTCAAGAACTACTATTTCAAGACCAGAACTCTTTAAGTATTCGTTTGTATCATTTAATTCAGTTCCAGATACTTGTGTAGAGTGTAATATTCTTCTAGCTTCATCTTCTAAAGCAGGAGGTATTATTAACTTAGTAGCTTTCATTTGTATTAAGTTACCTGCTTCATCTAATTGAGTTCTCATTAATTTTAATCCTTCTTTTAATGTTTCTCTTGATAAAGCTCCTTTCACTAAGTTTGAACAAGTTTTACTTGAACAGTCAACTAATGTATGAGCATCGTGGAATAATTCTTTTCCATCTCTACCTTTGAAAGCACCTTCATCATCTTTGAAACCTTTAGTTAAAACAGTTATAGCATCTCTTTCAACCTTAGCTCTACCTGCTCTAGCAAGTGCCTTAGACATTTTCTTCATTTGACCATACTTTTCGTCATCATATAATTCTCTACCTATCATAAAACCTTTAGTGAAAGCCTTATGTTTGTAAGTAACATCTCCACCATCAGATATTTTAGCGTATGCTACTGTGCTAACTTCTGATGTTCTTTCTTCCCAATCACCAAATGCTCCCATTCCGTGGTCTGTTTCAGTTGCAGAAGTAGAAGTTTGTACGTTGAATATTTTTGGGAATTGCTCTGGTATCTCATCATAAGTCTCGAAGAATATCTTTCTTAACCCTGGGTATAATAATTTACCAAAGTTTTCAGACACGTGAGTGTTAGTTGTTGTTGGGTCTACTGGTGTAGCAGTACCAAACATTTGTAAATTCATTTTTAATTTTTGCATTTTGTTTGCTCCTTTTGTTATGTTATGTTTTATTTATTTTATCTCCACTTGGCATATTCAGAAGGTGTCATTCCCATAGCTTTCGCTATCCTTGACTCTCTACTTGACAGATTAACAGTGTCATCCTGTTTGATAGGCTTTTGGGACATTTGACCAACTATTGATTGTGTCTCAAGGGAGTTTTGTTTAAGTTCATTAAGTAATTCTTCTTTGATTTGTTTTCTAAGCTCTTCCATATTTGGCTCTTTAACATTATCTGCTTTCATAGCTTTGTAAGCTACCTCTAAGTTTAGAACATCGTGTTTTTCTGCATATTCTAAAACTTTATCTTCATCAAAGTCAGAATACTTGTTTTTAAGTCCAGATACATAACTGTTGTATCTTTGTTCTTCAATAAACTCTTCCATCTCTTTAACTTTCTTAGTTAATTCGTCTGGAACAAAGTTATTTAATTCTTTATAACCTTCAACATCTACGTTTCTCATAGCTTGAACTAGATGTGGGTTTTGCTCTAAATATTTATATAATTCAAGTGCAGATTGAGTTTCCTCATCATACACAGGACTAACTTCTTGTTGTGGTTCTTCTTCTTTACCGAAACGCTCCTCATACAACCTTCTTAATTCATCGTCATTTGGGTTATAAGGCACTGGAGTTGTTTCAACAGGTGTTTCTTCAACTTCCTCAACAGAGTCGCTTACAGGCTCTTCTATTGGCTCAGAAGGTGCTTCTGTATTATCAGTTATACTATATGCTTCATTAAAAGCAGATGTAAAGAAGTCTCTATCATCGTTCATACTAAACATTTGTAAGTTCATCTTACATATTTTCATTAATCATTCCCCCATTCATATTTTGCATATCTTGTTGTAGCATTTCTGCTAATTGTGGATAGTTTTGTAATATCTCTCTAAACATCTCTGGGTCTTGTTGAGCTAAAGCTAATAACTCTTCTAAGACTTCATCTGGTATTTGTTGAGAATTAAGTGCTTCTTCCATTTGTGCGTTTTCAGAAAGTAATTGTTGTTCTAACATTTTCTTTTCTTCTTCATTCACATCAGAAGTCTCCTCATTAGGCGTTACTTCTTCTTCTTTACTTTGCACTTTACCGTCTTTTAATCCTCTCTTATAACCTTTTTCTTCGATTTGAGACTCATACTCTTTCTTATCTCTTTGTTCTTTATCCATTATAAGTTCATCAACTTGTTTAGAAGTCAAATCAGATGCTTGAACAACTTGTTGTAACATACTTATTACTTGTTCAGTTACACTTTGGTCTAACTCACCTTTTTGTTGTTGAGCTTGTTGCATTTGCATTTGTTGTTCTTGTTGTAACTGTTGTTGTTGAGCTTGTTGTTGTTGAGCTTGAAGCTCTGCAAATCTATCTGTTATAGCTTTCTTATCTCCTGTTGGTAAGAATTCTAATACGGCTTTTCTATCTACAAGAGGTAAACCGTCCTCACCGTTTGTTTGAGCAAGTCTAATCATTAAATCTAGCATTGCGTTTCTATTTACAGGCATTGTAGAACCTGCCATAACTTTTAAGTCATAATCATTTGAAAGAACTTGTGCACCGATTTCTCTAAACGACGGATTACCTTCTACATCAGTAACTCTAACCCATCTATCTAGTTTCCAGAATTGTTGCATACGTGAATAAACTATTTGAGCAAGTTCAGAAAGTGATGCTTCCATAAGTTTTATTTTTAAACGTATACGTGCTTGAGACGCTTCTTGAAGTGCAAGTATTGCAGACGCCGCAGTTACACTACCTTGTTGTTCACCCTTTAATGAGTCGAACACACCAGATATATCTTGTATATCTTTTTTAAGAACTTCTATTTGTTCTCTAACATAGCTTGGCATAGCAGGTGGTGTATCTCTTCTAACTTCACTACCAGGAGTCTTTCTTATAACAAGTCCTGGACGGTTAGTAAGTTTACCTTGTCCTATACCAGAGTTCTTATCTATTATCCACTGCATATTAGCAGTATTTTTAGCGTTATCTATGATTTGATTTGTAAGTTCGTTTACATAGTGTTGAGGAGACATTATTTGTTCTATTTCTCCAACACCCCAAAACTCAAAAGGTATATCATAGTTTTTCATAAGTACAAATGGGAATTTTCCATCTTTATAAGGGTTTTTCTTATCAGATAACAAGATACCTAACTCTGGTAAACACGTTATAACTCTTCCTTTAGGATATTTAAGTTGTTTTTTACCCTCTACTGTCTCATCCATTGTTACCCAATCACGACACCACATTTCAAGTATTAAAACTTGGTTTGCGTCTTGTGTATCATTATTATCTCTTTCGGCAACTAATTCAGACATTGTTATACGTGAACCTTCTATGGCACTTGCTTTTTCTGGGAATTGTTGTTTGATTTGATTTGCGTTTCTATAAGTAGCATAAACCAAAAATTCAGAATTGTCAACACTTTCTGCCAATGGGTCTGGAAATATATTGAAAGGGTCAACAGGTTTTATACTTATATTACCGTATTCACCGTCTTTACCATCCCATTGAACAAACCATACTGCGTTTCCATATACTAACATTGGTATAAGTTGTGCAGGAAGTTTTAAAGACATTTTCTCTCTATCCCATTCATAATCAAGTGCAGTTTGCACATCGGCAGAAAACTCCATACCAACAGGTGTAGAAGGGACTGCCAAGAATTTAGGATTATTATCTGTCATTATAGGTCTTATAGTTTCTATTGTTGAAAATACGTGATTACTTATCTCATTTGATTTGTAATCTGGTAAGTTCTTGTTTTGGAAGTACGTACCTTTATACGCACTCATATATTCTTTCCACTTGTCCATAAGTGGAGCTTTAGCAACATATGCTTGTTTAAATTTAGAATACACCCACTCTACAAGTTTTCTTTCCTTTTCAGTAGGCATATATTTTTTAGAATTATCCGACATTCTTTATCACCAACCAATCTTCGGCTAACAAATCTTTTTGTGGTACTTCCCACGGTGCAAATGTTTTGCCAACTGTTTTATAAATTGTCTCCATATCTTCATCATAAAATATAGATACACTATCATCCCAATCGTGTCTTTTAGCTTTGTGTCCTATTTTTAAATACTGTAAAACCTCACTAAAACTGTAAATAGCCATACTTCTTTGCTCTATCACTAACATACCTCCCAATCTTCTGATAACATATCTGTTTGAGAAGCTAACCACGGAACTCTATCTTTTGGTGCATTTGGGTTACTTGTTTCTAATCCTGTTGTATCTATGTATATGTAAGGATGTGTCATTTTACTGTACTCATCTGGCATTTGTAATTTTATAAATATACCTTTACCATTCCACCCTTTACGTCTTACTTTTTTATCTTGTTTTAATAGTTCAATTGCTTGTCCAAAGTTCATTACTCACATACCTCCAACTCATCTTCATCTTCAAATAGTGGGTCTACGACCTCTTTTTTAGTCTCATCAACAACCTCTGGTACATAATTATCACCCTTACCTTCAAGCCACACTTGAAGAGCAATAGCAAGACTCATTACACAGTCATCGTGGCATCCTTGTTGAGCGTTTGTACTTCCGTTTTCTTCAATTATGTATGTCAATAACTCTTGAATAGTTGTTTTATCATTTATACCTATGTGAAAATCTCTAACAAACTCTGCTAGTTTATCTACCGCCATAGGTTTAGTTTTACTCGTTGTTTGCCAACCTAATTTCTTTGTTATACTATCTGTAAATCTATCGTAAATCTTAGCAAAATATAAATTCCAATAATCGTAGCTTTGGATAGCTTTAAGCGTTGTTAAACCGTGGTTATTTGACTCTACTCCTAAATACGCTTCATTATAGTATTTTGCAAGTTTAACTAACTCAAATCCAAATAAATCTGGGTCTATATGACCATACCACTTAGCAACCACATCACAATTACAATCAAGGACTTGTGCAACAGAGTAGTCTCCCTCTATTTTACCTTCTGCAACGTCTGCTCCTATTACATAAAACTCCCCAGGGATAGGTGCTTTCCATATTTCAACGTAACCTTTCTCATCTTGTAGGAATTCAACAGTAGAACCCTTCTCTTTAAGATATCCTCTAACTCCTTCTTTAGCGTGATTAAGGTATTTACGTACAGATGCAGTATTAAATACAGGTCTACCACTTGCTATAAATGCTTCCTCTGGTGTAGAAGGATATTCTTGCATAAATAATTCCACGTCTCCTTGACACTTATTTGCTATTGTATATTTACGCCAATTCATTTGCTCTAACGTTAGATTATTAGTCTCCATTAACGCTCTTTCATACTCATTTAATGTACTTGCAAAGTATTCTTTCTCATTATCTGATGTGAATTGACGTGTATATGTCTTATCTGTAAACCACGGATAAAATAACGGTATAAAATCATTCTCTCCTCTAGTTGCTTTTTGCCACATATCATAGAAGTAACCTCCGACACCATTAGCAGTAGACTCAAGAATTACACAACTATTTAATGTATCTGGAACACATTGTAAAAGTCCAAGCATTGTTGTAGTTGCGTCTGGGAAGAAAGCTACTTCTGATGCGTGTAAGTTGTGCACAGTGGCAGAACGACCAACTTCTACTGTACCTGCCGTAGCAACAGTTATTTTACTTCTTAACCCAGGGTTATTCTTCTTCTCAACAGGGTCTCCTGTTGGGTTCTCAAAAACAAGTTCTTTACCATTTGAATACTTTATCATAGGTTTTATTACAGTAGGTAATTCTTCGTAATAAAGTTTTGACATATTAAATAAGTTTTGAGTGGCTTTATCTTCGTGTGCTATTATCATTGAGTTTTTAAAGGTATTGGTAGTTGTATCGTGGAATATATAACCCTCTGTAAACGTACTAAACCCCATTTGACGTGCTTTTAAGACTATAAATCGCTTTAACTTACCTTCTTCTTCACACTTTTTAATCTCGTTATTAAACATCTCTTGTGCGTCATTAATTTTAAAAGGTATAAGTTTAGCTTCTTTGTTACGTATTTTTAAGAAGTTCTCCATATAAAACGGTCTATCTTCTTTGATACGCTTTAAAAGTATCTGTGTTTTATTCAACAGTAAAATCTACGTCTGTGATTAGATTTTCTGCTAAGTCGCTTAATTGCATTTCGATAGTTTTAACAGTTTTATCAACCTTAATCTCATTCTTAGCTTTATGACCTGTTCTATCAAGTATATCTTTACACGCTTGAAACGCTATACCATCAATAGGAGAGTCCATTAACTCATTCATCTTCTCTATTGCTTTCATACGCATAGCTTTGATTTGAACATCGATCATTTCGTGCTCCATAGCTTGATACTCTTTGATTGCGATGTTTACATCTTCACGCTTTAACCAAGAGTTTATAGTGTTTTTATGTACTTCTAGTAATTGTGCTAATTGAGTTTGATTGTATTGACCTGTTAAATATAGGTGGACAAAACGTTGTAATTTAGGTTCTAATAATTGTACTTCATTACTCACGTTTATTCTCCCTTTCTAATATGATATCTGTTATTATAAAAGGTGCAAGTAAAGAAGCTATTATTAATACGTCTAAAAACTTCTCCATACTATCTCCTTCTTTCTATCATATCTTGTTGTTCTTTTTCAAATTCGTTTGTAATTATCTCGACATCATCTTGAATTTCATAGGTAGGCGGTATATCTGATGCGTTTGGTATATCGTATATACCCATATTATTTAACTCTTCTTCAAAACGTTTAGCTTGAAGTTCTATATCAGTAGGTTTAACGTAATTAACTTCCTCTTCTTCTATCTCATCATAAAAAATTGCTTTTTCTTGTATATTGATATTATCGTTTTTCGGCTTTTTACGTTTAGGAATTGCTACGTTTAAATCTACTATTAAACCAAATATATTTAAATATAATTGTATCACTCTTTCACCCCTTTATACGTTATATACACGTTTATATACGTGTTATATACGTTATTAATACGTTCTATAAAACTCGTTTCACTCGTTTTAGTTACTCAAATCAAAGATTTAAGTAACAGGAAGATACGTATTTATATGTTTATATTTGTGTGATTTGAATGTAATGAAAATCACTAAACCTCCAACGGAGGTTTATAGAACGTTTCATACACGTTTACTACACGTATTTATACGTATATAGTAACTTATAAAAAAATTGTTGTCAAGCCCTTGTATTTTCTTTTGATTTGTGAAAGTGTTGAAAACACTACGTTTTTAAAAAGTTACAATTTTGTAACTATTTTGTTACATACTTTTTCGGCGTTTGTGTTATAATATATATACGATATTTTTATACAACACATAAATTCTAGATTTTTGAATGTTTCAAATAGTAAAAAGAAGCTCTCTACGTTTGTAGGGGGCTTTTCACATTTATACACCTATATACACGTTATCTATGTATACTGATTAGGGACTCCTGTTTTCTCGTATGGGGGGTCTTGTTGGGAACTTGTAACTTACTTGCAATCTACTTGTAACTTACTTACAACCTACTTGTAACTTACTGTTAGTTTTTATGTTCTTCGTTTCTCCTAACACCACCCACACACACAACACACACATACACACATAAATATGGTGCGTCGTTTTCCGTTGCCCTGGGGGTGGTCTAACGTTGGTCAAGTGTGTGTGTGCTCTTGCAGAGGGCGTTCACAAACGATAAGGCGTGTTTGTTCATTATCGCTTCGCATTTTCGATATCGAGTTTTAAGACACGTATAAATAACGTATTTACCGTATTTAGTGTAGTGATTTGTCCACGGCTACGCCGTTACACTCCGCCTAACGCTCACGAACAGTATGTTCACGTTAAGCTCCGTTTATGTCTCC
>ERZ838827.884-NODE-884-length-28851-cov-6.719197_pt1 | contig 28851 bp, 23 predicted proteins | sample MGYA00519881_ERZ838827 | MGnify/ENA primary metagenome ERZ838827 (study PRJEB31850, sample SAMEA3708842) | human gut metagenome | biome: human gut; feature: human-associated habitat; material: faeces | place: China | collected 2014 ...
CGAGCGGTACGCTTGCAGATACTTTCAGCAGCGCCGAAGAGGCTGCGGCGGTAATGAAGAATGCGGTCGCGGCAGAAGGCGTTACGCTTGCTTCTGAGGCCGGTTCCGTTGCCGACAGCTGGACGATGGATGAAAAGGGCAATCTTCTGGTTCAGAAGAACGCTTCGCTCGCCGCCGTTCAGGATTTCAACGCCTTCAATTTCTTCCAGTGGCGCAACGAGAACAATCACCTCTCGCAGCGTCTCGGTGATCTGCGCGGGAACCTCCAGTCGGCCGGCGCCTGGGCTCGCGTCTACGGCACTGACAGCAAGTACAAGAAAGATGTCAGCGCCGACGTGAAAAGCAATGCCGTACAGGTTGGCGGCGACGTCGTGATCGACGGGAAGTGGGTCCTCGGCGCTGCCTTCTCTTATACGGACACACGATCCGATTACGACAACGGCGATGCCGAGTCGGATATGTATTCTCTGGCCGCTTATGCGTCCGGCTTCTTCGACTGCGGCGGCTACGTAGATGTCGTTGGTCGTGCGGGCCGTCTGTCGTCGGATGTCTCTCTCGCTACCGGTTCTCTCTCTGGTGGTGTGTTCTCGGCCTCCTATGACAACACGGCATTTGGTCTCTCTACCGAAGTCGGCTACCGCTATCCGTTTGCCGACATCTTCTACGTCGAACCCCAGGTGGAAGTGGCCTACGGCTATATCCTCGGCGAGGATTACTCGAGCTCCAACGGCGTTACCGTAAGCCAGGACGACTTCCAGTCGTTGACCGGGCGCATCGGCTTCCGAGCAGGCGCTGAAATGGCGGAGGGGGCATCGATCTATGCCACGGTGTCCGTCAACCATGAGTTCCTTGGAGACGTTGATGCGACCGTGACGCCGGCAGCCGGCGTTGCCCGCAAGTTGTCCGATTCGCTCGACAGTACCTGGGTTTCCTACGGCCTTGGAGCGCAGTTCGATACGTCGAAGAATCTGTCCTTCTACGGAGTTCTTGAGCGTTCTAGCGGCAGCGACTATGCTGAAGATTTCAAATACAGCGTCGGCATGCGCTGGAATTTCTGATGAGGCAAGAACGGCGACCTGCGTTACTTCTTAATGACTTGCCGCCGGATTGAATAGAGGGAGGGGAAAGACTGGACCAGTCGTTCCCCTCTAAAGTTTGTGGAGTGGTTTCATTCAATAAGACTGAAACCACTCCACATTGGTTTGCCCCTTCGGTTGACGATATGTCGGCCGTTTGGCGAACGAGTTCCATTTTGGAACAAGTTGCCGCTTTGCAATGGCTTTGCCTCGTACATCAAAGAAATCCTTAGCACTTGTCTGTGACGAGCGAAAAGCAAAACTTCCCCCAGTCATTCATCAATCGCTGTCGCTCCGTGCTTAGGCGAGCTCGGTCGTAGGCTCCGTGGTAGTCGTCAGAAGCTTTACAGTGCAACAGGCAAAGCTCAGCCGCTTCCTGATCGTACCGACGGTTGTTGCCGAGACGGTCGTCCTTGGCCCACGTGCGAAAGCCGCTGCGTGCTGTACCGTGTGCCGTGACGATGCAAATCTTGCCTTCGCGCTTGGACTTGTCCGGGTCAATCCACCCGGTTCCATCTAGCGCTTTTTGTCTGGCGTGCATTCTGCGGATCAAGGCAGTTGTTGCTGCGTCGGAAAAGCTACCGCCATTGTCGGCCTTGAAGATCAAGTCGTCCGCCCTAGGTAGGTTTGGGCGAACCTTTTCCAAAACCTCGATCGCTTGCTGCGACAGATAGATAGTACGGTCTCGCTTGGGGGCCTTGATTTTGTCGTGCTCGGGCGGAATTTCCCAGATTCGCTTCTCAACGTCAATTTCGCCCCAGGTGGCTAGGCGAACAGCCTTCATGCGGCTTGCTGTAAGGATGGCGAACATCATCATCCAGCGACTCGTACCTTCCAGGTGGTAAAGCGCTTGAATGAACGAAGGAATCCTATCGTAGGGGAGAGCTGCGAAATTTTCTTTGCGGACGGCGTTCTTACGAGCGCCTTCCATGAGAACGCCGAGAGGGCCTTGTAGAGAACACAAATCTTCAGCTGATGAGCTGTAGTTCATCGCTCGGGCCCAGTTCAGAATCGCTCTGATGTTCCGCAACGCTTTCTTCGCAGTGATGGTTTTTGTAGTCCAAATCGGGGCAAGGACGTCACGGATGTCTTCAACGGTAATTGCGTTGATACCGATGTCACCGAGGCGAGGTAGCACATGCCTGGCAAGAAGGTTGGACGTGGCGTAAGGCTCTTTCCGGTCGTTTACCCAGTAGTTGTTTTCCACGCGGTATTTCAGCCACAAATCCATGACCTCCGCGAAAGTTTTGGAGGTGGGAGCGGTCTTTGAAGACGATTGCTGAGTCTTTGCCTTCCGACGAGTTGCGCGTGTGGGCGTTGGATTGATGCCCTCAGACAGGCGCGCCCTGATTTCCGTAGCTTTAGTGCGAGCTTCGGAAAGCGACATGGAGCGACGGAGTCCGAGAGACATGCTGCGCCGCTTGCCGAATGTGTCTTGATACCGGAGGATGTAGCTTTCTGAGGCTCCGCGAATGCGGAGGTAGAGCCCTTGGACACCGCCGAGCGGATAAAAGCCCGGTGACTTGAGTTGCCGGAAGATGACGAGCGGCATCGGAGTGACGAATTTAGGCATGGTCGAAAAGGTTCAAAAACGACGAAAACTGCGCTAAATCCGATCTTATCGAGCTTCAGAGGGGCACCAAAAGGGTCACCAAAAATGCAGGTCCTGTAAGGTTTGGTACGGTTACAAAAGGTTCTGTTTAGTAATTTTGTAAGCGTGTTGCAAAATTTCCACAGATAAGAAAAAAGGCTTGAAACTCAATCGCTTCAAGCCTTTAATCCACTGCAGTTTCAAGTGCTTACCACTAATTACAAAACTGCAGTTTTTGTAATTAGTGGCGGAGAAGGAGGGATTCGAACCCTCGAGGCCCGCAATTTTGGACCTGCACCCTTAGCAGGGGTGTGCATTCGACCTCTCTGCCACTTCTCCGCAGAAATCCTTCCGCATGCGGTCGCGGTCGATGCGTATCGCAGGCGGGATGCTCTTGTATCTGCCGTCGGTTCGGATTAGTCATTTCCGACGGCCCTCGAACATCAGGAGTGGAAGCATAGCATGCCAAAAGGGAAAAAGCAAAAAAAACTTTAAAAAAAGTCCGCCGCCTCCCTCCGAGGCCGCCGGCAGTCGCCGGGCGGCCGAGAAACGGCTGCCCGACAAAGACAAAGCCGCCGATGCTTTCACATCGACGGCTTCTGAATTGGGTGGTGCGGTAGGCAGGATTCGAACCCACGACCCTCTGGTTCGTAGCCAGATACTCTATCCAACTGAGCTACTACCGCACTCGAGGATTTGAATGATACAGAGGTTTCGGAAAAATGCAAAATCGCATATGTAATAAAATGTTTCCGCGTTTTGGCCGTCCAATCCGTTTTCGGAGGCTCCATGGGAGGCGGACGAACGAAAATAGGGGCGCTTGATGTTAGACAAGGTGTCTGCGGAAAGGTAAAATTACGTGTTTAAATCCGGGGTCGCCCGCCTTGCGGCGGCGGAGCCGGACCGAACAAGTTTTTGACACGGACGCCCGACCCTGCGTCCTGCCTCAGCATGCATCCACGTCTCAGCCTGAAAAATATCACCAAGCGGTACCCGGGGATCGTTGCCAACGACGGCATCAACATGGATATCGCGCCCGGTGAAGTGCTCGCCGTCCTCGGAGAGAACGGCGCCGGCAAGTCCACCCTCATGAAGATCATCTACGGCTCGGTGCGCCCCGACGAGGGGAGCCTCGAGTTCGACGGCAGGCCCCTCGACGTATCGAGTCCTGCCGAAGCGCGTGCGAGCGGCATTGCGATGGTGCATCAGCACTTCGCGCTCTTCGACACGCTGACGGTGGCCGAGAACGTGGCCCTCGGGCTTCCGCCCGGCCGCTCCACGGCCGAAATCTCCGAGGAGGTGAAGACGCTCGGCGAGAAGTACGGCCTTGAGGTGGATCCCTCTGCGGTCGTCTACGAGCTCTCGATGGGTGAGCGCCAGCGCGTGGAGATCATCCGCGCCCTGATGACGAATCCCAAGCTCCTCATTCTTGACGAGCCCACCTCGGTGCTCGTGCCCCAGGCCGTCAGGAAGCTCTTCGTGACGCTTCACCGTCTGGCTGAGGAAGGCGTCTCCATTCTCTTCATCTCCCACAAGCTTGACGAAATCCGCGAGCTCGCCGACCGCTGCGTCGTGCTGCGTGCGGGCAGGATCGTCTCGTCCGTCAATCCGAAGGCCGAGACCGAGGCGTCGCTTGCCCGCCTGATGATCGGCGCCGAGCCGCCCGCGATCCGCGAGGCCTCGGGCACGCCGGGCGAAGTGGTCTTCGAGATGAAGGACGTCAGCTATCCCGGCACGCTGCGCGTGTGCGGCATCGAGAACGTCTCCGTGGCCGTGCGCAAGGGCGAGATCGTCGGCGTCGCCGGCATCTCGGGCAACGGTCAGGCACGCCTGATGGCGGTCGCCGCGGGCGAGGCCCCCGTCGCCGACGAGGGCATCATGCTCTTCGGCAAGCCCGTCGGCAGCCTCGGCACCCGTGACCGCCGCCGCCTCGGCCTGCGCTACGTGCCCGAGCAGCGCCTCGGCCACGCCGCCGTGCCCGAAATCTCGCTGCAGACGAACACCTATCTCACGGGCGACGACCTCGTGAAGCACGGCTTCATCCTCGAGGAGAAGGCCCTGCGCTTCACGGAGAAGATCATCGAGCGCTTCCACGTGAAGACCCCGTCTCCGCAGAAGCATGCGGGCGGCCTCTCGGGCGGCAATCTGCAGAAGTTCATCATGGGCCGCGAGATTCTTCAGAATCCGGGCGTGCTCATCGTCAACCAGCCCACCTGGGGCGTCGACGTCGGCGCCGCCGCCACGATCCGCAACGCGCTGATGCGCCTGCGCGAGGACGGCGCGGCCGTGCTCGTCGTTTCCGAGGAAGTCGACGAACTCTTCGAGATCTGCGACCGCATCGCGGTCATGTACCGCGGCCACCTCTCTCCCGCCGTTCCCAAGTCTGAAATGAACATTGAAATCGTCGGTCGCTGGATGTCCGGTCTCTGGCCCGACGGCCCCGCCGGCGCGTCCGGTCATGAAGGAGGCGAAGCATGAATTTCCCCATTGCCATGACCTCGCGTCAGGAGCCCGCCCGCAGCCTGCGCTGGCTGTCGCCCGCGCTTGCGCTCCTGCTCACGGTCGTCGCGGGCGCCGTGATCTTCGCCGCGCTCGGCAAGGATCCCGTCGAGGCCCTCGTCACCTTCTTCATCTCTCCGCTCGACAGCCTGAGCGGCTGGGCCGAGGTGTGCGTCAAGATGACGCCGCTCTTGCTCTGCTCCGTGGGCCTCGTGGTGTGCTTCCGCGCCAACGTCTGGAACATCGGCGCCGAGGGCCAGCTCGTTGCGGGCGCCATTGCGGGCGGCGCGGTCGCCCTGATGTGCACCGACACGACGGGCCCCTGGTTCGTCGTCCTCGTCATGCTGGCCTCTGCGCTCGGCGGCGCCCTCTGGGGCGCGATCACGGCGCTTCTTCGCCACAAGTTCCACGCCAACGAGATTCTGGTCTCGCTCATGCTCGTCTACGTGGCGCAGTTCCTGCTCTCCTGGGCCGTCCAGGGGCCGCTGCGCGATCCCGACGGCTTCGGCTTCCCGCAGACCGCGCTCTTTGAAAGCGGCGCTCTGCTGCCCGTCATCCTCGAGGGCACCCGCCTGCACGCAGGCGCCCTGATGGCCGTCATCGCCGCGCTCGGCATCTGGGTCCTCATGGACAAGATGGAGATCGGCATGGAGTTCAAGATCTCCGGCATGGCGCCGCTCGCCGCCCGTTATGCGGGCTACCGTCCCGGTCACCTGATCTGGATCTCGATGCTCATCTGCGGCGCCCTCGCGGGTCTTGCCGGCGGCATCGAGGCCGCGGGTCCGCTCGGCCAGCTCACCCCGACCATCTCTCCGGGGTACGGCTTTGCGGCCATCATCGTCGCCTTCGTGGGCCGCCTGACGCCGCTGGGCTGCGTGCCCGCCGCGTTCATCATGGCGCTCTTCTATCTCGGCGGCGAGCTCGCGCAGAGCCGCCTCGGCCTTCCGTCCTCGATCACGGGCGTCTACCAGGGCCTTCTTCTCTTCTTCATCCTCGCCTGCGATACGATGATCTTCTATCAGTTCAAGTGGATCGGCTTCAAGAAGGAGGCTGCCTGATGAGTCTCGCCGCATCGATCATTTCCTCCACGCTCAACGCGGGGACGCCGCTTCTCATCGCCGCCGTCGGCATCATCATTCATGAGAAGTCGGGCGTGCTCAACCTCGGCATCGAGGGCATCATGCTCATGGGTGCCGTTTCGGGCTTTGCGGTGACGCATGCCACGGGCAGCTTCGAGCTCGGCTTTCTCGCGGGCATGGGCGTAGGCCTTCTGCTCGGCCTGCTCTTTGCGTTCTTCACGATCGGCCTTCGCGCCAACCAGTACGCCGCAGGTCTTGCGCTCACGCTCTTCGGCACGGGTCTCTCGGCCTTCCTCGGCCAGTCCCTGCAGGGCGCCGCGCTTCCCGGCCGCGCTCCGCTCGGCATCCCGGGCCTCGAGGGCATTCCGTTCCTCGGCGAGGCGCTCTTCTCGCAGCACTGGCTCGCCTATGCCGCGCTTGCGATGATCGCGGGCGTCTGGTACTTCCTCTTCAAGTCCCGTCCAGGCCTCATTCTCCGAGCCGTCGGCGAGTCTCCCGAGTCTGCATTCGCGCTCGGCTATCCCGTGCGCCTCATCCGCTTCTGGGCCGTGCTCTTCGGTGCCATGATGGCGGGTCTTGCGGGCGCCTACCTCTCGCTCGTCTACACGCCGCTCTGGGTCGAGGGCATGGTTGCAGGCCGAGGCTGGATCGCGCTTTCGCTCGTCACGTTCGCCACCTGGCGCCCCGCGCGCGTGCTCGTCGGCGCCTACCTCTTCGGCGGCGTCACGATGCTTCAGTTCGCGGTTCAGGGCATGGGCATCGACATCGCGCCGCAGTTCATGGCCATGACGCCGTACATCGCGACGATTCTCGTGCTGGTTCTCATCAGCCGCAATCCCGCCTGGATCCGCCTCAACGTGCCCGCCTCGCTCGGCAAGCCGTTCGCGCCGCGCAGCTAAGAATTTCACCTGCCGGGGAGGTAGGCACGTCCTGCCTTCTTGGCTAAACTAGCCATTGATTCTTTTACTTCTGTCTTCAGGAGAATTCATCCATGCAAAAACGTACTGCCTTCAAGCTCTGCCTCGCCGGCGCCACCGCCGTCGCGCTCAACGCCGCCCCGGTCGCCGTCTTCGCCAAGGACGAGCCGCTGAAGGTCGCCTTCGTCTACGTCAGCCCGGCCAACGAGGAAGGCTGGTCCTCCCAGCATGACATCGCCCGCAAGTTCGTCGAAGAGAAGTTCGGCGACAAGATCAAGGTGACCTGGATCGAGAACATCCCTGAAAACGCCGACGCCCAGCGCGTCATCCGCGACCTCGCCCAGCAGGGCAACAAGATCATCTTCGCGACGTCGTTCGGCTACATGAACTCCGTCATGAAGGTCGCCAAGCAGTTCCCGAACGTCTACTTCGAACACGCCACGGGCTACAAGACGAGCAAGAACGTCAAGAACTACACGGCCCGCTTCTATGAAGGCCGCTACCTCGCCGGCATGCTCGCCGCCGCCACGACGAAGACCAACATCCTCGGCTACGTTGCCGCCCTTCCGATTCCCGAAGTGTTCCAGGGCATCAACGCCTACACGCTCGGCGCCCGCGCCGTGAACCCGAACATCGAGGTCCGCGTCGTCTGGACGTCCTCCTGGTACGATCCGGGCAAGGAAGCCGACGCCACGAAGGCCCTCATCGGCATGAAGGCCGACGTGATCACGCATCACACGAACTCCACGGCCGTCGCCTCCACCTGCGAAGAAGCCAAGGTTCCGGTCATCTCTTACAACTCCGCCATGCACAAGGCTGCTCCGACGATGCTTCTCGGCGGCGTCGTGCACCGCTGGGAGGAGTACTACACGAACGAAATCCAGAAGGTGCTTGACGGCAAGTGGGACAACACCCCGGTCTGGGGCGGCGCGAACGTCCACATGATCGAGCTTGCCGACATGACCCCGAAGGCTCCGGAAAACGTCGCCTCCCGCATCAAGGCCACCTACGCCAAGCTTGAAAAGGGCGAGTTCCATCCGTTCACGGGCCCGGTCGTCAGCAATGAAGGCAAGGTCATGATTCCGGAAGGCAAGGTCGCCACCGACGAAGAACTCCAGCAGATGATGTACTTCGTTGAAGGCGTGGCCAGCAAGGTCCCGACGGCCAAGTAATCCGCTCTCAAGGGCTTGATTCAGGGCCTCCTCCTCCTTCGGGAGGCGGAGGCCTTTTTGCATTCTCGGCACGCGTCGTGCGAGGCATGAGTCTTTTCGCGGGCTCGGCTAAGATAGCGTTCCGAACGGGCCAAGCGCCCCGGCACTTTTTCCGGATGCCGACATGACGACCGACACGCTTCTTCTGATACTTACGGGCCTGTGCGCCTTTCTCGCCGCCGCAGTGGTCTGGCTCGTGCTCGAAATGCGCCTTCTGAAGATCCAGACTTCGGAGAACCTGCGGCGCGACGAGCAGGACGAGATGATCGAGGCGATCCTCACGGGGGTGAGGAGCGAGCGTCAGGAGGTGCAGCAGGCGGTCCTCAACGTCGAGCGCGGCGTCTCGCAGACGCTGGCGGGGCTCACCGGCTACCTCACCGAACAGCAGAACAGGAGCGCGGCCGAGGTGCGCACGCTCAACGAGACGGCCAGACAGTCGCTTGCCGAGACGCGCGAGGTGATGAACCGCCAGCTCCTTGAGCTGCAGGGGCTGGTGGACGCGCGCTTTGCGAAGATCATCGAGACGAATGCATCGGCGAGCGAAGCGCTCGGCGCGAAGCTCGAGTCCAAGTTCTCCGAGATCCGCACGAGTGTTGACGCCAGCCTTGAGAAGGTGCGCGCAGGCAACGAGGCCCGCCTTGAGGAGATGCGCGCGACGGTTCAGGAAAAGCTCGACCGCACGCTCTCCGAGCGCCTCACGGCGAGCTTCAGGACCGTGGACGAGAAGCTCGGCCTCGTGCAGACGGGGCTCGGCGAGATGCGCACGATGGCCGAGAGCGTCAGGGACCTCAAGGGCATCCTCGCGAACGTGAAGACCCGCGGCACCTTCGGCGAGACGCAGCTCGCCGCCATCCTTGCCAACATCCTCACGCCCGCGCAGTACGGCGCCCAGGTGAGGGTCGTGCCGGGAAGCCGCGAGGCGGTGGACTTTGCGGTGAAGATGCCCGGCGCCTCGGGTGACGGCCCCTGCTGGCTCCCCATGGACTCGAAGTTCCCCGTCGAGGACTATGCGCGCCTGCTTGACGCCGAGGCGAGGGCGGATGCGGCTGCGGCCGCACAGGCGAGGGCGGCGCTCGAGAGGGCCGTCCTCGTGCAGGCGAAGTCGATTCACGACAAGTACGTCAGGCCGCCCTACACGACGGAATTCGCCGTGATGTACCTGCCGAGCGAGGGGCTTTATGCGGAGGTGATCAGGATTCCGGGGCTCTTCGAGAAGCTTCAGCGCGACTGGCGGATCACGCCTGCGGGTCCGACGGTCGTCTCGGCGCTCGTCAACAGCCTGCAGATGGGCTTTGTGACGCTTGCGCTTCAGGAGCGCTCGAGCGAGGTCTGGAAGGTGCTCGGCGAGGTCAAGGGAGAGTTCCTGCAGTTCGCCGAGGGCTTCGCGAAGGTGCAGAAGAAGTTCTCCGAGGCGCAGTCGAGCCTCGATGCAATGAAGACGCGCCAGAACGTGATGCAGAAGAAGATGAGTTCGATCGAGGCGGCGGGCCTTCTCGAGGAAGGCGGGCGGGACGAGACGGACGCCGCAGACAAACTGTCTCAAGGTGTACGAATTTTTAACGCGGGTGCTGCGGCTGGGCTAAACTGAATACATGGCCGCCGCGGGTGCGGGTCAATAACCCGTGCCTGAGGCAGAGGCTTGAAAGAGCCTTTGTTGACCGGCCTTCGGGCCGTGCAAGCGGCACCTGTGGGTATCCGCAAAGGACTCGCGCTTCTCGAAAAAAGAAGCACTTTTTCAACCGAACTTAGAAAGGAGGACGGCGCTTCCTCCCCCGTCTAAAGACTGAGGTTTCCGCGCCGGATTTTTATGAAGAAGATCGTGCTTGCTGCCATGATGATCTGTGGCGCCGTTGCGCTTGCCGGCTGTAACACCGTCGCCGGCATCGGCACCGACCTCAAGAAGGGCGCCAACCACGTCGGTACGGCGCTTGAGAGCGTCGGCTCCAAGGGGCAGAGCAGCCAGGCGCCTGCCAAGCCTGCAGAATCCAAGCCGGCCGAGGACAAGTGAGTCCTCTCCTTTGAATGAATGCACGGGACCCGCTTCGAACGTCGAGGCGGGTTCTTTTATTTGGGCGAGGACCGCATGAGGCGCGCGGCCCGTTTCTGCCTATGGGCGCTCCTTCCTTGAGGCGAGCTCGATGACGAGGTCTGCAAGGCCCTGCGGGCTTTTGATCGACTTCGTCATGATGAGAAAGCGCCCGTGTACGACGTAGGCGGGAATGCCCTGGATGCGCGCCGTGTCGTAGCCCGTTCGCCAGAGGTCTGCGAGTGCGGCGACCTCGGGCGTTTTGCGGGCGGTTTCGAAGTCGGCGTGGGAGAGTCCCGTGGCGTCCTCGCCCGTCTTCAGGAAGGACTCCTCGCCCGCGAACCAGTGTCTGGCCTGTCTGTTGTAGGCCTTGTACCAGGCGTCCTTGGCCTTTTTGTAGAGCGAGTCGGCATCCGTGACGCTGCGGTCCGAAGCTCCGTCGAGCAGCTCGCACCAGGCGAGGAACTCGCTTGCGGCCCTGCCGTACTTGCCGCGGGCCTCGATGTGCCACGGCGCAAAGCGCAGCCCCGTCTCCCGGATCCGCTCCCTGAGTTCGGGATCGACGGCGACATCGTACTTGTAGCAGAACGGGCAGTCGTAGGAGAAGAGCTTGATGAGAAGGCCTTCGGCTCCCTGAATCGGGGACTCGAGCTCGACGTAGTCGTCGCCCGCCTTGAAGGCGAAGGCGCAGGGAACGGCGCATGGGATGGCGGAGGCGGCGACGAGTGCGGCGCCCTGAACGAAGGTGCGGCGAAGCATGCTGGATTCTCCTCTTCGGGGCGGGCGGTCTGCGCCCGCCGCAAGCCGGTTCGATTCTTCAGTATAGGCCGGGGACGAAAAGACAAGGCCCCGCAGGTTTGCTTCGCGGGGCCTTTTTCAGAGCGCGTGGCTCAGGTCTGCGTGAGGATCGTGCTTACGCGTCGTTTTCCTGCGCATTGTGCGGACGACGGCGGAAGCGGTTGCGCAGGCCGCCGAGGCGACGGTGATGCTGCGGCTTGGGTTCGAGCGCGGGGTCCTGAGCCGGGGCGCCGTTGTAGCGCGGGATGTCGGCGGGGACCGGGGCGAGTTCGCCGAATTCGGGCGTTTCGCCTGCGAGGAACTTCTTCTCGTAGTCTTCGAGTGCGCGGCCCACGACCTTCGACAGACCGATCAGGGCGATGATGTTCGGGATCGCCATCAGGCCGTTGAAGAGGTCGGCGAGCTCCCACACGAGGGTGACGTGGAGGAAGGAGCCGGCCATGATGAAGGCGAGGACGAGCACGCGGTAGATCGAGACGTAGCGCACGCCGACGAGGTACTTGACGTTCTGTTCGGCGAAGAAGTACCAGCCGACGATGGTCGTGAAGGCGAAGAAGAGCAGGCAGACCGCGACGAAGCCGTTGCCGATCGTGCCCAGACCGAGCGTGAAGGCCTTCTGGGTGAGCGCGATGCCGGTCGTCGTGCCGTCAAGCGAACCCGTGCAGAGGATCACGAAGGCGGTCATGTTCACGACGATGAACGTGTCGATGAAGAGGCCGATGATGGCGGTGAGACCCTGTTCGGCGGGGTGCTTGACGCGGGCCACGGCGTGGGCGTGCGGGGTCGAGCCCATGCCGGCTTCGTTCGAGAAGAGGCCGCGGGCGACGCCGTAGCGGATGGCTTCCTTGATGCCGGCGCCGATGACGCCGCCGGTGGCGGCCATCGGGTCGAAGGCGCCCACGAAGATCATTTCAAAGGCATGCATCACGCCTTCGAGGTTCGTGAAGATGATGGTGAGCGAGCCGATGATGTAGATGAGGGCCATGATCGGGACCATCTTTTCGGCGAACGAGGCGATGCGACGAATGCCGCCGATGAAGATGAAGCCGGCGATGATGAAGGTGAAGATGCCGGTGACCCAGGTCGGGACGTTGAAGGCCGTGTAGAAGGCGCCGGCGATCGAGTTGGCCTGCACCATGTTGCCCACGAAGCCGAGCGCGATGATGATCGCGATCGAGAAGAAGGCGGCGAGCGTCTTGCTGCCGAGACCCTGGCTGATGTAGTAGGCCGGGCCGCCGGTCAGGTTGCCGTGGGCGTCGCGGGTGCGGTAGAGCTGGGCGAGGACGGCTTCGGAGAAGATGGTCGCCATGCCGAAGAAGGCGGCGATCCACATCCAGAAGATGGCGCCCGGACCGCCCATGGCGATGGCGGTGGCCACGCCGGCGAGGTTGCCCGTGCCCACCTGGGCCGAGATGGCCGTCGCGAGCGACTGGAAGGAGGACATGCCGTCCTTGTCGGCCTTGCGGCCGAAGAGCGTGATGCCGCCGAAGACGTGCTTGACGGCCATGACGAAGCGCTTGATCTGAACGAATCGAAGCTTGAAGGTGAAGTACAGGCCCGTGCCGACGAGCAGCGGAATGAGGCCGTACATGCCCCAGAGCAGGCTGTTGATGCTCTGAATGATTTGAGTGGTCTGATCCACGGTGATGACTCCGGTTTTTGCTTGAAAAGTGGGGCAGTCTTCGGGCGGAGTTTGTCCGAATCTGGGCCTTATGATTCTGACCGGGGAGGCAGGAAGCGGACACTTGGAAACGATCCTGCGGACAAGCGGTTGAAGAATAATGATTCGCCCGGTCCCGGGTTCTCAGGCGGAACCCGAGCCTTCATTCTATGAATTGATTCGGGAATCGCGAGACGCCCCGGGACGCATTCAGGGGATGGGCATTCTGCCTAGATTCGCGGGAAACGCCTGTGCATGTGGCGCTGGTGGAGTTTCGTATCGTTTCGGACGATTTCGGGGTTCGTTGACGCGCGTCAAGGCGGTTAGGGAGAGTCGGCGGATGGCCTGCGGCACAGGCTAAGGCGTATTCCCTAGGTGGTTCCGGCGGGATTGGGTGACACGAAACGGGGGCTTCTCAGACGGAGCGGAAACGGCTAAAATGATCGGCCTTTTTCTTCCTCTGTTTTTTGGAGTCGTACATGCTGCGAAAGTTCATGCGCGGTGCGCTTTACGTCGCCTTCGCCATGGTGGCCCTCTGGATCATCGTCAACGTCATCGCCATGGCGAAGTACGCGCTCAGCTGAGTGCGTCGAGCCTCGCCGCCGTCTCTTCGGGACGCAAGGCGCAGGCGCCGTATCGCTTCATCTTGCGGCCGGCCTTGAGCACGAGCTTGTCCTTGCTCACAAGAAGCTTTGCGCCGCCCGCAAGCGTGAGCGTGAAGAATTTCTGGTCAAGGGGGTCCCTGCACTGGACCGTGATGACGTCGGCCGCCTCCCTGATCTTCTCCTCGTCGACGGGCACGCTCATCGAGCACCAGAGCGCGGCGAGTCTCGCCGCCTCGTCCTCGTCGCCCGTGAACGCGGGGCGCGAGAGCACCTCGGCAAGCTCCATGACCGCCTCGCCCGAGCGCAGCGCATGGATGCGCCCCGCCTCGAGCGCCCGCCTCAGATCCTCCGCATGCGGGTCCCGCCAGTAGATGAGGTCGAGCACGACGTTGGTGTCGATGACGGCGGGCACGCCCTTCGGTTCTGGACCGGCAAGGGCAAGGGCTTCGGCAGCCACGCGGCTGCTCAGGCGTTCGGTAAGCGGCATGAAGATCTTTTCGGAATGTTGCTGGGCCGTGAAAAGGTCGCGGTGAGGGACTGACGGCCGATGAAAAAAATGGTAATTTTATCGGACGCGTCCGTCATCGTGCGCTTCTCTATCAGGAAAGCCTTCGGTCGCGCTCCGGGCATCCGCGGGTCGGGTGCTTAATCCCTCAACTGCACATGGAATTCCTTCTTGATCCGACCATCTGGGTTGGTCTTCTCACGCTTGTCGTTCTTGAAATCGTCCTCGGGATCGACAATCTCGTCTTCATTGCCATCATCGCGAAAAAGCTTCCCGCCTCACAGCAGGACAAGGCCCTCTACGTGGGTCTCGGACTTGCGCTCGCGATGCGTCTGGGCCTTCTCTCCATCATGTCGTGGCTCGTGGCCCTCACGGACCCCGTCTTCTCCGTCTGGGGACACGCGTTCTCGTTCAGGGACCTGATCCTTCTGGGCGGCGGCCTCTTCCTGCTCTTCAAGGCCACGACCGAGCTGCACGAGCGCCTCGAGGCGCTGCCGCACTCGGAAAAGCACGGCAGCGGCAGGGCCGGCTTCTGGGTCGTCATCGCCCAGATCCTGCTTCTTGACGCGGTCTTCTCGCTCGACTCCATCATCACCGCCGTCGGCATGGTCGACAACCTCTACGTGATGATGAGCGCCGTCGTGATCGCCATGATCGTGATGATTGCCGCGAGCCGTCCGCTCACGGACTTCGTCAACCGTCATCCGACGGTGGTGGTGCTCTGCCTCTCGTTCCTGCTGATGATCGGCTGCAGCCTCATCGCCGAGGGCCTCGGCTTCCACATCCCGAAGGGCTACCTCTACGCCGCGATCGCCTTCTCGATCCTCATCGAGTTCTTCAACCAGCTTGCCGCGCGCAACGCCTCGAGGAACCTCGACCGCGTGCCGTTCCGCGAACGCACGACGGACGCCATCGTGCGCCTGATGTCGCGCCAGCCGCGCAGGGATGACGACGAGGCGACCGAGGACCGCGTCGTTCACGAGAGCTTCGGGCGCGAGGAGCGCCAGATGGTCGAGGGCGTGCTGACGCTTGCCGACCGCAACATCAAGACCATCATGACGCCGAGAAGCGAGATTGCCTGGCTCAACTCCCGCCGCAGCTTCGAGGAGAACATGAAGCGCGTGCAGGACATGCCGCACAGCAGCTTCCCCGTCTGCGACGGCACGCTCGAGAACGTGATCGGCGTCGTCAAGGCCAAGGACCTCATCGGCATGGAGCCCTCGCCCGAGGCGCTCGTGCGCTGCGCCTCCGAGCGCCAGCCGCTCACCGTGCCCGAGACGATCAACGTCATCCGCCTCATGCAGGACATCAAGAGCTCCCAGGCGTCGCTCGTGCTTGTCACCGACGAGTTCGGCGTGATCCAGGGCCTCACCACCTCCCACGACATCCTCGAGGCCATTGCGGGCGACTTCCCCGACGAGGGCGACAGGCTCTCGATCGAGGCGGTCGACGGCGGCTGGAGCGCCGAGGGCAGCGTCGAGCTCTTCCTCGTCGAGCAGACCTGCGGCGTCGACGGCCTGATGAGCGTCGACGGCGAGTACGTGACGCTCGCGGGGCTTCTCCTCGACAGGATGGGCCGTCTCCCCGCCAAGGGCGACAGGCTTGAGGAGGCGGGCCTCGTCTTCGAGGTGACCGACGTCTCGCGCCACCGCATCGAGCGCGTGAGGATCACCCGCAGCCCCGTGACCGCCGAGGCGTAAGGGCCCCCCGACACCATGCGAAAAACGCGGCTCCGTTCATGACGGGCCGCGTTTTGCACATCCGCCTCATCCTTTCGGACTGATGCTTCCGGTCGATTGCAACCGCTTCTTGCAGGGACTCTGCGCGAGGCGACTTTCGTCATAGAATGGAAAAACAGACCGTCGGGAGCCCTCCCTGCGGCACTTTTCAAAAGAGGTGAACATCATGGACATCGTCGAGCTTGTGCGCACGCGCTACACGACCAAACACTACGATCCGGCCCGCAGGATCAGCGACCGCGACATCGCGGACCTCATGGAGGTTCTCCGCCTGTCGCCGTCCTCCGTCAACTCCCAGCCCTGGCACTTCTTCGTAACGGGCACGGACGAAGGCAAGGCCCGCGTGATGCCGGCCGTGCTCGACTTCAACCGCCCGCGCGTGGCCGATGCGAGCCATCTCGTCGTCTTCGCGGTGCCCGTGGCGTTCACCGAGGAGCGCTTCCGCCTCCTCGTCGCCCAGGAGCTCGCCGACGGCCGCGTGACGGCCGAGGATGCGGCTTCGGGTGCCGCCGATGCGGGCCGCCGCCACTTCGTGGGCCTGCATCAGGTCACGCAGGAGGAGCTTCTTTCCTGGGAGACGCGACAGGCCTACATCGCCATGGGCTTCCTGCTCTGGGCCGCCGCCGAGCGCGGCATCGACTCGACCTGCCTCGAGGGCCTCGACATGGCGAAGATGGACGAATGCCTCGGACTCGCTGAAAAGGGCCTGCGCACCGTCTGCGCCGTTAGCCTCGGCTACCGCCTGCCCGACGACAGCAACGCCGCCCGTCCGAAGTCCCGCCTGCCCATGGACGAGGTCGTGACCGTCTTCTGACGCACGAGAATCCGCCGGGCGCGTCCGCGCCCGACCCGATCCTGTCTTTCGGCCCGCACTTTCTCCCGGAAAATGCGGGCCGAGCCGTCTCTGGCGTGAATGCGGGCGCAGGGCCAGTCTGCGCGCCTGCATTTGGTAGACTGTCACCACTTCCGGACGGCTGCGGGCCCCGCCCTGCAAAGGCCGTCCGATTCAATCAGCAATCAAGACTTCAAGAGGGCTTCTGCCGATGAACAAGCCGCGCACTTTTCTTCTTTCCGCTCTGATGGCATCCGCCGTGCTGGCGCCTGCCGCCGCTTCGGCCGCCGACAAGTCCGAGCTCGAGGTCCGCATGGAGGCGGCGCAGAAGGTGCTCGCCGACCGCTCCTACTACGAGCGCTGGTCGCCCGAGGCCGCCCTGAAGACGGTTGAGGATGCAAAGGCCGCCAATGTGGCGGGTTCGGCCAGGCAGAAGGAGATCGACGGTGCGCTCGACGTCATGAAGGACTGGTGCCACACGCGCTTTCTCGTCAACGCCTGCATCAAGGACGCGAGGGACCTGCATCACGAGCGTGAGAAGGAGATCCGCAGCGTGCGCCTCAAGGCCGATGAGATGATCCGCCTCGACCGCGTCGAGCAGCGCAGGGCCCGTCAGGAAAGCCAGAAGCAGAACGTGAAGCAGCCCATGAAGCTCGGCGGCTCCGCCGAGTCTCCCGAAAGCCGCAGCGAGTCGCGCGCCGAGGAGGTGAAGGCCAAGCAGAGCCGCGCCGAGGAGCGCAGGGCCCTTGAGGAGGCGAACGTCCGCGCCTACGAGGAAAAGCAGGCGAGGGCCGCCAGAAAGGCGGAGGAGCGCCACGATCCCATCAGGGTGAAGAGCCGCGTGAAGGCGCCGTCGAGTCCCATTGAAGGACATCTCGGCCACACGGCGGCCGACGTTGAGGCGGGCAGGGCCGAGGCGGCCGAGCGCATGGCCCAGGAGGACGCCAACGTTGCGGCCTTCAACGCCAAGCAGGCCGAGGCGAAGAAGCGTCTCGAGGAGGCCGAGGCCACCGCCGCCGAACGCAAGGCGAGCCGCGAGGCGCGTCAGGCGAACTTCAACAAGACGCTCGAGGAGCGTCGCGCCGCACAGAAGCGCTATGAGGAGTCCAGGGAGAACAAGGACTCCGGCCTCAAGAAGTATTTCTGAGTCGAAGGAAAGAGATGGCAGCAGCTGAAATGAATCCGCGTCTCTGGGACGCCTCGACGCCGCTTGTTGAGCGCGTTGCGCTCGCCTTTGACGAAAAAGGCCCGCTCACGAAGGCCGTCAAGGGCTTCTGCGTGCGCGAGGGTCAGCGCGAGTTTGCCGTCGAGGCGGCCCGCGCGGTCGAGGAGAAGAGCATTCTCGTCGCCGAGGCGGGGACGGGCACGGGCAAGACCTTCGCCTATCTGACGCCCGCGCTCCTTGCGGGCGCGACCTGCGTCATCTCGACGGCAGGCAAGTCGCTTCAGGACCAGCTCTGCGCCAAGGACCTTCCCGCCCTGCGCGACGCGCTCGGCGTGCCCGTCAAGGTCGCGCTTCTCAAGGGACGCGCCAACTACGTCTGCCACTTCCGCCTCGAACTCACGGCCTCCGAAGGCAGGCTCCCCGAGCAGGACTCCTATCTGAAGCTCAGGAAGATCCAGCGCTTTGCGGCGGTCAGCCGCACGGGCGACCGAGCGGAGCTTCCCGACGTGCCCGAGGACGACCGCCTCTGGCCCCTCGTGACGAGCACGCGCGAAAACTGCCTCGGCAAGGACCGCTGTCCGAACTACGACGACTGCTTCGTCAAGAAGGCCCGCGAGGACGCCATGCAGAGCCAGGTCGTCGTGGTGAACCACCATCTCTATCTGAGCTCGATGGCCCTCAAGCGTGAGTCCGATGCGATCGACGGCATGCTGCCGCAGGCGGCGCTCACCGTGATCGACGAGGCGCACCAGCTGCCCGGCATTGCCTCGAGCTTCTTCGGCACGAGCTTCTCGACCTATGACGTCGAGAACGTCTCCATGGAGGCCCGCAGGCTCGGCCGCACGAAGTGCAACGACGGCGCCGAGTGGGAGATCCTCTACGACCGCGTGCTCAAGGCGGGACGCGAGTTCAGGCTCGACGCCCAGCGCATCGGTCTTGCCGAGGGCGAGAGGCTCGACGTCGACGAGATCGAGGGCTTCGGCGAGCTTTATCCGGGCTTCGAGCGCCTGCGCGCGGCCTTTGCGGCCATGGGCGAGGCGATGAAGGCCAATGAGGGCCGCGACAACGAGCTCGACACGCTCGCCGAGCGTCATGCCGAACTCATGGAGCAGATGGAGGCCTGGACGGCCATCTTCGTGAAGTGCCGCAACGGTGCGTCCGATGAGGCTTCCGGGGGCGAAGCCGCCGGAGATGCCGACGCCGGGGGAGAAGCCGGGCCCGAAGCGGGTGCGGCTTCCGGAGCGGGCGCAGAGGTGCGCTGGCTCGAGGTGAGCCAGCACGGCATCCGCTTCAACCTGACGCCGCTCTCCTTTGCGGAGGAATTCCGCGAGATGCGCGAGCGCGAGGGCGGCGCCTGGGTCTTCACGTCGGCCACGCTTTCGAGTGCGGGCAGGTTCGACCTCTTCAAGCAGAGGCTCGGCATCGGCGAATGCGTCGAGCGCACGTGGGAGAGCCCCTTCAACTACTGGGAACAGGGGTGCTTCTATCTGCCGCAGATGCCGCCGCCCGCGAACAACACGGCGGTGCACACGCACAACGTCATTGAAAAGGTCTGGCCGCTCATCAACGCGGCGGGCGGACGCACGTTCATTCTCTGCACGTCGCTCGCGGCCGTGAGGGCCGCTGCGGACGAGCTGCAGGCGAGGCTCGAGGCCAACGGGAATCCCTATCCGCTCTTCGTTCAGGGCGACGGTCCCAAGATGCGCCTCATCGAGGAGTTCAGGGCGCACGGCAACGCCGTGCTCGTGGGTTCGATGAGCTTCTGGGAGGGCGTCGACGTCAAGGGCGAGGCGCTTTCGCTCGTCGTGATCGACAAGATTCCCTTCGCGCCGCCCAACGATCCCGTGATGATGGCGCGAAGCCGCGCCGTCGAGGCTTCGGGCAGGCGTCCCTTCGACGAGATCACGCTGCCCGAGGCGGTCATCACGCTCAAGCAGGGCGCGGGACGGCTCATCCGCTCCGAGGCCGACAGGGGCATGCTCGTCATCTGCGACCCCCGCATCCTCAACAAGGGCTACGGCAAGGTCGTGCGCGACAGCCTGCCCGACTTCTACTGCACGCGCAGGGAGGAGAAGGCGCTCGAGTTCTTCCTCAATCCCGAGCGCTTCAGGGAAGGCCTTTACAGGGGCTGAGCGTCGCGGACGAACTTCGCGACCGTCTCGACGTGGAGCGCGCCCGGGAAGAGGTCCACGGGCGCGAGCTTCTCGATGCGCCAGCCGAGCTCGATGAACTTCGCCGCATCGCGCGCGAAGGTCTTCGGGTTGCAGGAGACGTAGACGAATCGCGTGAGCGGCAGGCCCGTCAGCATGGCGGGCACCGTCTCCTCGAGCCCCTTGAAGGCGGGGTCGAGAATGGCCGCGGCGGGCCTGATGCCCGAGGCGATGAGACGGGGCAGCTCGTCCTCGACCGCACCCGCGTGGAAGACGGCGTTTTCGATGCCGTTTCGCTTGGCGTTGAGCTTGGCTCGCTCGATCGAGGCGGCGACGATGTCGACGCCCACGGCCTTCGCGCAGGCGCGCGCGGCAAGGAGCGTCATCGTGCCCACGCCGCAGTAGAGGTCGAGCAGGACCTCGTCCTTTTCGGGCGCAACCCAGTCAAGCGCCATGGGGTAGAGCCTCTCCGTCTGTCCCGGATTGACCTGCAGGAAGGTTTCGGGACGCACCGCAAAGCGCAGTCCCCCGATCGTCGTCTCGATGCCGTCCGTGCCCGCAATGTGCAGGCTGTGGCGTCCGAGCACCGCATTGCCGGGCGTCGGGTGCAGGTTGAGGAAGACGCTCGTGACGCCTTCCTCCATGAGCTTCTTCGCAAGCTTCTCGACAAAGGCCCTGACTTCAGGCGTCTCGCCGTGCACGCAGAGCGTGAAGAGGCGCTGCGGCTTCTCTGAATCCACGCCGTCCCTCATGACGATCGTGCGCACGTCGCCCTCGCGGTGCGACTCGTTCCAGGGCGAGAGGTCCGAGAGCGAGAGCATGCGGGCTGCGGTTTCGGCGGCCCTGGCCATCCACTCGGGCGTCTGCGGGCAGGCGCGGGACTCGGGCACGGGAAAGTGCGAGCCCTGCGCATACATCGCAAAATACCAGCGCCCTTCGGGATCGACGCCCGGATAGAGCACGGCCTTGTTGCGAAAGCCCTGCGTGAACGCCTCGGCGTCGTGCGGCGCCTCGACGAGGGGCAGGGGTTCGGGCGTCTCGACGCCCGAATCGGCGAGCGCCCTTTCGAGCAGTCCGCGCTTGACGACGGCCTGGCCCTCGGGGTTGAGGCTGCCGAGCGCGCAGCCGCCGCAGGCGGGCCTGGCCGCATGGGCGGGACACGGGGAGGCGGCCCGCCAGGGGCTCTCCCGGGTGATCTTCACGTACTGGGCGACGCTCGAGCGCGTGCCGCGTGCGGGCGGATCAACCTCCGCGGTGACCTCGTCGCCGGGGAGCGCCCCCGGCACGAAGACGCGGAGTCCGTCCTCGTAGGCGATGCCTGCGCCCGTCGAGGCGATGTCGGTGATGGTGAGATGCCTGGTCGTCATCTGGGAATGCGCTGTCAGAAGAAGTATTCGGGGAACTTCGGAGCCTCGCAGGCGGGGCGGATGCGCTCGCGCACCTGAGCCATGGCGGCTCGGACGGGTTCGGGGAAGTTGCGGTGGCTGTCGGGGCAGGCGTCGATGCAGGCGCGGCAGCCGATGCACTGAGAGGGATCCTTCACGCGCATGCTGAAGGGATCGATGATGTCCATCGGGCAGACCTCGGCGCAGCGGCCGCACATGCGGCAGACGGGGTCGGGCATGGGCACGAAGCCGGTCTTCGGATAGGGACGAAGCTCGCCTTCGCCCGGGAATTCAGGATCGAACCTCGCCGTGCCGTCCCTGAGCGCCTCGAAAACCCTGCGTGCGAAGTCGCCCGCCGAGAAGCGGTCGGCTTCGTTGGGACGGCCTGCGCCGAACTCGGGGAACTGGCTGTGCTCGACGGGGAAGGCCGCGCCTGCGGGCACGACGAAGCCCGCGGCGCGAAGCACGGCGGCGAGCTCGCGGAGCGTGTCCTCATGCGCGCGGCAGCCGTAGGCGGCGACGGGCACCGCAGCCGCGCCGTTGCCCGTCCACTGGGCGAGGGACTGCATCGGAAGGGGTACGCGGCCGAAGTAGACGGGCACGCCCAGGAAGACGAGGTCGCCCTCGCCGAAGGTGCGGGCCTCCTCGCGTTCCCAGCGGTCGGTGAGATCGAGCTCTTCGACGGGAAGGCCGGTGCCGGCAAGGCCCTGGGCGATCATGCTCATGAGGCGGCGGGTGCGGCCCGTCGGGGAGAAGCGGGCGACGATGATGCGGTTGGGGGGCATGGTCCTGATTCCTCTGCGTGAGGCTCCCGCAAGGGGAAGCGGGAGCTGGCGTCCCGTCCCGTGGATATGAAGGATCAGAGGACGAGGAGCGCCGTACTGCACACAATGATAGCCAAGACGGCGGGTGCGCACGCACGAAGAAGTCCGGAGGCGACGCCTCTGCGGAAGGCGGGAGCCTCGTCGGGCGGAAGGCCTGCCGAGCGGGCGTCGAGCTCCCGCCTGAGCGCGAGGAGGACCGTGAGATAGAGGACGCCGAGAACGATGACGACGCTCGCGGCGTTTCGAAGTGAGGAGGCCCCGTCGACGACGAGGCCCGAAATCATGGCGGCGCCCAGCGCAAGGCACAGGGCGCCGATCCAGAGCGACCTGTGTGCGCGGTACTCCTGTGCGAGCACCGCGTACACGAGGCGGCGTGCGGAATCCTCGGTCATCAGAGGCTGCCGCCGGCGACGACGAGCACGAAGAGCGGGCTGACGACGCCGATCATGATGCGGATGAACCAGAGGCCCGACTCGGAGAGGGGGCGGGCGGCCGTGAGCTCGCGCTTCATCGTGGGCCAGGCCACCCAGGCGGCGGCGATGGCGATGCCGAAGGTCGAGAGCGGCATGCCGACGTTGGACGTGACGTAGTCGAGGATGTCGAAGATCGTCCTGTTGAAGAACTTGACGTCGCTCCAGACGCCGAAGGAGAGCGTGGAGGCAAGGCCCACGACCGTGCAGCCCGTGACGGTGAGCAGGATGGCCGGCGTGCGGCGCATGCTGAACTGGCGGGTGAGGAGCGCCGTGCAGGCCTCGAGCATCGAGACGGACGAGGTGAGGGCCGCGACGACGAGGCAGACGTAGAACATGACGGCGAAGAGCTGGCCGAGCGGCATCTTCGAGAAGACGGCGGGCATCGTCACGAAGGTGAGGCCGGGGCCGGCGCTCGGGTCAAGACCGAAGGCGAAGACGGCGGGGAGCACCATCAGGCCGCCGAGGATCGAGGACATGATGGCGAGGACGGCGACCCAGCCCACGGCGCCCGGAAGGTCGGCCTTGGGGCTCAGGTAGGAGCCGTAGGTGATCATCGTGCCCGCGCCGAGCGAGAGAGAGAAGAAGCAGAAGCCCATCGCGTTGAAGAGCGCGGAGGCGTTGAAGTCCTCCCAGCGGGGCGCAAAGAGGTACTCGAGGCCGGCGAGGCCGCCCGGCAGCGTGAGGCCGCGCACGATGATGATGAGCATCAGGATGAAGAGCGCGGGCATGAGCACCTTGGCGACGCGTTCGATGCCGCCCTGGATGCCGCGGAGCACGACGACGGCCGTGATGCCGAGGAAGATCATCATGTAGAGGAAGCTCATCGAACCGTCGGAGACGAAGGCGCCGAAGTGCGTGCCGAGGAGTTCGGGATCGCTGATGAGGCCGCGGCCGATGACGGCGTCGACCATGTACTTGATGCACCAGCCGCCAACGCCCGAGTAGAACGAGAGGATCAGGAAGACCGTGAAGACGCCGACGCCGCCGAAGAAGCCCCAGCCCCTGCCGCAGACCTTGGTGAGCGAGGCCATCGGGCCCTCGCGTCCGGCGCGGCCCATGGCGAATTCGGCCACGAGCAGCGAGATGCCGACGGTGAAGGTGAAGAAGATGTAGGGCAGCATGAAGACGGAGCCGCCGTTCGTGCCCGCCATGTACGGGAACTTCCAGATGGCGCCGAGGCCGACGGCCGAGCCTGCGCTTGCGAGAATGAAGCCGAGGCGGGAGCCCCAGCTTGCGGTAGTTTGGTTTTCAGACATTGGGTTGGACTCCGATCTTGTGTTTTCTTGCCCGCCGTCCGCATCGGGTGGCCGGACGGCGGGATTTTATTGGAATGGTTACTGCCGGACTTTAGAAGACGCCGAGGCCCTTGAGCATCACGACGAGGATGAGGATCGGCGCGAAGACGCCGGCCATCACGCGGTAGCTCTTGAGGAAGAAGCCGGAGACGGGCTTGACGAGCGAGAGCTGGCTCACGGTCGTGGGCCAGGCGAGCCAGGCCGTGACGATGGCGATGCCGATCACGCCGATCGGCATGCCGATGTTGGACGTGAGGTAGTCGAAGAAGTCGAAGAAGCTCTTGCCGAAGACAGTCACGTGCGAGAGCGTGCCGAAGCTGAGCGCGCAGAGCGTGCCGAGGACGGCGAGGATCGAGCCCGTGATCGTGACGCCGGCGGGGCGGCTGATGTTGAACTCGTCGTGGAGGAACTGCACGGACATCTCGAGGATCGAGATCGAGGACGTGAGGGCCGCAACGAAGAGGCACACGTAGAAGGTGATCGCGAAGAAGTGGCCGAACGGGAGCTGCGCGAAGACGGCGGGCATCGTCGCGAAGGTGAGGCCGGGACCTGCGTCGGGCGAGAGGCCGAAGGCGAAGACGGCGGGCATGATCATCAGGCCGCCGAGAATGGCCGAGAGAATCGCGAGGAAGACGATCCAGGAGACGGACGACGGAAGGTGAACGCGGTCGCTGAGGTAGCTGCCGTAGTTCATCTGGGAGCCCGAGCCCACGGAGAGCGAGAAGAAGGCGAAGCCCATCGCGTTGAGCAGTGACTCGCCCGTGAAGGCGGAGAGGTCGGGCTTGAAGAGGAATTCGACACCCTTCATGGCGCCGGGGAGCATGAGGCCGCGCACGATGAGGATGAGCATCATGAAGAAGAGGAGCGGCATCAGGACCTTGGAGACGCGCTCGATGCCCTTTTCAACGCCGAAGTAGACGACGAAGGCGGTGGCGCCGAGGAAGGCGAGGTGCGAGAGCACGGGAGCGACGTCGGAGGAGGCGAAGGACTCGAAGGCGCCGCGCATCATGGACGGATCGTTGATGATGCCGTTGCCCATGAAGGCCTCGATCATGTAGTAGACGCACCAGCCGCCCACCACGGAGTAGAAGGCGAGCACGAGGAAGCCCGTGAGCACGGAGAGGTAGCCGATGACGCCCGTGAAGGGGCCGCCGAGCCTGCGGAAGGCGCCCGCAGCGCCTGCGCGCACCGAGCGGCCCATGCACATTTCACCGATCAGAAGCGTGAGGCCGATCGTCACGGTGAAGAAGATGTAGGGGAGCATGAAGATGGAGCCGCCGTTCGTGCCTGCCATGTAGGGAAACTTCCAAATGGCGCCGAGACCGACGGCGGAGCCTGCGCTCGCGAGAATGAACCCCAGGCGGGACCCCCATACTGAACGTTCTGTCATTTTTTTGCTTGTATTTCTAATGGTCAAGGCGGTTCGGCTTCATGAAGCCGGACCGCCGCGGGTTTTGTTGTTTTTGGGTGCGGCGTCGCCGCGGGGCCTCAGACGAGACCCGAGACGAGCACCACGAGCACGAGGACCGGAGAGAAGCCGATCATCATGAGGCGGAGGAACTTCACGGCGCCCTCGGAGAGGGAGGTGTTTCGCGTGATGTTCTCGCGGATCTGCGGCCAGCACCTGACGCCTGCGAGCCACAGGATGATCAGGCCGCCCACGGGCAGGGAGATGTTGCTCGTGAAGAAGTCGAAGAGGTCGAAGATCGTCTTGCCGCCGAAGAAGGTGACGTCGGAGAGCTTGCCGAACGAGAGGCAGGGCAGGGCGCCGACGACGGCGAGCGCGAGCGTGGAGAGCATGGCCGCGCCCGCACGCTTCATCTTGTGCTCGTCGACGAGGAAGGCGACGACGATCTCGATCATCGAGACGGACGACGTGATGGCCGCCACCGCGATGCACAGGTAGAAGATCACGGCGAAGACCTGGCCGAACGGAAGCTGCGCGAAGACGGCGGGCATCGTGATGAAGGTGAGGCCGGGACCCGCGGACGGGTCGAGTCCGAAGGCGAAGACGCTCGGCATGATCATCAGGCCGCCGAGAATGGAGGCGATGACCGCGAGGAACGTGATCCAGAGGCAGCCGTTGACGAGGTTCGAGTCCTGATCAAGGTACGAGCCGTAGGTGAGCATGCACCCGCAGCCCACGCACAGCGAGAAGAAGGTGAAGCCCATGGCCTGCAGCAGGGCGCTCCAGGTGAAGGCGTCGGGGTCGAACTTGAAGAGGAACTCAAGGCCGCCCATGGCGCCGGGGAGCATCAGGCCGCGCACGATGAGCACGAGCATCATCACGAAGAGGAGCGGCATCAGGAACTTGGAGATGCGCTCGATGCCCTTCGTGACGTCGAGCGCCACGATGAGGCCGTTGAGCAGCAGGAAGAGCCACTGGAAGCCGAGCGCCTGCACGGGATCGGAGACGAAGCTGCCGAAGTGCTTGCCGAGCTCGGCCTGGTCGGTGATGAGGCCCGAGCCCGTGGCCGCTTCGGCGAAGTAGGCGAGCGTCCACCCGCCGATGGCCGAATAGAAGCACAGGACGAGGAAGCCCGTGAGAACGCCGAGATAGCCTGCGGGCACCCAGGCGCGGCCCGCGAGGTTGCGGTAGGCCGTCACGATGCCGCCGCGGCCCGCGCGGCCGAGCGCCACTTCGGCGATCAGCAGGGCGGCGCCCACGGTGAAGGTCATGAGGATGTAGGGGAAGAGAAAGGCGCTGCCGCCGTTCGTGCCCGCCATGTAGGGGAACTTCCAGATGGCCCCCAGACCCACGGCAGCACCGGCGCTGGCGAGCACGAAGCCGATTCGGCTCGTCCAGGTCTTTCGCTGTTCTCCGGACATAAATGCACTCCTTGATCCGCAGTCTGCCCCACCGGGAGGCGCGCGGAAGGCTGTGGCGGTCTTGAAGCCGCCTGATTGACTCTTTTATGCGACAGGTCCTCCGAAAGCGGTGTCCCGGTTGCAGTTTGCTCATGAGGCTTCTGCTGCTTTTTTTGGCGGACGACGCGCGTGAGGACTTTGCCTGACTGTAAGAATCGTAACAGGTCGGACGGGTTTGCAACTAGGGAAAAAGGCTAAGGTGCCGCCGATGGGATCAAACGGCGGGCAGAGAAAGCGGCGTTTTCGGAGCGGCGCAGGCTCGAAAAAAGCAGGGCGTGGGCGCGCCCTTCAGGTCCGCAGGCGGAAAAAACGGGGACGCTCCTCAACAAATCGTTGCAAACGTGCCTGCAAAGGGGTATCGCTGGAACTCATAATGAAAGAAACGGCATTCGCTGCCGTGACTCAACAAGGAGAACCCCGAATGAAGAAGACCGTTCTTGCCCTCTGCGCAGCCGCCGTCTGCGCCGCATCAGCCGCTCCCGTCCTCGCCGCAGGGCAGGATCCGATGACGGCGCCCGTCCAGATCTCGATGCAGGGCGAGGCGAGCATGACCGTCGCCAACGACGAGGCCGTCATTCTCTTCTCGGCCGAAAGCCGCAGGCCCGACGCGGTCTCGGCCTCGAACGATGCGGCCGGGCGCGGCAACGCGGCGATCGAGGCGCTCAAGCGCTTCGGCGACAAGATCGACGTCAGGACGACGGGGCTCTCGACCAATCCCGTCTACACCCGCGCCAAGGAAGGCGAGGTCTCCGAGATCGGCGCCTGGGAGGCCCGCGAGACCCTGCGCGTGACGGTCCGCGACGTGAGCGTCGTCTCCGACGTGCTCGCCGCCGTCGTCGGCCACATGAACTACGAGGGCATCACCTTCCGCGTCTCCGACAAGGCCGAGCGCGCCCAGCGAGACGAGCTGCTCAAGGCCGCCGTGGCCGACGCGCTCCGTCAGGCGGGGATCGTCGCCGAGTCGATCGGCCGCAAGTCCTCCGACGTGAGCGTCGCCTCGGTGCGCATCGGCTCGCACAACGCGGGCGGCCCCCGCTACTACGCGGCGCCCATGATGAAGGCCGAACGCGCCTCGGCAAACGTCGCGCCTGCGGTGAGCGTGGGCACGACCGAGGTCTCGCTCAGCGTGACGGTCGAGGCCCAGCTGCCCCGCTGATCCGGTTCGTCTCACGCCCAGAATCTCCGCGCCGGACGCCCGAAGGGGCGGCCGGCGCCATCGTTGAGCCGAAATCCGCGCACAAGGCGGCTTTTTTCATTAAAATGGGCGCACTTTCCACAAGCTCTCTCCGGAGATCGAATTGAACTCGCGAATCTATCCGCATCCCTTCTTCGCCCGCGAAGGCCGTCCCTTCATCATCGGCACGTTCGCCGTCACGGCCGTGCTCTGGCTTCTCGACTGGCACTTCCTCGCCTTCCTCTCGCTCGTCCTCTTTGTCTTCTGCGTTCAGTTCTTCCGCGATCCGGCCCGTGAACTCCCGACCGATCCGAAGGCCGTGCTGAGCCCGGTCGACGGCCGCGTCTGCAAGGTCCAGAAGGCTCAGGATCCGCTCACCGGCGAGGATGCGATGATGATCTCGATCTTCATGAACGTCTTCAACGTCCACAGCCAGAAGTCCCCCGTCGCCGGCCGCGTCGAGGAGATCGTCTACAAGCCCGGTCTCTTCCTCAACGCCGACCTCGACAAGGCCTCGACGCACAACGAGCGCAACGCCGTGCGCGTCACGACCGACGAAGGCCGCAGCGTGACCTTCGTCCAGGTGGCCGGCCTCGTCGCCCGCCGCATCCTCTGCTACGCCAAGGTGGGCGAACGCCTCGAAAAGGGCGAGCGCTACGGCTTCATCCGCTTCGGCTCCCGCGTCGACGTCTACCTGCCGCTCGACGCCGAGATCACCGTTTCGATCGGAGACAAGGTCACCGGCGTGATGTCCACGATCGCGCGTCTCTGATCAGTCAGGAATGTGAACCACTGACAACCGCCCAAAAGAGCCTGTTCGACAGCGAACGGGCTCTTTTGGTTTGGTTGGCATGGGCACGCCCTAGGCGCACACTCCTAACCCCTCTCTATCCTTGTTGTTTTTGGTTCATTTCATCCATAATTAACGTGAACTTCCTGTAGAAGGGTAACACGCAAACTTTAAAAATTCGTATCCCGC
>ERZ838827.890-NODE-890-length-28617-cov-2.828653_pt1 | contig 28617 bp, 26 predicted proteins | sample MGYA00519881_ERZ838827 | MGnify/ENA primary metagenome ERZ838827 (study PRJEB31850, sample SAMEA3708842) | human gut metagenome | biome: human gut; feature: human-associated habitat; material: faeces | place: China | collected 2014 ...
GTTTTTCATGACCTCAACCCCTGCGGAAGCTGCGGACGCATTTGTCCGATGGATAAATCCGTTTTTTCCCGGCAGGTTGAGCGTGCGCTCGAAAGGGAACTTGTGCCCGGGGGCGAACGCTTCCTCGAATTGGAATCGGTGCCTGTCGCTGCCGCAGATGGAAGTCCTGTTTACTTTATGGAGCGCATCCGCATCCGTGATGATGCGCAGAATGCGGCCCTTCGCGAGGGTATTGTTGCCCGCAGTCCGGCAACAAGGCGCGTGCTCAACGCCATTGCCCGTGTGGCTACCTTGAACGTGCCGGTGCTTTTTTGCGGCCCCGGAGGATGCGGCAAGCAAAGCTTCACGCGCTTTTTGCATGAGAATTCACGACGTGCTGTGAATGCGCTCGTGAAGCTCGACTGCACCGCGCTTACGGATGAGCGATTTGAGGACGAGCTTCTCGGCAGGTCGGCAAAGCTTGGCGGATCGAGGACGGGCGGCCTCGCCTCCCGTCCGGGCGGGACGCTTTATTTTGATGAAATATCTGCGCTTAGCCCGGGGCTTCAGCGGCGTCTCCTGACGCTGCTGGAATCCGGCTTCGTGCGTGAAGCCGGAAGCGCACAGAGCGTTGCGCTCGACTGGCGCGTTGTCTGTTCGACCAATGCAGAGGATCCGGACAGGCTGGTGGCGTCGGGCGCGCTTCGGGAAGATTTGTGGCTGAGGCTCTGCGTGGCGCGCATTGATGTGCCGCCACTCAAAGATCGGCGCGAAGACATCGGAGAGCTCGCGGAGCTCATCCTGCGCCGTACGGGAGACGGTGAATCCGCGGAAATATCCTCTGAAGTTCTGGCGCTGCTTCTCAAGCGCAGCTGGCCGGGTAATATTCGCGAGCTTGAATGTGCGCTCATGCGTGCGCAGCTTCTTGCGGGCGGGAGGAAAATTCGTCCTGCTGATCTGGAAGCCCCGCGCTATTCGGAGCTTTCCGCAGAGGATGTCTGCGGCGATACGCTTTTAGAGGAAGAGTCGCGCTGGCAGGGAACCCGGGCAGGACTTGCCCGTCGAATGGGGCTATCCGAGCGCACGCTTTACCGCAGACTTCAGGAAGCCAGAGAGCTACAGCAGAAAAAGGAGAAAGGAACAAAATGACCGCGTCGATGAGACCCGAGGAGCGGCTTTTCTTTCGGCTTACCGAAGGAGAGGAGCGCATTGGCATCTCGAGAGGCGAGGCGGCAATTGCTGCTGCGCTTGCACGGGCAGGAAAAACTGCCCGAGGACTGCTCATCCTCGTGCACGGAGCGGCTTCCAACGCTTCGCGCTGGGAGGAATTCGTAGAAAAAACGAGGCTCAGGGACAACTGGGATATTCTGCGCTTCGACCTCCGGGGGCATGGGGCGAGTCCCTCGCGTACTGCCGGAACGCTCGAAGCGCATGCCTGCGACATTGCGGCTCTCATGGATCTCCTCGGACGCAGGCGCGCGGTAATTCTCGGCCATAGCCTGGGCGCCGCAGTGGCCATGAATTTCGCTGCGAAGTATCCCGAACGCGTTGAGGGGCTGATTCTCCTCGATCCGCTGCTCTCAAATTGTCTGACTCCGAAGGCAATTGAAATGCGAAGGAAGCGCTGGATGCCGGCTCTTCTTGAAAAAATCGGCATTGTTTCCCGGGAGCTTCATCTGCAGCGCCGTCTGCCGCCCTACAACCTTCGCACGGGCGACGAGGCTGCGCGGCTCAAGATTGCCGAAGGCGGAGAGGCGCTGGAAGCCTTTGTGAAGGAGTATTCCTCGCCCTGGCGCGATCTCGGGCATATCCACATGGCGGACTACGGACGGGATTTGCTTGAGGTCGGTCGTCCGAGTCCGGAGCTTTCCAGGATTAAGGCGCCGGTGCTCATCATCGGGGCTTCCTCCGGGAGCTACACGGATCCTGAGGCGATGCGACGCGAAGCCGGGGCGCTTACTGACGGAGAGTTTGTGCTGCTCAAATGCCGTCACTGGCCGGTAACGGAATGTCTTCAGGACCTGATTGCGGTCGTTGAGGACTGGATGCAGCGTCATTTCTGAGGGACAAAGAAAAAGCCGCCGAGATTTCCCCGAGCGGCTTTTTCTAATGCGCAAGTGCCGATTTTCGGTTACTTGGCGGCCGGTTCGCCCGCCGGAGCATCGCCGGCGCCTTCCTCATCGTGATTGACGACGATGCGCACGATGGGAGGCGCAACAGCGGCGTCTTCCTCGCGAATGCCCCAGACCTCCAGAAGCTCGCTCTGAGACGGCATCTCGCTTGCCGGTCTTGCACGGCGAAGCTTGAGCGAATTGCGGACGACGGTTTCCACAACATCGAGCGGCAGGCAGTTCAGATCCTTGAACTCGATTGAGCGATGCTCGGTATCGAGTCCCTTCCAGCGTTCCTCATTGCCGGCAGCGGCGTCTTTTTCTGCGTAATAGAGGATGAGAGACTTCTCATGAGACTTGACGGCAAAAATCGGTCCGTCAAGCTCATAGAAGGCAAGACCGAAGCGCATGCTTTCACGCACGCCTCGGGCGGAGCGTCGGATCATGCTGCAGACTCTGGCCATTGCAACGCGGCGATCGTTGGGCAGACTCTGGAGATAGCCTCCCACCGTGGTGGCTGCAGGTACCATGACTACTTTTCCCCCTAATAAAAATATAGGCTTCGGGCTCCCAAAGAGAGCTCGCAAGCCGCAAGAGAATAGATTTTAGCAAACCGGACGGGGGCTTTCCCGACTCGGACAGTCAGGTTTTTGTTTCTCAGCGGTAAAACACATAGCGTGCGCGAAACGGCACCCGGAGATACTGACCTATTTGCGAGGCTGTGCATGTGACGAGCGGCATGCCTCCGGAAGGCTGTCGGCGGGCGATGTAGCGAACGCCTTCGAGGATCCCGCGGCCTTCGGACTGGGCGGAAAAAACGGCTGTGCGCAGATCCCGGGGAGAGATCTGTTCCCCCTGGCTGATGATTTTCGCGTGAATCGTGGAGCCGTCGCGGGCAGTAATGCCGAAGTTCGGCTGCAGTACTGCCTGGCGCTGCCCGGCGTCATTCAGAAGCTCTCCTTCCGTTTGTACGAAATTCCAGAAAAAGCCTTCTGAATCATAGGAACATTGGAATACCATCCGTCCGCGGGCTTCCCATGAATAGACGGCTGTAGCGTCCTTCAGCGGATCGGGGGTGAACTGAATGGTGGTGCAGCTCGCGAGGAGAAGGATCGCGAACAGGGCGGAAAGGGCGCGCATAAGGGTGCTTGAGAGTAGGAAGGTGATGCACGAAAGTCTAGCGGCAGCATCCTTAATGTGCCGCTCCGTGAAATGTGTCCTTCGGAAAAAGCCTCGCGTAACCTTCGTTAATCTTGCTAGAGTGGAACTCTAGAAAACAATTTCAAAGAACCCGCTCTGTCGGAAGCTTCTAGACCCGGCATCGCTGACTGTATTTTTCAGGCGGCGCGACAGCTTCGGACAGAGCCAACCCGGCCGGACCCTCGGTTGCGGCAGCCCTTTCGTCATGCCTTCAAAGAGAGGCAGAGAACGGGCTGCAAAACCTCGGACGGGGCATAGAGAAGCGCCTCCGGCAGAAAGATTTCTGCCGGAGACTTCGGCATAGCTTCGTCCGCGCGTTCGGCCTCTTTTCCGCAAAGAGGGATCCGAAGTGTTTCAGATTCGTATACATGGCCGCGGGGGCCAGGGCGTTGTGACGGCAGCAGAAATGCTTGCGCTCGCGGGCTTCATGGAAGGACATAAGGCACAGGCTTTCCCAAGCTTTGGTTCTGAACGAACCGGGGCTCCGGTGGTCGCTTTTGCACGCCTTTCTCCGACCGAAATCCGCCTGCGCGAACCCGTGCTTGAACCCGATGTGGTTTTGATCCAGGACCGCACGCTTTTGGAGAGCGTTCCTGTTTTTGCAGGACTCAGGCCCGACGGCTTCGTTCTGGTGAATTCGAGCCAGACGCCTGAAGCGCTTGGACTCGGCGACCTGAAGCGCGAGCTTCCGGAGGGGCACGTCATGTGCGTGCCGGCTACAAAGTTCGCGCTTGCAGCGCTTGGGAGACCGCTTCCCGGTGCAGGGATGCTTGCCGGGTTTGCTGCAATGACGTCGATGATGCAGCTCAAGAGCGTTGCAGACGCGTATGCCGTCAAGTTTGCCGGCCGGATTGCTGAGGCGAATGCCGAGATTGCCCGTCAGGCATATGAATACGTAATTGCCCAGAAGGAGACGAACCATGCTTAAGCAGCTCGAAGGCAGCCAGGGCGTAGCGCAGGCGGTCGCGCTTTGCAGGCCTGACGTGGTGTGCGCCTACCCGATTTCTCCTCAGACCCACATTGTTGAAAATCTTGGTCTCCTTTGCCGCAAAGGGGTGCTTGCCGACTGCGAGTACATCAATGTGGAAAGCGAGTTCGCTGCGATGTCTGTGGCAATCGGCGCCTCGGTGGCGGGCGGCCGCGCCTATACGGCAACGGCCAGCCAGGGTCTTCTTTATATGGCGGAGGCCGTCTACAACGCGGGCGGGCTTGGGCTTCCCGTGGTGATGACAGTAGCCAACCGCGCGATCGGCGCTCCGATCAATATCTGGAACGATCACTCAGACTCCATGAGCCAGCGCGACTGCGGCTGGATTCAGCTTTTTGCTGAAAATAATCAGGAAGCGTGCGATCTCCACATCCAGGCCTTCCGCATTGCCGAGGAAATGTCCATCCCCGTCATGGTTTGCATGGATGGGTTCGTGCTCACGCACGCGTTTGAGGAAATGGACATTCCGGATCAGGCGTCTGTCGATGCTTTCCTGCCGCCCTACCGGCCTCGCCAGCAGCTCGATCCTGATCATCCCTATTCCATCGGGGCAATGGTCGGCCCCGAAGCATTCACCGAGGTCCGCTGGCTCGCAGAACGTCGGATGCAGGAAGCCATTCCTGTGATTGAGAAAACACAGGCGCTTTTCCACGAAATCTTCGGCCGCAATTCCGGCGGGCTTCTCTCGACCTACCGCATGGAAGATGCTGAAGCCGCCGTGCTGGTAATGGGCGCGCTTGCCGGGACCGTCAAGGATGCGGTGGATGAAATGCGCGAAGACGGAGCGAGAATCGGCGTCGTCGTTCTTAAGAGCTTCCGCCCCTTCCCTTTCAAGGCATTGAGGGAGGCGCTGAAGTCTCTGCGCAGCGTGGTGGTGATGGAGCGCATGGTGAGCGCAGGCGGCGCAGGTGCAGTTTCGCTTGAGGTCATGAAGGCGCTCAGGGGACTCCCGGTTCGTCAGAGCACGCTGATTGCTGGGCTCGGCGGGCGCGCCGTCACGCGTCAGGCTTTGAAGCCCTACTTTGCCCGGGCGCTTGCCGGAACGCTCGAAGAAGAGGAAATCTTCCTTGATCTTGACGAGGAGCTCGTTCGCCGGCAGATGGAGCGCGAAAAAGCTTCGCGCCATATCGGCCCTGTTGCCGAAGCCCTCAACCGTCATGTCAATGAACGCAAACTTGCCCGGGGCGAGGAGATCTGAACATGTCTCAGTCGGAAATTCATTTCTATCAGACCGGCACGTTCACGGCCGGCAATCGGCTGCTCGGGCCTGAATCGAGATCCGTGCAGTCTTCCATGGAGCGTTTTAATTCCCTCACTTCGGGGCACCGCGCCTGTCAGGGTTGCGGCGAAGCGCTTGGCGCCCGCTATGCCGTGGATGCGGCAATGCGGGCTACGGGAGGCAGACTGACTGCGGCAAATGCCACCGGGTGCCTGGAAGTCTTTTCAACGCCCTATCCGGAAACGAGCTGGCAGCTTCCCTGGTTCCATTCTCTTTTCGGCAATACGGCCGCAGTCGCCACCGGCATGGCCGCCGCATTCCGGGCCCGGGCCAAAAAGGAAGGAACGGAGCCTACGCGGGTCATTGCCATGGGGGGCGACGGCGGCACGACCGATATCGGCTTCGGCTGCCTTTCGGGCATGTTTGAGCGTAATGACGATGTGCTCTATATCTGCTACGACAACGAGGCCTATATGAATACCGGCGTGCAGCGTTCGTCTGCAACGCCGCCGGCGGCAAGAACGGCCACCACGCAGATTGCCGGGAGCGAACCGGGCAATCAGTGGGGGCAGGGCAAGGACGTGCCGCTCATCGCCATGGCGCACGGCATTCCGTATGTCGCAACCGCGACGGTAGCGGACCTTCGGGATCTGGAGCGCAAGGTTGAAAAGGCGATGAGCATGCACGGCGCACGCTATATCCACATTTTTGTCCCTTGCCCGCTCGGCTGGGGCACCGCTTCCGGAAAGACCATCGAGGTTGCGCGTCTTGCGCAGGAAACCGGCATTTTCCCGGTTTTTGAAGCCGAGTACGGGGAAGTGACGAGTTCCTACAAAATTCGCCGACGCCAGCCGGTGGAAGCGTATCTGAAGCTGCAGAAGCGCTTTGCGCATCTTTTCGGCAAGAAAGGAGACCCGGCGGTTGTCGCCCGCATCCAGGAGCTTGCGGACCGCAATATTGAAAAATTCAACCTCATGGCCGGGGACGACGGCCGCGAGGTTCAGATTCCCGTCGCCGCGCAGGCTGAAGAGCGCAGCCAGCAGATCTGAAGGCGGAGGATAAAAATGACCCAAGAAAAACCGTTTGCGATTACCCTCGACGTCGGATCGTCGCTCGCCAACCGGACCGGCTCCTGGCGTACGCTGAGACCCGTTTACGTGAATCGCCTTCCGCCCTGCAATGCCAAGTGCCCTGCCGGGGAAAAGTGCCGCGACTGGCTCTTTCTTGCGCAAAGCGGAGATTATGAAGGCGCCTGGAAAGAGATTGTTGAAGACAATCCTTTCCCCGCAGTCATGGGACGCGTCTGCTACCACACCTGTCAGACGGCGTGCAATCGAGGCGATCTCGATGAGCCGGTCGGCATCAATGCCGTGGAGCGTTTTTTAGGCGACCATGCGCTCAGGCTCGGCTGGAAGCTTCCTCAGCCTGCTGAGGCAAACGGAAAGCGCATCCTGGTTGTCGGTGCCGGACCGGCAGGCCTTTCCGCGGCTTATCACCTCCGCCGCATGGGTTATGCCGTTCATGTTGTGGAGAGTGCGGAAACTGCCGGCGGCATGATGCGCTACGGCATTCCAAAGTATCGTCTTCCGCGGGAGGTGCTTGACGCAGAAATCGCGCGCATTGAGGCTCTGGGCGTCGAATTCGAGTTCGGCCGCGAGGTTTCTGATCTGGCTGCTGAAATGAAGGCGGGCGGCTATGCCGCAGCGTTCATCGGCGCCGGAGCGTCTCTTGCGCATCGCGCCTACATCCCTGCCGGCGATGCCGCGCACATCATGGATGCCGTGAGTCTTCTCAGATCTGTGGAGTCGTCTTCGCCCGGCGAAGAACCGCTCCTCGGGCGCCGGGTCGTGGTCTATGGCGGCGGCAATACGGCGATTGACGTGGCGCGCACCGCAAAAAGGCTGGGGTCGGAACCGATCGTTGTTTACCGTCGTACGCGCGAGCGTGCGCCGGCGCATGCTTTTGAAATTGAAGAGGCGCTTGAAGAAGGCGTTTCGATGAAGTGGCTTTCCACGATTTCCGAAGCGGAACGCGGAACGATCCGCATCGAAAAGATGAAGCTCGACGAATCGGGCTATCCGCAGCCGACGGGAGAGTACGAAACCATTGAAGCCGACAGCCTGGTTCTTGCCCTGGGGCAGGAAACCAATCTCTCTTTCCTTTCCGCTCTTCCTGATCTGAAGGTGGAAAAAGGATCGGTTGTGGTCGATGAGCGCATGATGACAAGCGTTCCGGGTATTTTTGCCGGCGGCGATGTGGTGCCGGGCGATCGCAACGTAACGGTGGCGATCGGTCACGGCAAGCGCGCGGCAAAGGCGATGGATGCCTGGCTCAGGGGCGAGATGCCCGGCGAGAAGGCGCCGGCGGATCCGGCGACCTTTGAAAAGCTTAATACCTGGTATTACGCGGATGCGCCGCAGAAGATCCGTCCTCAGCTCGACATCGTGCGGCGCCAGACGACCTTTGAAGAGGTGCTCGAAGGCCTGACCGAAGAGAACGCACTTTTTGAAGCCCGCCGCTGCATGTCCTGCGGCAACTGCTTTGAATGCGACAACTGCTACGGGGTCTGCCCGGACAATGCGGTGGTAAAGCTCGGACCCGGCAGGAAGTTCCGCTTCAATTACGACTACTGCAAGGGCTGCGGGATCTGTGCCAATGAATGTCCGTGCGGCGCCATTGAAATGGTGCGCGAGGACATCTGAGTAACGGAAGCGGCATAAGGTTTCCTATACTCAGAGTGCGCCCCGGCGTTCGGGATTGAATCCGGCGCCGGGGCGCATTTTTCTCTCCTTCGGGGCGCCTGAAATGACTGAGCCGCAATCCGTTCCTCAAAATCGTTCGCTTTACCGGGAATTCAAGCTTGTATTCATCCTGATCACGCTTTGCGTGACTCTGGCTGCAATTCCTGCGGTTGTGCTGACCGAGCTCTCAACCGGTTCTGGCGGCGCCATCAACGTGTCGGGGAGCCTGCGCATGATGAGCTACAAGCTCACGGTTGCCGTCAGCAATCCCTATGAGACGCATGAAGAGCGCGAGGCCAATACGAGAAGAGCAGTTGAGGAATTCTGGGAGCGCCTCACGAGACCCGGACTTCTTTCGAGCGTTCCGAACGACCCTGCAGATCCGATACGGGGCATGTACAACATCGTGGCCGAGCGTTTTGCTTCCGAGATCCGTCCGCTTGCGCTGAAGGGCATTGACGATGAAGCGGCGCGGCAGCGCTTCATGAGAAAAATCGGCGGCTTTGTGGACGACGTCGACGTCTTCGTGTTCGCCCTCGAGGAGCGTCTTTCCGGCTTGATGGGATGGCTGAAGGCAATTCTGGTTTTCACGCTTCTCGGGGCGCTCGCCGTGACTTTCGGCTTGCTGCGCGTGATGAAGTCGCGCATCTTCTCTCCGCTTGAGGAATTGGAGGCGGCGGCGAAAGCGGTGCGTGAAGGGAATTTTGATGTGCGCTCGAAAGCGGCTGCACACAATTCAGAGATCGGGCGATTCGCGCGCGGCTTCAATTTCATGGTGAGCGAGCTTGATCGGCTCTACGGCTCTCTGGAAGCTGAAGTCGCAAAAAAGACCGCGGATTTGAATAGACGCAATCAGGGGCTTCAGTTTCTTGCTCAGGCCTCTGAGCAGCTTCTTGTCGACGGGCCGAAATTGCCCGATGCCGTCGAGAAGGTGCTTGAAGGCGCCGCACAGCTCACGGGCGCCAATGGCGCAGCCTTCTGCGTAAGCGCAGACCCGCAGAAGACATGGGACGACGGAAAGTCCTGGCGCTTTGCTGAAACGCCGGGCGACAGCCGGGGACGTGAAGGTCATCTGCTTAATATTCCGGCAATCGGCGCCCGGGAGGAGACGCTCGGCATGCTGAAGATCTGGTTCCCTGAGGAGCCTTCGGCCTGGCAGAGCAACTTCCTCGGCATGACGGCGGCGCTCATAGGCCGGGCAGTGGATGCGTCGCTGCGGACGATGGACGACAGGCGCCTCGCAGTGCTCGAGGAACGCTCCACCATCGCGCGCGAGCTCCATGACTCCATCGCTCAGTCGCTTTCCTTCTCCAAGATTCAGCTTTTAAGGCTGAAGCGCGCCATTGAGGCGGATCCGACGGGAGATGCCGCCCGGGAGGTTCTCATTGAGCTCGACGAAGGCATTTCCACAGCATATCGGCAGCTGCGCGAGGTTCTGACGGCATTCCGCCTGCAGCTCCAGGGGACGGGTTTCGGCGACGCAGTGAATGCCGCTGTAGACGCGTTCAGAAACCGAACCGGCATGCCGGTATCGCTTACCAACACGCTTCTGGGTGTGGAAATTTCCACCAACGACCAGGTGCACTTCATTCAGATTCTGCGCGAAGCCCTCTCCAACATCGAAAAGCATGCCCGGGCAACGCAGGCGGCAGTACGCATCGAAACGGCCGGTGCCGGCGGCTGCATTCTTACCGTGACGGATAACGGGATCGGGATTCCGGAGCATGCGGAAAAAGCGCGGCACTTCGGCCTCGGCATCATGAAGGAACGAGCGGAGGCATTAGGCGCCACCATTGAAGTGGTCCGCAGGCCTGAGGGCGGCACCGTCGTGCGCGTCGAAAAGAAGCCCGGACTGAAGCCGCAGGCTGCACAATGAAGCACAGTCAGAAGAATCTAAGTGCGCAATATCGGATTTGTCCTGAAGGAGATGAATGCGCAATGGCGCATAGAATCTATGATTGGAGACTGCTCCGGACCGGCAAATATGCCTGTTTACAGCCAATGCCCGTCGGGATGAAGGCTTTTATGCTCTGTATGTCTCTCTCAGGCTGAAGGAATACGTTTTATGAACGCGTCAGAATCAAAAACCGCCGCCGACAAGCACACCGTGCTGGTGGTTGACGACCACCCGCTTTTTCGCCGGGGTGTAAGGGAGCTTCTTTCGCTTGACGACACGATTTCGGTCGTGGGCGAGGCCGGAACCCGCGATGAGGCGGTTCTGCTGGCGAGGCAGCTAGAGCCCGAACTCATCGTGCTCGACCTCAATATGCGCGGCTCGTCAGGGGTGGAAATTCTGACGACGCTCAAGTCGGAAGATCCGTCGATGCGGATTGTGATTCTGACCGTGAGCGATTCCGGAGACGACCTCCTAGCCTGCATTCGTGCCGGTGCGGACGGCTATTTCCTGAAGGACATGGAGCCCGAGCGCTTTCTTGAGAACGTGCATGAAGCTCTCGAAGGCCGCCTCATCGTGGATACGGCGATGGTGAGGTATCTCACGGACATGATTCGCGAGAAGGCTCAGCCTGAGCCGCCCAATCCCCTCACGGAGCGCGAGGAGAAAGTGCTCGGCTACATCGCGCAGGGGCTGACGAACAAGATGATTGCACGAAAGCTTCAGATCTCTGACGGCACCGTCAAGGGGCATGTGAAGCATCTCCTCAAGAAGCTCGGCTTCAACAGCCGGGTCGAAGCTGCCGTCTGGGCTGCTCAGCGCGAAGAGCAGAAAGCAAAGCGGCAGATGTGACATCTGCCGCTTGTGTGAGCTCAGGGAGACGTTAGTCTTCCGTGGCGTCGTTTGCGTTCACAGGGGCGAGAGGCTTCGCCTGAGAGCTTTCCGCATGGCAGAGCATGCATTCGAAGCGCTCGCCGGCGAGCTTTCCCGGAGCGGCATAGTGCGAACGGGGGATTTCGCCCTTCTGGCGCGCACGGTCAGCAGGCTGTTCGCGGTGGCACATGAGGCAGTTGTTCTTGTCGATGGTAATGGGGAGATAGTTCGCCACCGGATGCGGGACCGGGCTCGGAGCGCCGACGATGGGATTGTCGGCGGCAAGCGCCGGGCCGGCGAGGAGAGCAGCAGAGGCAAATGCGGCAAAAATCGTATGGCGGGTCATAAGGTTCTCCAGAAATTTCTAATTCAATTTATGAATGTTTTTTGCTGACAGGCAGGCCGGGGATGCGGAAATGAAGCGCGTCTTCAGGGCAGACCTCAATGCAGCGGCCGCAGTTGAGGCATTCCCCTGAGGGAATGCGGCCGGTCTGAGCCATATCTTTGAAGCGGATGATCTGCTTTTCCGGGCAGACCCTGAGGCAGTCAGCGCAGCGCGTGCAGTTTGCGTCGGTGAAGGCAATGGTCACGAGCGGTCTGGGCGACGCTCTGCCTGCAAGGGACCAGAAGGCGCCGAGCGGGCAAAGGTGTCCGCACCAGCCGTTGTGCATGAGCCCGAGCTCAAGGGCAAAAACCGCAAGAGCAGCAGAAAGCGCCGAAAGGCCGGTTCCGTAAACAACATCGCGCCAGATGATGGCCTGAGGGCTTACGGACTCAAATGCTGCTGTTCCGGTTGCGAAGCTCGCCGCGAGGGTGCCTGCAAGCACGGCATAGCGCGCGCTTCTCGACAGACGGATGTAGTCGGCCGAAAGGTCGAGCTTTGTCCGGAGCCATTCAGCGGCCTCAACCACAAGGTTCATCGGACAGACCCATCCGCAGAAGGTTCTCGAGCCGAGAAGGCTGTAGAAGAGCGTGATGAGCGCTGTCCCGATGAGCGTCGTAGCTGTCGGAATAATTCCGGCGAGAAGCCGCTCGAGGAATGCGAGCGGGTCGCCGAGCGGAATCATTCCGAGAATCTTCGATTGCGAGAGGTCTCCGAGGAGCAGAGGCTTGCCGGCAATTTCCCAGCCCCAACGGGCAGAACCCGCAAAGAGCATGAGCACCAGAAGCTCGGTAATGCGTCTTGCGATCGTGAAGCGGTGCCTGCGCAGGAAGGTTTGCTGCGTCATAGCGGGTCCTCGCTGTTGAGGTAGTCCATGCCCGGAGCAGTTGCCGGCGCCTTTTCCGCATCGCCTTCAGAAGGCGCGGTGCTGGGCGTCGCAGGCGGCCCTTCGCGGCGCATGTTCTTCGGATCCTCTTCAGACAACCAGCCGAGACGGTAGTGGCTGCCGATCGTGCCGAGCACGGTCGTGGGATCTGCTACGCGGATAGCCGCTTCATCGGTCGGACATGCCTTTTCGCAAAGGCCGCACCCTGTGCAGGCATCCGGGTGGATGACGGGCACAAAGACGGCGTGACGCGAAAGACCGCGGGGACGCACTTCAATCGTGAGCGCACGGCCGTTTCCCGGACATTCGCGGAAGCAGACCTCGCAGCGCAGCCCCTGCCAGGAGAGGCATGAGTTGGGGTCCACCACCGCGACGCCCATGCGGGCGTCGCGGATGTCCGTGAGGTCAGGGTCGAGCGCCCCGGTCGGACACGCTTTGACGCAGGGGAGATCCCTGCACATGTAGCAGGGGATCTCCCTCGGCGTGAAGTAAGGCGTTCCGACGGGGGCAGGAGACCGCATGCCAGCGAGCTTGAGGGTGTCGTAGGGACACGCGCTCACGCACTGGCCGCAGCGCGCACAGGCTGCGCTGAAGGCTTCTGCAGGAAGCGCCCCGGGCGGTCGGGGCTGCCAGCGGGCAGCGCTCTCGCGCACGGGGATCATCCCGAGCAGAAAGGCTCCTGCCGTCATGGCGCATCCCGAGGAAATGACTCCCTCAAGAAGCGCCCGGCGGCTCAGACTTTCCCGGCTTGTCACGGCATCAGGCCTTTCTCACGAGGACCGCGGTCTTCTTGAAGTCCGGTTCCTCGGAAATCGGGTCCGTAGCGTCAATCACGACGGCATTGCACTTCACCTTCTCGTCGAAGAAGGCAAGCCACACGGTGCCGGCAGGCATGATGTTGCGGACCTGGGTTTCCACAACCGCCTCGCAGGTGCCGTGACGGCTTTCGACATGCGCAAGATCGCCGCGCTTGAGGCCGCGCCTTTCGGCATCGCCCGGGTTCATGTAGAGGAGCGCCTGCGGAGCTGCGCGGTGCAGTTCCGGCACGCGGCGCGTCATGGAGCCGGTATGCCAGTGCTCGAGAATGCGGCCCGTGCAGAGCCAGAGGTCGTAGTGACCGTCAGGCTGCTCGACCGGTGCGGCATAGGGACGGAAGAAGATCTTCGCCGTGCCCGCATAAGCCGTCTGCTTCGGATCCGTAACGTTGTAGAGGTCGCCGGAGGCAACGGGCTTCATGAGCTTGCCGTAGAAGAGGTTGTCTTCCTTCGCATAGGGATCGTATTCAGTATTGAAGCGGTAGAGCGTTTCCTTGCCGTTCACGACCGGCCAGATGAGGCCGCGGCACTTCGGGTCCTGATAGGTGTCGAAGTCTGCCAGGTCATGCCCGTCGCCGAGCGTGAACTGACGGTATTCGTTGAAGAGCGCCTTTTCGGGGAACCACTTGAGGCCGAGCGCGTCGCCCGTATTGTTGAGTTCGGTCTTGTAGAGCGGATCCGGCCACACGGCTTCGGCGCGCTTGCCCGTCGGAGCAAAGAGCGCATCAAAGAGCGTGGTTTCGGGCTTCAGACCCATGGCTTCAGCCGCTGCAAGCACGTCGGGGAGCTTGTCGTCCTTCACGCCCTTCACGGGGACGCTCTTCCAGGTTTCGCCGATGGTGAAGCGCTTGGCGAGCTCCATCATCATCCAGATGTCGGTGCGCGCTTCGCCCGGGGACTTCACGAGCTGATGCCAGCCCTGCGTGCGGCGTTCGGCATTGCCGTAGAGGCCCCACTTTTCAAAGTGCGCGGCGGCCGGGAGAATCAGGTCGGCGCAGCGTGCGGAGAAGGTCGGATAAATGTCCGAAACGACCACAAAGGCGTCCGGACGACGGCAGGCCTTGATCCAGTGATTGTTGTTCGGAGCCGACTGGATGATGTTGACGACCTGGGTCCAGAGGAAGTCGATCGATTCGTCCTCGACGCCCCTCAGGATCTTCATGAGGGATGCGCCGACCTTGGGATTGAGCGTGCCGGCAGGAAGATTCCAGATCTTTTCCGTCTTCGCGCGATGCGCCGGATTGGCGACCAGCATATCGGCAGGAAGTCTGTGGCAGAAGGCGCCCACTTCGCGGGCGGAGCCGCAGGCAGAGGGCTGGCCGGTGAGCGAGAAGGCGCCGTTTCCGGGGAGCGCATGCTTGCCGAGCAGCAGGTGATAGGCATAGATCTGCTCATTCACCCAGACGCCGCGCTGGTGCTGATTGACGCCCATGCACCAGTAGCTCATGATGTCGCGCTTTTCGTCGCAGATGTAGTCGGCGAGATCCATGAGCTTCTTCTTGAAGGTGTCGATCGACTCATCGTTGTCGCCCTTGGCGAGCTCCGCCACGAACTCGAGCGTGTAGGGCTCGACGCCCTTTTTGAAGTCCTCAAAGGAAATCTTCCAGTGCTTGCCGGCAGTGCCGCCGGAATTCTTCTGCTGGACGACTTCGCCTTCCTTCCTGCCCTGGGCGACGGCTTCCCACTTGTCGAGCTTCACGGAGAGCTGACGCGCCATCACGTCCTTTTCGGCCGGGAAGGCGAACTTGTCCGTATTGCGAAGGCCGAAGCCGATGTCGGTGACGCCCGCGCAGAAGATGCAGTGCTTTTCAACGTAGGACTGATTGACCTTGCCGCGGCGGATGATCTCGCGAAGGATGAAGTTGAGAATCGCGAGGTCCGTATTCGGACGGAAGATGATGACGAGGTCGGAGAGGTTCGACGAGCTCGAACGATGCGTCGTGAGCTGAATGATGCGCGTGTTCTTGTCGGTAAGGCGGCGGTTGGCCATGCGCGACCAGAGCACCGGATGAGCTTCAGCCGGGTTGTTGCCCCAGAGAATGATGGTGTTGGTCTTTTCAATGTCGGCGTAGCAGTTGGCCGGTTCGTCAACGCCGAAGGTCTGGTAGAAGCCGACCACGGCGGACGCCATGCAGAGGCGCGCATTGGGGTCGATGTTGTTCGAGCGGAAGCCGCCCTTCATGAGCTTTGAAGCGGTATAGGCTTCCGGAATCGTGTACTGGCCCGAGCCGATGATCGAAATGCCTTCGGGGCCTTTCTTTTCATAGGCTGCACGCAGGTGCTTCGCCATTTCGCTGAGAGCCGTTTCCCACGTTACGGGCTCAAAGCGGCCGGATTTGTCGAACTTGCCGTCCTTCATGCGCATCAGGGGCTGCGTAAGGCGGTCCTTGCCGTACATGATCTTGGCGTTGAAGTAGCCCTTCACGCAGTTGAGGCCGCGGTTCACCGGGGCTTCAGGATCTCCCTTGGTGGCAACGACGCGGCCGTCGCGCACGCGGTGCCGCAGAAGCGGCAGACGGATTTGTGCCAGCTGATGCCCTGGTCGAGCGCATTAGCGTCGGCAGCCTCTGCGGCAGTGACGGGAATGCCGAGCGAAAGCGCGGCGCTTGCGGCGATGCCCGATTTGAGCACCGTACGGCGATGGAATGTGATTGGGCGTTCCTGGGTCATATGCAATCTCCCTCAGATTGGCTGGATCCGAAAGGTTTCTGAACGCACGGCATCTTTTGCCGGCGGCGCCTTTTAAGAGGCGTCCGGACGATGCTCGATGAGGCTGACGTCAAAGACGTCTGCGAGTTCAGAGACAGTTCGGAAGAGACGGACTTCGTCATCGGTCGTGGCGGCCTCAATGGTGCAGATGAAGCGGTTTGTAGCCGGATCAGTCTGGTGAGGTTCCACGCCTTCAATGCGGCTGGCTGCTTCGACGGCAGCCTCTAGCCGGCCCGGACGTGCGATGACGAGAATGGCGGAATAGTTCATGGTCGGGGTCTACGGATAATTCTTTTGTTTACTTTGTGAATTAATCCACTGATTCATTTTCGACCGGTCTAATCCGTCGGTCTAGCTCCCAAAGCGGAGGGTTGGATGAAGCCGAACACCTCCCGAATGGGAGATGCCAGATGCTTTCTAATGAGTATTTCCGGCTTCGGCGGAGGGCGGAGAAATGAGGGTCAGAATGATGGCGGCAAGAACAAGAAGCGCTGCAAGAAAATAGGGCGTGCCGGCAGAGGGATCCGTCGGGGCGCTTTGCGAGGTAAAGAAAAGCAGCGGCGTGCCGAGAAGCGGACTGACGGCGCCCGTGAAGCTGTTTAGGGAACTGGCTGCGCCGAGCCGCACGCCCTGCGTTGTCGGTGATCCTGTGCGGCTGATGACGCTCTGGAGCGTCGGACCCACGACGCCCATGAGAGAGAAGAGAGCGAGGAGAGGCAGCAGAAATGTGCCGGCAGTGGAAAAGCCGATGCCGATCAGGGCGGCGAAGCCGCAAAAGAGTCCGGTGAAGACAAGCTGCGTGGGCGTGAGCCTGGCGGAAAGACGAGGCAATATCCAGCCTTGCGTGACGGTAATGGCGGCTCCCAGGACAAAGATGGAAATGCCGATCATCTTCGGGGTCCAGCCGTAGCGGAATTCCGTATAGAGCGCCCAGGTGCACTGCATCAGGCTCTGAGAGAGCGTATAGAGCGTGATGACGAAAAGAATCGGCAGGACCATGCGCTCTCTGGAAAGCGCAAGAAGCGACGAAAAGGGATTGAAGCGCTTTAATGTAAACGGGTCGCGCGCCGGTGCCCGGAGGCTTTCCGGAAGTACGAAGAGGCCGTAGAGGAAGTTGAGCGCGCAGATGATGCCGGCAATCAGGAAGGGTCTGCTCGGATCCGTTTCGCCCAGCATGCCGCCCACGGCCGGGCCGAGAATGAAGGCGACGCCGAAAATGGCTCCGATGCGGCCGAATGCGGCGGTACGGCTGGACTCATCCGTGACGTCTGCAATGTAGGCTTGCGCGACGACGATGTTGGAGCTCATGGCGCCTCCAAGAATGCGCGAGAGAAGGATAAGCCAGAGTGAATCGCAGAAGGCCGGAACGAGCATCATGACCGCAAGGCCGAGGATGCCCGTCAGAAGAACCGGGCGGCGCCCGAGACGATCAGATATGGCTCCGATCGCAGGGGCGGAAAAGAACTGCATCAGACCGTAGCTCACCATGATGGCGCCGTACCAGGACGCCTGAGCATCGGGTGAGGATGCTAGCGTGCCGATGAGCCGCGGCAGCACCGGGATGATGAGCCCGATGCCCAGCGCGTCAAGAAACACGCAGGCAAGGACGAAGCCTGCGGCTGGCGTTCTGACCATGGAAGAGGACCGAAAAGCAGATAAGTGAGGAGGAAATAATAGCCGGACAGCAATCCCTCTATAAATTCAGATGATTTGCTTAGCAAGAATGATATGAATCAGAATAAATCCCTTCTCTCAACATTTCAGGAGGGTTGAAGCGAGGAATATCGGGAGGATGACTCAGGCGCTTCCCTCGATCCCCTGCTAGTGTTGGGAATGCAGTCTCTAAAGACGTGCGCGCCTCCATACGGAAAGCGCTCAGGCCTCTAGCGGACTGCTGAACAATGGAGGCTGCGGATTCAGAGCAAACTCATCCGCATCCCAAGAGAAAAATATCAGAGCGGTTTTTTCTGTAGCTCCGAAGCATTCGGAGCGGATCCTCAATCAATGCAGCAGATTCCGTCAGACGATCGGGTTTTACTTTTTCCCCGAATCCGGAGCACTAGTTTATGAAGCGCGTTTTCCAGTTTGCGATGCCGTTTCTCCAGGCATCGCTTGTCAAGCAGATCGTAGTCGGCCTTGTTCTAGGCATAGCGCTCGGTCTTACCTTCCCTGAAGTCGCCAAGAGCGTCGGTCTCCTCGGCAGCCTCTTTGTCGCAGCACTGAAGGGCGTGGCGCCGATCCTCGTCTTCGTGCTCGTGATGTCGTCGATTGCCAATCAGCAGATTGCAGGCGACCGCCACATCAAGCCGATTGTCGTGCTTTATCTTCTCGGCACTTTTGCTGCCGCGCTCATTGCCGTAGGCGCAAGCTTCCTCTGGCCGACGTCCATTGCGCTGTCCGTGACGGATCAGGCAGTTTCGGCGCCGAGCGGCATTATGGAAGTGTTCCGCAACCTGCTGCTGCAGGCCGTCGACAATCCTGTAAACGCCATCAGCAAGGGCAATTACATCAGCATTCTTGTGTGGGCGATCGCCATGGGCGTGGTGCTCCGCCATGCGCACAGCTCCACGCGTGAAGTGCTGCTCGACGCTGCCCGTGCCGTGGAATTCATCGTCCGCCTCGTCATCCGTTTTGCCCCCTTCGGCATTTTCGGTCTTGTCGCTTCCACGCTTGCGACGACCGGGCTCGAAGCCTTCGCCGGTTATCTGAAGGTGCTCGCGGTGCTCGTCGGCACGATGTTCTTCATCGCGCTTGTCGTCAATCCGTTCCTCGTCTGGCTCTGCATTCGCAGGAACCCGTATCCCTACACGCTGATGACGCTGCGTGAATCGGGCGTTGCCGCTTTCTTCACCCGTTCGTCCGCTGCCAATATTCCGGTGAATCTTGAGATCTGCCGCCGGCTGGGCCTTCCGGAGGCTACCTATTCGATCTCCATTCCGGTTGGCGCCACCGTCAACATGCAGGGCGCGGCGATCACGATGCTTACGCTCGCGGGCGTCCATACGCTCGGCATGCCTGTAGACGTCCTTTCGGCCATCTTCCTCTCCTTCGTTGCTGCGATCTGCGCGGCAGGCGCCTCCGGCGTTCCGGGAGGTTCGCTCATGCTGATTCCGCTTGCCTGCGGTCTTTTCGGCATTGACCAGAACACCGCCATGCAGGTGGTTGCGGTCGGCTTCATCATCGGCGTGGTGCAGGACTCCTGCGAAACGGCGCTTAACTCTTCAGCCGACGCACTCTTTACGATTGCCGCCTGCAAGCGTGCTGAACGCCTGGAAGGGAAGGGAGAATAATTTCCTCCTGATTCCAGCATGAATCCGAGAACGCCCTGCCGCGGAATTCCTGCGGCAGGGCGTTCTTTTAGAATGCAGAGCTTCGAATTCACTTTCCTGGTCAAATATTCATGCGCCGCTATTCATCCGCTTTGGAAGCGCTTCAGCAGGTCTTCGGATACGACGCTTTCCGCGGATTTCAGAAAGAGGTTGTTGAGACCGTTGTCGGCGGCGAGGATGCGCTTGTGCTCATGCCGACGGGCGGCGGGAAAAGTCTCTGCTACCAGATACCGGCGCTTCTGCGCGACGGCGTGGCCATTGTGGTTTCACCGCTTATTGCGCTCATGCATGATCAGGTGGATGCGCTCGAGGAGCTTGGCGTCCGGGCGGCATACCTGAATTCGACGCTTCTGCCTGAGGAGGCTGTGGAAGTCAGAAACCAGGTCCGGCGCGGCGAAATCGACCTGCTTTACGTTTCTCCTGAGCGCCTTCTGATGTCCTCCATGCTCTCTTTTCTGAAGGAGCTCCGGATTTCTCTCTTTGCGATTGACGAAGCGCACTGCGTAAGCATCTGGGGACACGACTTCCGGCCGGAATACAGCAAGCTTTCAATCCTGAAGGAAGCCTTCCCGCAGGTGCCGAGAATTGCGCTCACCGCGACGGCAGATCAGAAGACGAGAGAGGAGATCGTGGAAAAGCTCCTCCTTAATCCGCGCAAATTCATTGCGAGCTTTGACCGGCCCAACATCTTCTACAGGATTGTGGATAAGCACAACGTGAAGGAGCAGGTCGCGCACTTCATCCGCACGGAGCATCCCGGCGAATGCGGAGTCGTCTATTGTCTCGCTCGCAGCACCTGTGAGGATGTCTGCGAATTTCTGCAGACGAGAGGCGTGCGTGCGGTTTTCTATCATGCCGGCCTCTCCTCTGAGGAGCGCGCCGCGCGTCTTGCGCTTTTCCAGCGCGAGGATGACGTCGTCATGGTGGCGACCATCGCTTTCGGCATGGGCATTGACAAGCCCAATGTGCGCTTCGTCGCGCATGTCGACATGCCGAAATCGATTGAAGGGTATTTTCAGGAAACCGGGCGTGCCGGGCGCGACGGGCTCCCTTCTGACGCCTGGATGGCGTACGGCCTCCGGGATGTGGTGAGCCAGCGCAGGTTCATTGAGCAGAGCGACGCCGACGAACTCTATAAGCAGCTCTCCACGCAGAAGCTCGATGCCATGCTCGGCCTCGCGGAAGCCTGCGACTGCCGCCGGGTGCGGCTCCTTGCCTATTTCGGAGAAAAAAGCGAACCCTGCGGCAAATGCGACAACTGCGTCAATCCGCCGAAAATCTGGGATGCGACGCTTGCGGCCAAAAAGCTCATCAGCTGCATCTGGCGCATTCAGCAGAAGTCCGGGACAAGCTTCGGCGCAAAACACGTCATCGACGTGCTTGTCGGCAAGGAAACTGAACGGGTTCTCTCCTGCGGTCATACTCAGCTGAGCACCTGGGGAATCGGCAAGGATCTCAATGATCAGCAGTGGCGGGCAGTGCTTCGGCAGCTGATTGCCCGGCACGTGGTGTGGGTTGATGCCGAGCGGCACAACGTACTGAGGCTCGGACAGCTTGCCAACAATCTGCTTCGCGGGGAAATTAAGGTCGAAGTACGCCGCGAGGTGATTGATCAGCCTGAAGGAAAATCGCACCGGGCGCAGGCCAAGGCTTCACGAGATGAAATTCTGGCGGGCCTTGGAGGAGGTGCCCGACAGATCTTTGAAGCCCTCAGAAAATGGAGGCGCGAGACGGCGCGCGCCCTCAATAAGCCTCCTTATGTGATTTTCCCCGACCGCACGCTTCTTGAAATCGCACGCAGAAAGCCTGTTACCCTTGACGCCATGCTCGGCATTCCCGGCGTCGGCAGAAGAAAGCTTGAAAGCTATGCCGAGGAGATCATCAGAATTGTGCGGGCGGAGTGCTGACAGAAAGGCGCTTCAGGCTTTCGGAGTCGTTACGCGGGGCTTCTGCTTCCTGTTGGCCAGAATGCGGTCAAAAAGGGAATTGGGGATGAGCCGCATGATTTTGGCGAGCACGCCCATCTGCCAGGGAATGACGCGGTAGGTTGTGCGTTCCGTAATGGCTTTAACCGCTTCGCGGGCAAAGTCGTCGGGTTCCATGATGAACGGCATCTTGTAGGGATTCTCTGCCGTAAGCGGCGTCCGGACAAAACCCGGGCAGATGGTGCTCACGAGAATGCCGTATTTCTGCAGCTCAATGCGCAGGCTCTCGCAGTAGGTGATGACAGCGGATTTGCTCGCGCAATAGGCTTCAGAACCGGGAAGCCCCCTGATGCCGGCGACGGAGCCCATCCCGACGAGCTGCCCGTAGCCGCGCGCCTTCATGGGCTCAATGAAGGGATGGAAGGTGTAGGCCATGGCGAAGACATTGATGCGGTAGACGGCTTCGAGCATATCGAGGTCTTCCTCGTACTCCGTTTTGACGCCGTGCGAAATGCCGGCGTTGGCGATAACGAGCGTCGTGCCTCCCGAGCGGCATTCGAACTCCCGGGCGGCGGCAAAGATTTCCTCACGATTGGTGACGTCGGCAGGGAGCACAAAATGGCGCTTTAAGCCGCCGTTCAGGGAATCTGCAAGCTCTTCAAGACGATCGCGGCTGCGGGCCACCAGGCCAACGGTGGCGCCGCGGGCTGCGTAGGCGCGTGCAAGCGCAGCGCCGATGCCGCTTGATGCGCCGGTAATGAAAACATTGAGCACAGGAAAACCTCTGAATATAAAAAGAGGCGTTTCGGATGACGGCTCCGAAACGCCCCGTCCTTAATGGAAAAAGAAAGACGAATCAGCGGCGCTGAGCACGAACCTGATCAACGAGGTACGAGATGCAGGCCGGAGTCGCTTCACGCGTGCCGACAAGATGGGGACCGGTGGAATAGATGCCGCCCACGCCGATCATCGGCGTGCTGTCGATCTGCGTAGCCTGGCGGGACTTGTTCATGACGCTGAAGGAGCGCATGGTCTGTTCCCACTTCTTGCCGTCGACGCCGGCCTTCGTCATGAAGTCGAGAATGTCGGGGGCAGGATTGTCGTAGTTGTAGGGATGCTCCTGATAAATCACGCTCTCGAAGAACTTCATGTGAAGCTGGTCGAGCAGGCCGAGCGCTTCAAGCGCGAAGTAGGTCTGCGTGAAGGGCTGGAATTTCTGCTGCCAGGCAACCGGGCACACGCGGATGGTCACGTCCTTGGGCGCGGTCTTGGCCCATTTTTCAAAATGCGGCGCAAACTGCAGGCAGTGCGGGCAGGTATAGGCGAAGAACTCCACGACTTCGATTGTGTCGCGCGGCATGGGCGCCGGAGGATTCACGATGAGGTATTCCTTACCGGCGGTATAGGTCGGCGCGGCAAGAAGGGAACCGGAAGCCGGGGCGAGCGCTGCGGCAAGAACAACCTGGCGACGAGAAAGCATTGTGCGTAATCCTTTTTGAGTGTGCAGTTCCGAAGGGGCGTTTACTGCTTGTCCTGAACAATAACAGGATTCAGTCCCTGGTCAGAAAGACTGTTGAGGACTTCCTGAGCGGCAGTCTTGGAAGCAAAGGGGCCGACGCGGACCCGCCAGTTGGAACCTGACTGGCGGATTTGCGCGCCGATGCCCTGCATGGCAAGGTTGGCGGCACTTGTTTCTGCATCACCCTGCTTTGAGAATGATCCCACCTGAACCCAGAAGCTTTGAGCTGAGGAAGGAGCCTTTTCTGTTTCAGAAGTTGAATTTCTGGCAACGGTAACAGTACGTACGCTTCCTGCTTCCTGAGAGGCATCGGCAGCATCGTTCTGCTGATTGAGCCGCGCATTGGGATCCACGCCGCCCGCGAGCTTCGCGGCGGGATCCACATCAGCGGTCACGCGATCAACCTTGTCGACGAAAGGCACCGGACTTTTGGCAATGACCAGCATTGCGCCGGCGGCGATGCCGAGACCGGTAACCACGCCGATGAGAAAGCCGGCAAAGCCGGCAGCGAATCCGCTTTTTGCCACTTCAAGGCTCCCAGACCAGGTTATTCAGATTTTTCTTCAGCCGGTTCCTCTTCGCGGCGGCTCATGCGCTCAGGGGCGGAAATGCCGAGAAGACGGAGGCCGTTGCCAAGCACCTGACGGGCTGCGGCGAGAAGCGCGAGACGGGCATTGCGTTCGGCATCATTCTCAACCACCACGCGTTCGGCGTTGTAGAAGGCATGGAACGTGGCCGCCAGGTTCTTGAGGTAGTAGCAGAGCACGTGCGGCGCATGATCGCGCGCCGCAACGCGCAGCGTGGCCGGATATTCCGCAATGGCGCCGATGAGCGCTTCGCTCGCTTTGGAATTGAGCGGCGAAAGATCGACTTCGGCGAGTTTGTCGTATGCCGGCACGGCATAGCCCTGTTCGGCGGCGTTTGCAAAAACCGAGCAGATGCGGGCGTGCGCGTACTGCAGATAGTAGACCGGGTTTTCGTCGCTCTTTTGCTGGGCGAGCGTCACGTCGAAGACGAATTCTGCATCGGCCTTGCGCGAAACCAGGAAGTAGCGGGCAGCATCGCGGCCGGCCCAGTCGACCAGATCGCGAAGCGTCACGTAATTGCCCGAGCGCTTGCTCATCTTCACGGGTTCGCCGTCCTTGATGACGGAGAGCATCTTGTGAAGGATGTATTCCGGGAAGGTCTTGGGAATTGAGATTCCGAGGACGCCCGAGGCAGCCTGAAGGCCTGCGCGGACGCGGGCGATGGTGCCGTGATGGTCCGTGCCCTGAATGTTTACAGCCTTGGTGTAGCCGCGGCTGAACTTGTTGAGGTGGTAGGCGACGTCCGGCACAAAATAGGTGTAGGTGCCGTCAGCCTTCTTCATCACGCGGTCCTTATCGTCCGTAAGGCCGTTGCCGAGGTCCTCAAACGATGTGGTGCGAAGCCAGAGCGCGCCATCCTTTTCGTAGGTATTGCCCGAGTCGATGATCGCCTGAACGGTTTTCTGAACAGCGCCGGTGGAGTAAAGCGATGATTCGAGGAAGAAATTGTCGAATTTCACGCCGAGCGCAGAGAGGTCGTCGTCCTGTTCGTTGCGAAGGTACGCAACGGCATAACGACGGACGAGATCCGTATCCGTGTAGTCGCCGGAAGATTCAATGACGCCGCCGGCATGCGGATGGACGGGCTTCTTGTCGAGAAAATCGCGGGCGATCGAGATGATGTATTCGCCGTGATAGGCATTTTCAGGGAGCTCGATGGCTTCGCCCTGAAGTTCGCGGCAGCGCAGCTGGACGGAGTGCGCAAGGTTTCCGATCTGAACGCCCGCATCGTTGTAGTAGAACTCGCGGGAAACCTTCCAGCCCTGGGAGCCGAGAAGATTGGCAAGCACGTCGCCCAAAGCGCCCTGGCGAGCATGGCCCAGGTGCAGGGGGCCGGTGGGATTCGCCGAAACGTACTCGAGAAGCACCGATTCCCCTTCATGCTCGCGGTTCGTGCCGTAAGCCTCGCCCTGACGAAGCACTTCGCCGATGATCGCCACGCGGGCATTCTGCGCAACGCGAATGTTGATGAAGCCCGGTCCGGCGATCTCGACCGTGTCTACCGTCTGGGAAAAGGCTGGATCAGCCTTCATGGCGGCGACAAGCTCCTCGGCGATTGCACGGGGATTTTTCTTCAGGCGACGGGCCAGCTGCAGAGCGCAGGTGCAGGCGATGTCGCCGTGCGTCGGATCCTTCGGGCGCTCAAGCGTCACAGGGGCGTCTTCGGCGCCGAGTTTGGCGAGAGCTCCGGCGATGAGCTTCTGAATGGCTTCTTTCTGATTGTCGAGCATGGGAGAGAACGGGCTTCTAAGTATTGCGGGCGCTGATCGACTCTGAAATCAGAGGCGCTTGTCGCGCTCGATCCAGGCGTAGGCCGAATGATTGTGAATGGATTCAAAGTTTTCCGCTTCGACGCGGTAGGCGACGACGCGGTCGTCGGCGTTGAGGGCCTTCGCCATGTCGCGAACGAGGTCTTCGACGAACTTCGGATGATCGTAGGCGTATTCGGTGACGTACTTTTCATCCGAACGCTTCAGGCGGGACCAGAGCTGGCAGGAAGCAGAGTTTTCTGCAATGGCGACCTGCTCTTCAAAGCTCATGGGAGCCGAAAGGATAAGCGAGCTCGTCAGGTGCGAGCGCTGATTGTGCGCGCCGTAGCGGGAGATTTCCTTCGAGCAGGGGCAGAGGCTCGTTACCGGCGCAAGCGCTTCCTGGCGCACGGTTACCTCACCCTTAACCGACGTGGCGATGAGCGCGCACTGATAGTTCATGATGCTTTCGAGCTTGCTCACGGGCGCGATCTTGCGCACGAAGAAGGGAAAGCGGATTTCGATCGTGCCGTCCTCGGCATGAAGACGCTCGAGCATCTCTGCAAAGAGGCGGCGCATCAGATCAGCATCGAGCGGTTCGCTCAGCTCTTCCATGAGCGCAATGAAGCGCGACATGTGCGTGCCTTTCTTGTCGGCAGGGAGCGAAACGGTCATGGTGATGTCGGCGACCGTATGCTGCGGCGCTTCACGGCCGGCAACAATAACCGGCAGCCGGATGCCGCGCACGCCGACGCGGTTAATGGCGATGTTGCGCTCGTCTTCGGAGGACTGTACGTCCGGGAGAGTCGTCTTATTTTCAGCTTCCATGGCGAAAGTCTTATCTTTTATTTGGTGCGGGCTGACGTCCCCGATCATGAAGATGGGTCTCGCAGTCCTTTGAATGACTTCATGCACGCGTCGGCTGGTCCGGCGTGAACGAGACGGCGGTCAGAGGCACGCGCGCAGATACCAGAAAAACCTTAAGGGGTTTTTCCTTGAGTTGGGTGGCTATCTTACTAGAGGTGCGCAGTGGATGCGCCCGCAGAGCGTGGGCCTAACTATGTAGACAGATACGATTTCTTGCATATTTCTGTCGTCTGCAATGATTTTGAGGTCGCGGAAGGTCTGAGAACGAGAAATATGCGGCCCATGCGCCCGATATACTTTTGACACATGACGCTGATAGAAGGAAGCAGGAAAGCCTCCCGCAACGGGCGTCATAGAGTAGAGAGACAACGATGCCAGTATTTATTTTTCCCCCCAGCGGCGGCGGCAGCCCCATCCTGAGTTTTTTGGTCGGGCTCGCCACGCTTGCCATTCTCATAGGTCTCGTGATTTTCTTCCTGCCGCTTATCGCCGGCATAGTGATTGCCGTCATTCTGCTGATCGCGGCTGTGTATTGCTGGGGATGGCTCAAGCGCAAGTTCGGCTGGGAGTCTGAAGAGGAAAAGGCTTTCCGCCGAAGCCATGGCGCGTTCTCAGTATCACGGGGACTCTGCCCGCTCCGGCACGGTTTATGAGCGCGAAGAGATCAGCATTTCTTCCTCTCCGCGTCCCGGCGATCGCCGCAGAGTAATGAAGGATGTTGAAGACATTGAGGAAACGCCGGTTAACCCGAAGGATTCATCGAAGTCCTGAGAAAGAGGGCTGAATCCCAGATTGATGTTCCCGGGCGTACAGTTTGCGAACCGCAGCTGTGCGCCCGAATTGCATCAGAGGAGCGGAGAAATCAGGAAGGACGCGCCTTCGCGCAGCCTGTCCGAAAGCGGGCGATTGCGCCAGGCGTCGGCCTCAAGTTCTCTGCAGTGCGTTTCATATTCGGCATGGAGCAGAGAAAGGTCGCGAACGAACGCCTGGTCGAAAATTGCCATCATCAGCTCGAAATTGAGGTGAAGGGAGCGATTGTCGATATTGAGGGTCCCGAAAACCGCAAATTCGTTGTCTACGGAAATGGATTTGGTGTGGAGGAGCCCGCCTTCATAAAGAAGAATCCGCACGCCCGATTCAAGAAGTTCGTCGAAATAGCGCCGCATGGCCCAGCCCGTGGCCGGGTTGTCGCACTTTTCCGGAACAATGAGCGTCACGGCGACGCCGCGCAGCACCGCATTAAAGAGCGCGCAGACTACCGATTCCGTCGGAATGAAATAGGGCGTGGTGATGGTCAGGGTATGTTCAGCGCGGTTGATGGCTTCAAGCACCAGCAGAAGGTTGCGGTCGCCGTTGGCGTAAGGTCCTGACGGGACGGTCGCGATGACGGCGTCTCCGACATTAAGCGCTGTTTCCGCCGCAAAGGTTTCTTCGAAATCCGTTAGATCGCCATCGGGCTGAAGCGCCCAGTCGAATTGCCAGACTGCCGCAAGCGCTCTGACGGCGGGGCCTTCCACCCTCACCATCGCATCGACCCAGGCGCCGACGACGGTAGCTTCGGCATAGCTTCTGGGATCGATCATGTTGAAGCTTCCCGTATAGGCGACTTTGTTGTCGATCACCACGGTTTTGCGATGAAGCCGGATGTCTGCGCGCTGCAGGCCGAAAAAACGAAGGAACTTCATGGGGAGCGCTGAAGCAATGACAATGCCTTCGCGTTCGAGGAGTTTTTTAGCTTCCGAGCGAAGAAAAACACGCGAGCCGAAATCATCGACAAGAAGCCGTATGCGCACGCCGCGCCTCGCGGCATCAATTAGGGAGCGCGTTATTTCCCGAACCTCGCCGCCGTCTTCCCAGATGTAGAACTCCATGTCGATGGATTCGCGCGCTGCCGCGATGTCCTTATGGAGGGATTGGATGGTTTCCGCGGAAGATGCTTTGAGTAGCGCAGAAGAGCCGGTGGCAAGCGGCATACCTGCGAGTTTCGCTGCAAGCCGCAGAAGCGTGCGGTGGCGCGCGAGATGCCTCGGAAGAGGCCCGAGCGGCGTGAGCTTATGCTGAGAAAGCTGTCCCCACCGTTCAATAGCGGCCTTGAGACGCTTTGCTCTGAGTCTTCCGATGGGGCGTTCGCCGAAAGCAAGGTAGAGGAGGAAGCCGAAGTAGGGCAGAATCGTCGTGAGCAGAATCCAGGCAAAGGCTGATCCCGGTGGATGACGCGTCAGCATGACGCGGACAATGACGCTGAGAACGATGAGAAGCTGCAGGAGCGCAGCCAGGACGCTCCAAACCGTGAAGCTTTCTGGTATTGCCATAAAAATAATCCGACGAGAATGTCGATGATATTAATGGAATAGAGCTGGATTTGGGGCTTCTGAAAAACGAAATCAAGGAACTTTTTTCATTTCAGCTCTTGACAGAAGCGAAAAAAGCCGTAATAATTCGGTCCTCTCGCTACGGAGGGGTGCCCGAGTGGCTAAAGGGGGCAGACTGTAAATCTGTTGGCTTACGCCTACGATGGTTCGAATCCATCCCTCTCCACCAGCGAAACTTTCGCAAAGCGAATTTCTCAAATGCAGCGCGGAAGGACACTAGATCCAGGTGGAGCAACTCCTCCTGCGATTCCCTTCACCCGCTCCATGAAGCGTGCCCATGTGGCTCAGTGGTAGAGCACTCCCTTGGTAAGGGAGAGGTCATGCGTTCGATCCGCATCATGGGCACCACTAATTTTTCCTTCTCTTTAAATAATTCCAGTTCCTTCCCGGGAGCTGGGAGCTTGTTCAGGAGCCAAAGATGGCCAAGGGTAAGTTTGAACGTACCAAGCCCCACGTTAACGTGGGCACGATCG
>ERZ838827.892-NODE-892-length-28601-cov-22.751909_pt1 | contig 28601 bp, 34 predicted proteins | sample MGYA00519881_ERZ838827 | MGnify/ENA primary metagenome ERZ838827 (study PRJEB31850, sample SAMEA3708842) | human gut metagenome | biome: human gut; feature: human-associated habitat; material: faeces | place: China | collected 2014 ...
GGTAGAGTACACCGCTTTTAAAACTCTCACTTAATGGTAGAGTACACCGCTTTTATTTATTACATTATACCACATTTTTCTAAATTTATGAAGTATTTTTATGAATTTTATTATTAATTTAAAATTTCAGCTTCCTCAAAATCTACAATTTTTTCTTTATTTTCTTTTCTAATTTTATGCAACATATCTGATACTTTATCTATTGATAGCTTTCTTTTTATCCTACTTTCTCTTAATTTTTTATGATTAACATTATTTTCAAAAAAATTTAATAACATATCATTCATTACTATATATCCTTTATAACATCTTTTAATTGCTTTGCATTGTCATAATCTACTATTAATTTTCCTTTTGCCTTTAGAGAAAGGTTTAAAGAGTTTAGTAATTGTTCAAGATTATTTCCTGGATCTGTTGTTATATATACCCCGTTATCTAATTTAAAAAATTTTTGCTGCATAAAAAACCAATCTTTAAAAAATATTAAGTTACTTCCAGAGTTAATAGAATATTCCCAATACTTTTCCTTTAATTCCTCGGTACTTTCATGTTGATATAATTCAACAAGACTATCATAAAATCTTAATTTTTTCATACTCCACCGCCTATTATATTCTTTTTTATAACGAAAAGTGTTGACTTTCCTATCCCTGTAGCCTTTATACAATCCTTTGTTTTGATGTTTCCCGCTATCCAGGCTTCAATATACCTCTTTTGTTCTTGAGAGAGGTTTTCTTGCTTATTAGGACGCCCTACAACCTTATTTTTCTTAATAGAGAGCTTTCTTCCTTTCTCATCAACTGGCAAAGCTGCATAAGCTCCTGTTTGTCTTTCTTTTTTTAATTCAATTTCTTTTTGAGCAAAATAAGCTAATAGATTTAAAGCTGTAGGTTGTAACAGTTCTCTTACAAACTCATTTTCATTATTGGTATTTAAAAGTGGCATGTTTAAGATCTCAACATAAACTCCTTTAGCTTCTAATAATTCAAAAGTTGCTAGAATATCCTTTTTATTTCTTCCCAATCTGTCTAACTCTGTAACAATTAAAGTATCTCCTACTATCAGATCTGCCAATAATTCCTTCCACTTAGTTCTGTTTAAAGTTCTTCCTGTTACCTTTTCTAAGTAAATATTATCTTTACTTACTCCTGCTTCAATTAATAATTTAATCTGCCTTTCTAATGTTTGATCTTTCGTAGATACTCTGGCATAACCTATTCTTCTTGCTTTCATTTTCCTAAACTAAGTCCTTTTGCTTTATCATTTTCTAATTTTTTTTTCCATGGATCATCTTTTGGAACTTCTTCAAAAGGTTGTTTTGATAGTATATCTTGATCTTTTATTTCCTTTAAAGATTTTTTTTCAAGTTGATCTTCCAAATTGATTTTTAAATCATTTACCCATTTTGGTAATTCTTTTGTCAATAAAGTGATTGAATCATTTTCTTGGATAAAATATCTAGTAGGTGCTTTTCCAACCTTACTATTGTCATAAACAACTAATTTATCACAAGACATAGCAATTTTCTTTAAATTTTCTAAGCTCTTATAATATCTTTCCTCTATTTTTTCAGCGGGAATATCATGTCCACCTTTATTAACTCTTATTTTAACACGATCTTTTGCTATCTCTGGATTTTCTACTCCTACATAAGCCATTAAAATTTTATATCCATTCTTTTTAGCTTCTTCTATAGCCTTTAATATTGTATTTCCTGTTAAAGTTGTTTCTTGATTAAAAGAAATTCCTTTTTTTATAAAATCCTTTCTCATTTTAATAGCCATTTTTGAAGCTCTTATCTGATCCGTTGCATTTTTCCAATTTCCTATTTTATTAACTATTTCATCAGTATTAATTCTTTCTCCAAAATCAGAATTTTTATCAAAGGTAGAAGTTAATTTATATAGACTTGATTTTCCTGCTCCATTTACTCCCGCAAAGATATAAAAATTTTTTTCACTCATTTTAATATCCCTCATTTTCTAAGACTTTATTAAAATTATTTTCCATAGAATATTGTAGGAGCATATTAAAAAATAATTTTTCTTTTTCATCTTTAGCATTAGATATTAATTCTTCAAAATCTAAAAAAGACAATTTAGTGTATTCTTTATAAAAGTTTTCAAATTTTTCTACATTTTCTAACATAATTTTACCTCCCAATATATCTTTCTATAATTTATTATATCATAATATTCCAAAAAAGTATATAAAAAATTTTTTAAATTTTTGGACTATTTTTTGTAAAAAATTATGGAAAATTTTAAAATAATTTTAAAGTTTAAAAATTATACTTTATTGGAATATAAATCTTACTTACTCAAAGATAATTTTTTATCATCTTCTATTTTTTTTGCCCAGGGGTTTTCTTTTTCATTCTCTTTTGTCTTTGGAAAATGGATTCCGTCAATACAATTATCATAAAGAAAAGCCTTTATATTAGACATATCATTAGTTTCATAGAATTTAATTAACATATCCCTAAATTTTTCTTGATGTTTTATTGGAACAGAAATAATACCTACTCCGTTTTGGATCATAATTTGATTACCTGCCATCATTGCTGTTCTCTTATTTCCGTCATAAAATGGTTGAGTTCTCATCAAATACAACATCATAGTTAAAGCTCTATCTGTTACATTTTCAATTTTAAAAATATCATTCATATGTTTTTCAATTTCTTCTCTATTTGGAAGTTCTGGTTTCCAGTCAGTTCCTCCCATATTTACATCAGAAGTTCTTAATGTTCCTGCAAGAGGAACTATATTGTATTCTCCAACTAATTTATTTATTTGAGAAAGGTATCTTAAATCTAAAGGATAATCTATATTTTCAAGTGTAAACTGCCAAGCATGTTTTAAATTAACAATAGCATTTATATCATTTATTCTCATTCCATTAACTGATAGTCCGTCAAAAATAACTTCTGTTTGTGGATAAGTTACAGCTATACCCTCTAAGTTTGCAGACTTCCAGATATAATCTACTAAATTACGCTTTGCTACAAAGATATTTTCTTCAACTGTCATAGAATATTTATTTTCCATAATCTCCTCCCTATTTTATGTCATTCATAATTGTTTCAACATATTTTCTAATCATACCAAAGTAAATATTAGGACTTTTTTGTTTTGTAGTTAAAACAAAATTTTCTGTTATTTTTTCTTCATCACATAGTAAAATAATTGCTTTTTCTTCTATCTTTAGTTTATCATAAGGATCTAAACTATTAAAATTTTCCAAAATTAGATCTACATTTTCAGAAGCTGTTTTATCTTTAAAAAGATCTAAAACTGGAGATAGGTTGTTTTTCTCTTGTATATTTTTTTCTATAGTTTTGTTTTCATCTTTTTTATCTGTTTTAGGTTTTTCAGTTTTAATAATATTTATTTGTCTTTCTCCTTTTGATATTTTTGATGAAAAAAGAGCAGCTATATTTTTTACATCTTTATTTTCTGTTATAGCTTTATAAGTTTCTCTTAAATAACTTTCAACATCTTTTAAAGATAAAGTTTTTCTAAGTCTTTCTACAGATAGTCTATTTGTTTTTGTAAAATTAATTCCAAATTCTTTAAATAAATTTTCAAAAAAATCAAGCTCATTATCATGATCATGATTTTTTATATTTTCTTGATTTATGTTTGCTTGATTTATATTATATTTAGTGCAGTTTTCCCGCACACGCGTTGGCAGTTTATCCGCACACGCGTTGGCAGATATTCCGCACACGGGAACTTCATTTTCCGTGTGCAGTTTGTCCGCACACGGAGAAAATTCTTTATTTTCAAGGCTTTTTAAGCTAGTTTCTTTTAAAATTGTATCTATATAATTTTCCTTAGTAGAAAGATTCTTGTAACTAATAGATAGTTTCTTACATAATAGTCTTAATTCTCTGTATGATAAAGATCTCACATAATCTTCTGTTAAATCTTCTTCTGACAAGGCTCTATTATAGGCTAATTCTTTTATTGTTTCTGTACTTGATAAAATACCTACTAAAAATTCAAAATTAACTTTATAATAAGTTTTAACAGGTTGTCCAGCTTTTTTAATAGAAATTAGTCCTAATTCTTGAGCTTGTTTTTTTATTGTTGTAATACGAGTTCTCGGCATATTTGTAAATAAAAATATGTCATCATCAGTAGCAAAGAACATTTTATCTTCTGTTAATTGATTGGTAGTTAAAAAATAATTATATTGATTAGCAATAAATGATATAAATACTGCCAAGTCAAGCCCATATTTAGCCAGTATTTTTTTGTTAATAAATAAATTTGCGTCTTGAGATAAAGTATTTATAAATATTATATCCCAGTTGATGTTGTTATTACTCATAAATAAACCTCCAACAGATTTTATATATATATAGATTTTAATATCTTAATTTATTATAGGACTTTAAAACTAGATACTAAAAAAACTATGCAACAATACAAGTTACATAGCCCTTAAACCTTTTTTTCTTCACTTTATCTTTAAAGTATTACGATTAGTATTACTTTTTAAAATTATCTATTGACATTTTGTCAAATCTTTGATAACATTTTAATATAAGATGAATACAAAGTTTGTTGGGTAAACTTGTATCGGCTCATAGAGAATTGCAGTTCTCTATGGGCATTTTTTTTATATTTAATTTTTTATATTTATTTTATACACATTTTGTTCACTTGTCAAGATTTTTGTTTTTTTCAAATAATAAATCAATTTCTTATATCCTTTTAATAGTATGGATTATTATTATTATTATTCCCCATTGCTAAGATTATAATTGACATTATTACTAATGCAATCATCATTACTCCAAATAAAAGTTGAAGTCCTAATATAAATAAATAAATTCCTGCTGCTATAGTTCCATATAAAAAATTAGTCTTTTTATATGTATCATAAATAACATATAACATAATACAAATTCCTATAATGATTAGAATAGTTCCAGAATTTATAGGTACTTTAACACTTTTAGTAGAATCTTTATAAAACTTTCCAAATAAAATTAATATAGCAGCTATAAAAGGTTTTTTAGAGCTTTCTTTTGAAAAGATTGTTATATTAAATTTTTTTTGATATTCATAATTAACTTTATTTTTTAAGATTGGTAAATATTTATAGCTTAAAATTGCTAATACAATATATATAATTAACATTTAACCTCCCTTATTTTTTCTTAATAGACAACAACCCATTTCCTCCTAAATTGACTTCTACTGTATTTTTTCCAATTATAAAATTTAAGATATTTGTATTATTAATTCCATTATCAGCAGCAGAAAAGGTTGTTCCGTCTGATACTATGTTTGTTATTATTCCTTTTATGAAATATTTTTCTACTGAATCTGTTTTTTGATTTAAGTTTATAGAACTAATTTCAAAATCAAAAACATCTGGAGTAAAAGTAAAATTTTTTTTATCATTACTAATACAACTTATCCTGTATTCATTTCCTTGTAAATGTTTTATAGTAATCTCTTTATGATAACCAAATCCTATTGGTTCTCCCTCTTTATGATGTCTTGTATAAGTTCCAGGTAAATATTTTTTGACTGTATCCTCATCTGAAGATCCACAACTAATAAGTAAAGTTGATAGTAGTAAAGCTCCACATAGTTTTAAACTCTTTCTCATAATTTCACCTCTTTTTAATGTAATCTATATTTTTCTAAGAACTCTAGGATTGCTAGAGATAGATACTCTATAGATGAATAAGTTTTATTAGCTTTTACAAATTGCTGAAACTCTTGCCATACATTATCCACTACTTTTACAGATGTCTGTTTGACTACATAATTTTCCCCTTGCAGTCTAATAGGAAGTATTTTCGGAAGTTGAATAATCTCATAAACATCTTCATTAAAAGTATTACTATTAGTATTACTTTTTTCTGCTGCTGTATTTTCTATTAAAATCTTGTCTTTTTCTGGATTTTGTATTTTAGATAGAATTAGATCCATTCCTTTTAAAAAATCAGCTTTAGTTAAATTTTCATCATTGACTAAAGTTATTTCACTTGATTTAGTTATATTATTAATATGGAGCTCATAAGCTCTTAGATATTTTTTCCCAAGATATTCACACAAGGATTTTAAATTATAGTTTTTATTTACCCCTAATTCTTTTTTTATTAAGCTAAAGGGTTTATCTTCAATCAATAATTTTAATAATAATTCTTTTTCTTCTGTATTTAATGCTTTCATCTTTCCTCCCTTTTTAGAGTAATACTAAAAGTATTACTCTTAGTATTACTCTTTTATTCACAACTTTTCATTTATTTGTAAGTAATATTAAAGGTATTACTTTTGATGAAATTCTTTATAGTACCCCAATGCCATTCCTATTAAAATAGCTTTGTCCATGCTCTCAACAATGTATCTTACATCTAATTCTTTAAAATAACATTCTACCATACCATTACTTAATTTTTTTGTACTCATAATATCCTCCTTTATTTTTTTAAGGATATATGATATAATCTAATTGCGAGTTAGGATATATCATATATCTTTTTGGAAGTCATATTGACTTCCTTTTTTTTATTTCAGAAGTAATACTTTTGATATTACTTTTAGTATTACCATTAGTATTACTTCCTATTTAAAGTATAGTTTATTTTTAAAGTAATGTCAAGTAATACTTTTCGTATTACTTTTATAAATGCTCATAAATTAAAGAAAAGATACATTATTTTGTAAAAAAAATAAATTTATTATCTGCCTAAGCTAAGTCCTTTCGCTCTGTCGTTTTCCAATTTTTTTGCCCATGGATCATCTTTTGGAACTCCCTTATTTAGATCTAAAGATAAATCTTTTTTTTGTTCTAAGTGATCTAAATATAAAGATTCTTGTTTTCTAAAAGTTTTCATTACTTTATCAATATGAGATAACATATCATTTGCTGCTGCTTCTATCTCCTGTGGTGTTGTTTCTTTAGCTTTTGCCCACCTTTCTTTATGTTCTAATACTTCATTAGGGAATAGTTTTAATCTATGTTCTAAAGCGTCAGAAACTTTATCTTTTCCTCCAAACTCTAAATCCCCTAGATCAATACGAATATCCCCAGTTTTATAATCTTTATATTGAATATCTAATTTAGTTTTATAGTATAACATTCCAGGAATATGGTTTCCTTTTTCTTCTTCTGCCATAATATACTTTTGTATTTTATTTTGTTCTTTATCTTCTTTAATCATTCTTTCTAAGAATTTGTATGCTTCTACACCTCTTAGAACTGTATCATCTTTTACTCCTAGATCCTGTTCAGACCACTTATAATCTATTATTAGCCCTCTAAAGAATCTTCTTGTTTTATCTGGATCTTCTACTTTCCCTTTTTCTTCAATATCTTTTGTTAATTCTTTCATCTGCTCTTTTTGAATCTCTAAATAATTAGTATATATTCTTTCAGAAGCCTTTTCTGCGTCTGTAGCAGCTTTATATAATTCATTTGGGTTATTCTCTAAAGCCTTGATCCATGATTCTAAATATGCTGTATGATTATTAAAATGTTCTCCTTCTAACTTGACATTAAGTCTAGCTTGAGTAAATACAGCACAAAGCTCGGCGACAAGTTCTTCTCTTGCATAACCAGGAGAGCCAAAAGAATTTACTTGATCCCTATTTAAACGATCTGGGTGTCCTGTGCTATGTCCCATTTCATGCAGGGCAGTTGCAAGAAAACTTTCCTCATTTTTAAATGCTTCTCTTAAAGGTAATACTATTTCATCTCTTTTTGGAGAATAAAAGGCTTGATCCTGGGCAACCATTTTTATTGGACATTCAGAAGTTTGGATAACATCATTTATTATTTCTGATACTTGACTTTTTTCTACTTTAAGTTCGTCTTTATAAGGAGGAATACCTTCAATTTGACTAGCATTAAAAACTGTAAAGTATGAAGGAATCGGTTTTGCTCTTTCTCTTTCTACTTCCTCTATTTTGCCTGTTTCCTCATTTTTTTCTTTAACTTTTTCGGTAAAAATCCATTTTTCACATCTAATACCTTTTTCCCCTTTTTTTACTTTATAACCTTGCTCTGCTGCTTGTTTAAAAGTCAACCAACGAGGATCTGTATAACCATTTTCTATTGCAGCTTCCATTAATTTTAATCTATTTCCACCAAGATATTTTGCTCCAGATACTGGATTTTGTGGACGCAAGGCTGCCACATTCCAACCAGGCTCAAAGATATATCCTTTTTTCATATTTTCAATTAGTTTATCTACAAGTTTTTTTCTTTCTTCCTTTATTATTTCGTATGCAGTCATAGTTTTATTCCTCCTGTTCTTCGTGATCGTAAACTAAATCATCTTCTGAAACAATATCTCCTTCATCAACTATTCCCATTTCCTTTTTGAATTGTTCATTTTTCCATTTTAAAAATTCTTCATATGCTCTTTCATCTTTTTTCATATAATTACCTCCTTAAAAATAATAATAAAATCAAGAAAATCAAGTGTTTATCATGGTATTACTAAAAGTATTACTTTTTTTCTTTAAATCTAGTTTGTTCAAAATTTACATAATTGCCATTCATTTTTAATTTTAAATACGCTTCATATTCATTTCCTTTAGAACTCTTTAGTTTAAATAAAACTTCTTTTCCTTCTAAAAGTTTTTTAGCTTTACTATCATTTATCTTTAAAACATTGTTGAAATGCTTCATTTCTTCCCAAAGAGTAAATTTACAACCTGTCTTATAATTTTCACAGTAATAATTAACTTTTCCTGTTTTTGTCTTTCCTTTAAAAATTTTTCCTCCACAAACAGGACATTTACCTATTTCTTCCCTTGTGTCCTCTTTAGATATAGTCTTTTGTTCTTCTGATATAATTCTTTTTACTAAATCAAAAACATTTGAAATTAGCTCTTTTTCAGCAGCCATATTATTTTTTATTTTTTCTTGAATTAGCCACCAATTAGCTGTCATTTCAGCAGATATTAACTCTTTAGGTAAAATACTAATAAGTTGTTGTCCTAGATCTGTAGACACAACATTTTTTCCTTGCTTCTCTATATACCCTCTTTTATAAAGAATACTTAAAACTAAAGAACGAGTAGCAGGAGTTCCTATAGAGCCTTTTTCCCCTGTATCTTTATCTTTTTCTCTTAATATAGCTCTTATCTCTGGATCTTCAATATATTTACTAATAGATACCATATCAGATAAGATTGTACCTTCTGTATATTTCTTTAATGGTTTAGTTTCTTTTTCTTCAATATTATTATTAATATATTTGCTCTCATAGATTCCAGGGAGTAGATCAATAGATCCTGTTGTTTCTTCTGTTTTCTCTTTTAAATATGCTCTATATCCTAACTCTACATATTTTTCAGATGTTATTTTAAAATCTTTTTCATCTATTACAGTTAAAGTAGCTTCTGTTTTTTCTTTTAAGGCATTTTGTAAAAACTGGATAATATAATAATCTGCTATAGCTTTATAGACATTTCTTTCTTGCTCTGTAAGTTTATTTAAGTCTACCTCTATTTGAGTAGGAATAATAGCTGTATGTGCTGTTATTTTACTATCTTCAAAAGCCTTAGATTTAATATCATAGTTTATCTCTGGAACTTGAATATTTAAGTTTTTTAGTACTATAGGAATTGTATTTACAGATTCTTTATATTGCTCCTCTGATAAGTATTCACAATCAGATCTATTATATGTTATAGCATTATAACTATCTCTTAAATTTTGAGTAATTTTCATTACATCGTCTGGGCTATAATTAAATTTATTTGAACAGTATACTTGCAGCTTCATTAAGTTAAAAGGTAAAGGCGGATTTTCTTTTAAAAATTGCTTAGTAACTGTTATTTTCATATTCTGTTCTTGTAACTTTTTGTCTATTTCTTCAAAATAGCTTTTATTTTTTATTTTTTTATCTGGAAATTCTTCTGCCTTACTTGAAGGTAGTATATACTTGAATCTATAAATATGTTTATCTTCTAAGTTTTTATAATTGTTTTCTAAATTATTCAAGTATTCATTTATTAGGTTTTTATCACAAAAATTTTTATTTACAATATCTCTTAAATTATCTATTTCTTTTAAATTCTCATCATTTTTTATTACTTGCATATTAGCAAAAAATTCATAATATTTTTCTTTTACATGGTTTTTAATTGCATTATCTCTATTAACTATCATTGCAAGTGTTGGTGTTTGAACTCTACCAATACTTAAAGTTCCAACTTTATTTTTTAAAGTAAAATATCTTGATAGATTTATTCCAAGAAGATTATCTGAAACAGCTCTTGCAGCAGCACTTCTTCCTAAAGGCTCATATTCTTTATTATCTTTAATATTATTAAAGGAATTTTTAATTCCTCCTACTGTTGGATCATTGATAAGCAGCCTTTTTACAGGCTTTTTATTATTAAAATATTCTAAGATCTCATCTATTAAATATTGCCCCTCGTCGTCTGGATCTCCCGCATTTATAATTTCTTCTATATCTGATTTTTTTAAAAGTTTCTCAATAGTATCTAGTAAAAATTTATTTCTATCAATAGGTTTTTTGCCCCAATTATCAGCATAAATAGGCAAATCTTCTAGTACCCATTTTTCATACTTACTGTTTATATCCTCTGGCGTCTTTAGTTTCAAAAGATGTCCACTTGCCCATGTTACATAATATAGATCTGTTTTAAAACTTTTTCCTTCCTGTTCAACCTTAATATTTTCTGATTTAAAATACTCAACAATAGCTTTTGCTACTGCTTCTTTTTCTGCTATAATTAACTTTTTCATAGTACCTCCATTTCGTGTCAATTTCAGTTGTGTAGTGGGAGGACCCACACCCCGATTGCACTTGAAAAAAAATAACACAAAAAGAATGTTATTTTTTTCCAAGCACTCAAATTTTTCTTTAGGTTTTATCTACTGTAACTTGCTTAATACAGTAATTATTGCCAGACAAAACATAAATAGTGCTAACAATGCAAAATAATATGTATAGATCTCATTATCATTATCATATCTATTTTTTCTTCTCATTTAATAACAGCTCCTTAAAAGTAATACTAATCGTAATACTTTATTCTATAGCATTATTTTTACTCCCGCACTTACTACACTCATATCTTGTGAAGTACTAAGTGATTTTTTATAATCATATTTGATATAAAATTTTGATGTTTCGTTATATTCTGCTCTTAATTCAATACCAATTCTACCTTCTTGTTCAAAGTAGTCTTTATCGTTTTTATATTTTCTATCTTCTAAAAATTCGTGGTTATATGAAATTGTAGGAATTATACTTACTCTTAAATCTTCATCATAAATAACTTTTTGAAATTCTGTTCCTATTCCCGCATTTATAGAATCATTTTTTTCTTTTTCACTCTTATTATTTAACTTTTCCTTTAGTTCAGTTCTTTTAATATCTGTTTCTATATAAAGTTTAGGGTAGAAGTTATAGTAGTAATTATCAATTATATCACTATATCTTGTGTATACTCCTATAAACTTACTATCTAGTTTTGTATCATTATCTTTTTCTTTAGATAACCCACCATATGCTGTTATAAAGAACTCTGTAAAATTAGTATAGTCTTTATAGTTATAGAAAATATTTAGTTGTCCAAAATCTCCATTAGTTTTAAAGTTTTTATACTCATTGCTTAGATCTGTATAGTTTAGGTTGAAACCTATTCTTTTTTCAAAGTCTGGAGAATAAGAATACATTAAATTCAATCCATTTCCATTGCTATTACTGATATTAGAATATGTATAGCCTATTTTATATATGTTTTCTCTGTCTGTGTTGTCCTCTGAAAGAGTTTTTAGCAAGTAGTCATTATTTATTTTCATCAAAGAGTATTTATTAAACAAAGGATTCTCAAGTTCTTTTTCAGTATTTATAGTAGTCATGTTAGTATCAAATTCTAGCCCAGAATAACCCTTTTCAATGTCTACTTCTGCAAATGCCAAACTTTGACAAGCAATTAAACCTAATATGATTTTTTTCATAATTCCTCCTACAAAAATTATTTTTCACAATCAATAATTTGTCTTAAATAAGCTATTTTTCAGCTTTTATATTAGTAATACTAAAAGTATTACTTTTTATTTTTAGTGCTTCTTTTAGTATTTTTTCTTTTTTTACGATCCCAAAGTACCTTGAATCATAGCTGTTATCATCTGATCCTAATAATACATATTCATCTTTTTTTAGAGTATATTCTTTAGGTAAAGATGATTTTAATATTTTTCCTTGTAAATCATATTCTTTAATAGATCCTTGATATTCGCCATTAATATAAAGTTTATTACTTTTTACTTGAATAAGATCTCCTGGAATCCCTTTTATATATTTAACTAAATAATTAATATGCTTTGGTAAATATTCTCTTTCCCAAATTACTGTTTTTGCATTATCTGGAATTTCAATATAAACTATTTTTCCTTTTCTATATTCTTCTATATTCTTTAATTTATAGAGCCCTTTAGGTATTGAAGGAGTTATGTTTATACAGTAGTTATTATAAACATATAACTTTACTGTATAAACAATTCCTAGAGTTATTAATAAGAGTTTAAAATATTTTTTTAAACCTCTATTGTTTGTAACCAATATTTTTTACTCCCTCACTACCGCCAGTATTTGCAGTATAACTATTAACTGTATTTGACATTGTTGATGTCATACTGTCTTTTGCTGCTGCTCCTACTTTTCCTGCTAAACTTTGAGTTGTTCTTGAGTTTGTCATACCTAAAGAAGATATACTACCAGAAATCAATGTTGATACAAAAGAAGGTATTTTAGTTACCATAAAAACAAATAACATCATAACACCTAAGTTTTGAAGCATACCCAACATTTCTAATTCTTGTGAAGGATCTGCAAAACCAAAAAGAGTGTCTTTATATTTTTGATAAAAATTTAAAATAATAGCTACAAACATAATTTCTATTCCTTGAGCAAATAGTCCATGTAAACCTTTGATAGCTATATCTTGAGTTTTTTTAAATGCTCCAAAAGGCATTAAAATTATAGCTGCTGCGGTTACTATGAAAAACTTTATAAAAATTGTTGTAATTTCTATTCCTATAAACAATGCTCCTATTGCTAAAAGAAATACAAATATTAATACTGCTGTAGGTACACTTTCTATTGATACTAGCGGGATTGCGTCTAAAGCAACTGTAGTTCCTGCTATTCCTAATATACTAAATATAAACTCTAACAAATCCGCAAACATTGCTCCTGGAGAAACAAGTAATTCTTTTGAAGGGATACCACCATTGGTAGCTAAATTTCCTAATTGAATAAATCCATGTAGTATTGTATCTACTATTTCCGAAAAATTTTTAATCATGTAAACAAAAAAACCATAAACTAAAATTTTCCTCATTATTTTAATAAAAATATTCATTCCTTCTTCTTCTACAAAAAGAAATGTTAGAGTTAAATCTATTAAAATCATATAATAAATCATTTGCAATGATGTTGCTGATAGGTTTGTAATCATCATTGCGTTAATATCTTGAAAGTGCTTTATAATAGTTGTAAAATCCATAAGCCACCTCTAAATAAAAGTAATACTAAAAGTATTACTGTATAGGACTTTAAAAATAAATACTTGGTAGTTATTTTTAAATGTTTTAATAAAATTTCAAATAAAACGACAATTATTCCTATTATTAAAAAATCAAATGATAAGTTAAATATATTTATTTGAGTATCTGAAAAAGTTAATATTGCAAGAAAAAAATAAATAAAATATTTTTCATTGGCTTTTAATTTTTTTAAACTTTCTGTCTTTTCTAAAAAATAAAAAACATAAAGTGCTGCAATTATTTTAGCTATAATCATATTTTTATACTCTTTTTTGATTTATTTATTAACTCTTGCATTTTTATTTGATCATTTAATTTTTGAGTTTTCTTTGCGTTTTCTAATTCTACTTTAGAATTTTCCATTTCTTGTGAATCTGTATTTGTTGACATAGCTTGTGCTTTATTAGCCGTTTCACTCAAAAGCCCTAATTGACTTATATTTGTTGAAATCTGCCCTAAAATACTATTAGTTATTTGTAAAGTTTCTACTACTCCTGTACTTGTTTTTGAAGCATTTAATAACATTTTTAAATTTTGTTCATCTGCTCCAACTTTTGCAGCAAAGCCTTTACTTGTCATCACATCATACAAAGCTGTATTTGATTCTTGACGAGCTTCTCTTATATTTCTATCCATTTTTTCAATATAATCTTGGTTAAATCCTAGCTTTTCAAACTCTTTAGGTTTTTCTTTAAATAACTCTACATATCTTTTAGAAAGGTTTTCAGTATCAAGCATTATTGAATCATAAGAATCAAGCATATAACCAAACTCTCTGTAATAATCTTCTAAGTGAGTTAAGTTACCTTGTGCTAGTTCATCAGAAAATCTTTTTAACATGGTATATTGATTTTCTATCTGTCTTACTTGGTTTTCTATTTGAGTTATTAAGCTCATTCCCTGTTGGATCTGTTCTGTTCCCATAAGTTGTTGTTGAGTATAGATTTTAGTAACTACTTTTAATATTTCTGTGATACCTTTGATACTGATACTTTTAGAATAAATAGTAGTTGTTGAAAGAACTACTAATGCCCCTATAAGGAGCTTTTTTAGAATTTTCTTCATAGATCCTCCTTTTTACAAAGAGTAATACTTTTAGTATTACTCTTGTATTTCTAAAAATTGTCTTGTAAATTCATCTGGGGAATTGGTATTTCTTTTAATCTCATCAGCTTTTGCCAATTCTTCTGTTCTTGAACTAGCAACTAACTTTAAAGTTTTTTCCCCAAGGGCAAGAGAAAACTTTCTCGCATAACCTGTAGATGTTTTTATAAAGTAATCTTTCTTTTCAGTAGCATTTGCTATTAAATCTATTTCTTCTTCATTTAAAGAGAACTTTTTATAAGTTTCTATATAAGTTTCTGTTTTTGCGTTTGGATTTGCTAAGAATATTTTTGTTTTACAAGCGTCATTAACTGCTGTAAATAAAGGAGAGTTCAATATATCTCCTAGTTCTTGAGTGGCAAATACAACACTTGTATTTTTTCTTCTTAGGACTTTTAGCCATTCTCTTATTTTGTCTGCAAAAACTGGGTTATCAAAGAACGCCCAACACTCATCAAGAACTAATAGTGTAGGATCTCCATTTAATTGTATTTCTATTTTATGAAAAAGATACATTAGTAAAGGAACTAAAGCCTTTTTATTGTTTAGTATTTGATTCATTTCAAACACATTCCATGTTGATTCTTGGAGATTCTCATTATTAGAATCAAAATATTTTCCTAATGGACCAGTTATTAAATAAGGACTTAAAGTTTCTTTTAAGTCTGGATCAGCTAAGAATGTACTAAATGTTGTTAAAGTTCTATATTCTATTTCAGAATTTGCTACAAGCTCTAAAGCTGCCCATATTTTTTCTTTTTGACTTGGTTTTAAAGTTTTATTTTCAGCACTAAATATATCTAAGATCCAATCAAAAGCCCATTCAAGCTCTATGTTTCTTCTTATTTTTTCTTTTTCTTCTTCTGCTTCTGTTAAAACTTTATCATCTAATTTTCCAAGCCCTCTTAATGGTTGGAATGAAATATCATCTATTCCTAGATCATAGAATATTCCACCATTTGCGAATGTAGATACTTTTGAGGAAGCCCCTTTATCAAATATAAATACTTTAGCTTTATCATATTTCATAAATTGAGTATAAAGCATTGCTAAGAATACTGATTTACCAGATCCAGTAGGACCGACTACTGCTGTATGTCCTACATCTCCAACATGGAGGTTTAAAAGAAACGGATTTGTATTATCAGTTTCAGTAAAAAGTAATGCAGGTGCTTTTAAATGCTTATTTGTATATTCCCCATTCCAGATTGCTGTAATTGGGAATAAATGAACAAATTGCAAAGTATTTAATAGTGGATCTCTCTGATTAGAAAATATATTTCCTGGTAGCGATCCTAAGAAAGATTCCCTACAATTTACAGTTTCTTTAATTATCATAAAACCTTTGTTTTCTAAGACTTTTTCTAAATATTCAACTTTTTTATCTAAATTAGCTTTACTTTTATCTGATAGAAAAACAGTTGAATTATATATTCCTTGAGATAAGTAATCTCCTTGTGTTAAAGTTTTTTGAGCGTCTATTTCATCAGCCTTTCTTACTGCGTCAAAATTGATTTTACCAGATTCTGGATCACGCCCAGAAAGTTCGTTAAATACTCTCGTGAAAAAACTTAATTTCCCCTGTAAAGTTGCTCTATACTTTTTTTCTAATCTCTTTAAAGCCTGTCTTTTACTTAGAAAAATAAATCTTGTAACCCAACGATATTCAAAAGGCAGGTTGTTTAGCTCGTCTAATATACAAGGCTCTGTAAAATTAGGAATATCCATTATAGTAATTGCTTTAATATATGTTTCTCCTAGCTTTAGATCTCCTAAGTTTCTTAAAAGTGGAGTATCACATAAGTAATTATTTAAAGCAAAAGGTACTTTTTGGATTTTAACTTCTATATCTTTTTCAGATACACAAGAATGTAAATAATTTATTGTTTCCTGTGCTGTTAATTCTTCTGCTTCAAGAAAGATCTCTTTAAATAAATTAAAGAATCTATTAAAGGATTTGATAAAATCCTCTAATGATGTATCTGTTATAATTTCTTCCAATTTATTTTCTATAAAGTATTCTGACATCTTGTTTTCAATATCTCTTGGTAGTAAATATGTTAAGGTTGCATAGTATTCATTTATATAATATTCTGCATTATTACCTATAAAATGTTCTTTTCTTTCTTCCTCAATTATTTTCCCTGCCAGATACTGAAAATTTGATTCTATATATTTATTTGCTTTTTTTCTTTTAACTTCTACATGAATAGTCCAGTTCTCATCAATTCTTTTCATCAAATTATTAGATCTTTCTACCAGATTTTTAATTTGATCCTCTGTATAGGAGATTAAATCAAATCCCCTATACTTAAAAGTCTTTTGATATGATCCATTTTTATTTAAGACTACTCCATTTTCTTTTAGTACAAGCCAATCAACATCATCTGATAATTTAGATCTCTTTTTAAACTCATTAATCATTAATTAATACACCTAGCCTTCATGGTAATAATCTTTTTCTTTAACATATTTTTTTAAAAATATAGTTAAAATTAAAGGATCTTTTTTAGTAAAAAAATATATAGTAAAGTGTAATATAGCTGAAAATAAAAGCATTACAACACTTTCAAAGATTACAACAAAGCATAAACCTAAAGCAGCATTTAATATAAATGCTTCTCTACTTATTCCCATAATCGTATCTGGTTTTAATAGAGTGTGGCAAGTAGGAACTTTTAAATTCTCTGTTTTTTTCACTCTTTAACCTCCTCTTTAGTGTCTTTAACTTCTCTAGTAATGTATTCTCCGTCTTTAGTAACTCCTAAGACCTCTTTAATTTCAACTACTTTTCTTTCTCCACCAATTCTTTTTAATACAACAACTAAATTAACAGTTTTTGCTATTAATTTTTGCTGCTTATCTACTGATTTTCTTTGATTGTATTGCTCAAGCTGCTCTAAACCACCTTCTGTTGAATCTGAATGTATTGTAGAGAATCCTCCAGAGTGTCCAGAGTTCCAAGCTGTTAAAAGATCAAGGGAAGTTGCTCCTCTTATTTCTCCTACAATTATTCTATCTGGACGCAATCTCATAGTTGAATAAAACAATCGCTCCATTGATGTGTAAATACTTGTCTTTAGAGAAACTTTATTAGGACATAAACTTCTAATTTCTTTAGTGTCCTCAAGAATTACCAGTCTTTCTGTTTGAGGAATTGCCCCTATACAAGCATTTGCAAAGGTTGTTTTTCCAGATCCAGTACCCCCAACAATAAGTATATTTTTGTGATCCAGAATAGCTTGTTCTATATAATTTTTTTGAAATTCAGTTATAGATCCCATTTTTACATAATCTTCAAGTGTAAATATTCTAATAGATTTTTTTCTTATATTAAATATAGGGTTATCAACATTCGGCGGTATTACTGCTTCAAATCTAAAGCCACTATCTGGAAGTTCAGCAGACATTGTAGCATTTTCTTTATCTAGCTGTGCTTCTTCAAAGGTTGCAACAGTATTTATAATTTTAAATGCTTCAATATTTTCAAGTACTATACCAGTATCAAACATGCCTTTAGTTAATGAATCCACCCATACTGTCTTATCGTCATTTAGCATAATTTCTGTTATATCTTCATCATCAAAGTATCTATTTATTTTTTCTCCTAAAGAGTTTTTCAGAATAGCAAGGATTCTATCACTATAGATGTCTTTTCTATTTGATAAACTGCTCATTATTTTCTTCTTCTAAAGAAATTTCTTTATCTTCTGAATCTTTATATTTTTGAATCTCTTGCTTTAGGATAATTGACAATGTTTCTTGAAACTCTTTATTATCTTTATTTTTGTCTATAATTTCTAACAATTCTGCGTCATTTAATATATCTGTAAAGATTTTTTTAAACATATTGAATATGTACTTTTTTCTGTTTTCTTGCATTTTCTTTAATCTTTCTAAAATTTGTGCTTCACTCTCTATAAATGAAGAAAGATCTCTTTTTTTTCTAGTTTTTTTTGTTTCCATAGTATCTCCTTTTTAAATAGTTGGTTTAATTTTTGCTTTATCTTTAAATTGAGGGTTGTTATAGTAAGTTATTTTGATCCCTCTGTATGTTGAAATTCCTTTTAAAAAGATAAGGTTTTGTTTATCGGAATATCTCATTACCTCCTCTGGAGTAAGTAATTCTCTTGCTATTTTATTTTCTGAAATATTCCCAGTATCTAGTTTTAAAGCCTTAAAACTCTTATTTTTTGTTTTAAGTGTTCTTTTTCCTAAAACACTAGATATTAGCTCTGCTGTTGCCTTATCTGTAGCCTGTGGAGTATAAAAAACTGATGTTGAACAGTTCTCTAAAATCATATTTTTATCTCCATAAGTTTGTCTAAATTGATTAATACCTTGTGCAATTATAACAGCTTTCATTCCATAACCTGCAATATAGGCAAAAGCCTTTTCAAGTAAAGGAATTTTACCAAATGCGGGGAACTCATCAAGCATAAGTAACATTTTATGTTTATGTGGCATTTTATCTGGATTCTCCATTTTAGGACATAATACCCCTATAAGTTGAGATATTAATATTCTAATCAATGGAGATAATACAGAAATTGACTTAGCTTCTATAATTATATATAAATCTACTGGTGTTTCAGCGTTCATTAAATCATTAATTCTAAAATCTACGGCTGATGTATTCTTTCTAATAATAGGATCTTTATATAATGTTATAGCTGTAATACATGATGATATGATCCCGCTTGATTCTCTTGGATCTTTATTTATTATTTCTGCTGCTGTTCTTGAAACTATTGGGTGTGTTCCTGGATTTACACCTGCATTTTGTGATGAATCATAAATAGTATTAAAAAATTCTGGATCATCACTATGATTAAACTTAGTCAAATCTAAAATTCTATCTAAAATAGGTTTAGTTGGATCATTGAAAAAATCCATTACATGTCCAAGACTTGCAACCTCTCCTTTTTTAGATTTTTCATAACAAGTATGTAAAATGATAGCAACTAATAAAGAACTTGCTTGTGTGATCCAGTGATCTCTGCCTTTTCCTTCTCCTGGATCAGTAAGTATGTCTGCTATAATTTGTGCGTCTACATACTCATATTTAGTTTTTAATCTTATTTGTGCTAAAGGGTTATATGAACATGATATTTCATCATGTGGAGCAAATTTTAAAATTTTATGTTTTAAAATTTTTTCTCTATACCCTGCCGTTTTAATGTAGTTTTCCCCTTTAATATCTAATGTTAATGTTGAACTTTCCCAGTTAAGAAGTGTAGGTATAATAACTCCTACTCCTTTTCCAGATCTTGTAGGAGCAACTAAAGAAATATGTGTGTTAGAATTATCTATTATTTTGTAAGTTTTAAATAAACCTTTTGCAAGCCCTAACACTACTCCGTCAGTATATTTATCTTTAAGGAGTTTTACATCATCTAAATCATCTAATGTTCCCCAACGAGCTGAACCATAGCTCATATCTTTTTGTTTTTTTAGAATAATTCCGCCTGTTATTCCTATCAAAATAAGAAAAGATCCATACATTAATCTAAAGGCTTTATTTATTAAAGGGTTCGTATAATATTCGTTATAATAAGGTAGCAAAAAGAATGGACTTTGAACATCTTCCATAGTTATTCCTATTGCTGCATAAAAAATATATACATTTCCTATATATAAACTTGCTATAATTAATGTTATTAAAGTAACTATAAATATTAGTATGTATTTTTTAGTTTTTCTTTTCATCTTTATTTTCATAATTAACCTCTATTCTATCGGCTCTAATAACATATCTGAATTAACTATTATATTAAATTTTTGTCCAGGTGCGATTGTAATTTCTGGTGCAATATTCATTACTTTATCGGCAAATTTAGTACCAATATTAATGATCTGTTCTCCTGCTCCACGCCCTGCTTCTGATTTCCAGTCATCGTCGTCATCATCATCATCTACTATTGCTGTTCCTGCTCCAATAATTGAAGAAAGAACTACAGAAGTAAGAAGTTTTCCGTAATGATTATTAACTTTTCCTGTAACTCCTGCGTATCCGCTTAAATCAGTTCCTACAAATCTATCTAATTCTATACTTTTACCACTAGGAAAAATGATTCTTTCCCATATTATCATCACTCTGTCTTGTCCAAAAGTAACATTAGAATCATACATACCCATTATTCTTGCTCCCTTTGGTATTAGTAAATAATTTCCTGTAACAGAATCATAGACATTTTCACGGACTTGACCGACCATTCTACCTGGTAAAGTTGATTTAACACCTGTGATAAATACACCAGGAATAATATTCCCTGCGTTCACTTGGTATTGAGATAAAGGATCTACAATTTCATGTTGATTGTATATACTTAATTTATCTTCATTCGTTCCTCTTAAAAATTCTTTTTTCTCTTTTATTTTATTTTGATCCTCTTGTGGAATAATATTTCCAAAATTTGAAGGAATGATAGAGTTTGTATTTGAATTTGTAGAAGGAATAAAACTGTTATTTGTTGTTGTTTGTTCTGGATCATCAAATTTAATTACAGACTTTCTAGCTGCCAATTCTTCTTGCAAAAGCTGTTCATAGTATGCTTGTAAGTTCTCGTCTATTTGTTTAAAGTTATTTTCAGCTTTAATCTCTTTTGTCTGATTATTATTTTGATTTTCAACTGTTGTATTATTTTTTTCTTTCTCTATTAAGTATGTACTTTTTTGTCCTTCATACCCTGCATTATCTGTAATTTTTTTTCTTGAAGTACTTGCTACTTCTTGTTGTGTTTCTTGCTTTGGAGCTGTCATTTTTTTCACTTTACTATTTACTATTGAAGAAAGAAAAACAAAAATTATTAAGATTCCTGCTAAACCTGCCCCTGCAATAGCTATTTTCTTTTTGTCAATTTTAGTTTCAGATTTAGGCTCATGGTTTTGTTCACTCATTATTCCTCCCTATATCTGTAATTTTTATTTTTAACAATTATTCTTCTGTTTCCAAGTTTTAAAACTCCTTCTTCAAAGATTCTATCAATTATATAGTAGTTTCCTTGTATTCTAAAGTTTACAAGTTGATCTTCTTTAGATCCTTTTTCTCTTATATAAAATACAGGTAATTCTTGCACATTTTTTAATACAAAATATGTCTTTTGCCCGTCATCAAATATTGTTGAAGGTGCAAAATCATATTTTCTTGTACTAATAGTATATTGATAGTTATGATCCTCTAATGATCCTGTTGTTATTATAGTTTTTTCTTTAGCTTCTTGAATCTTCATTACTTCATCTGGATATAACCATTTAACTACTGGGTTGTACCATTCTTTAGCAGAATATAAGTTAATGTTATACATTCTCTTATTTGTATTAATTATCAAGTTTGTTCTTAAGTTTATTGAGAATGGTTTAATATATATTACTTGTCTTGTACCCTCACTTGATCCTGTTGTACTTTGAGATTTTTGCCACCTTGCTGTATCTCCTCCAGATACACTAATAATTTGTTCATTTGGAGCTAACATAATCGCTGTTAAATAATTAACTCTACAATAAATTGTATACATTGCATCTTCGTTATATACAAAGTTTGTTTGTACTCCATTTTTTGCTTCTCTGATTCCAGAGATAATAACTTGCTTACTTGGTGTTATTTGCTCTAAAACTGTATTAGCTGAATAAGAGTTAGCAGCCATAACTATACTAAAAATTAAAGCAATTTTTTTTATTTGCATTGTTCCTCCTTATTGTTCTTCTTCTTTAGAAAGAGAAAAATCTTCAACTATTATTCCTAAAGGGTTGATGTTAATTTCTGCTATATCTTTAGGCTGCTCATTTGTAACTGTAAACAATCCAGTAAAATTAGAATTTGAAATTTCTAGCCCTTCGGCTGAATACATTTTTTCATTCCACTTAACTTGATAGGTATTTTTAGTTCTTGGTACTTTATTAAAGCTAGTTATATTTAGATCTCTTGAGATTAATTGTTTTGCTAATTCGTTAGTATCTTCATTTATTAATATTTCTTGATGTTTTTGTAACATAGATTCAGTTAAGAAATATGATAGTTGTTGGAAATTTCTTGAGTACAAAACATTATCTCGTGGAATTGATCTCATTTTGTGGACAATTTCTCTAATAAAATATCTATATTCAACCTCTTTAGGAACATATAGTTGTTCTGCTCTCCTTATAGCTTTTGCTTCTCCTGTTTGATCAACTTCTACTACATAAGGAATTAAAGTTGATTTGGTAGAAAGATAAACACAAGATAAAGTTGATGTTATTGTTAGCCCTAGCATAAGTATTGCTATTATCTTATATGTGTTTATTCTTTTTGATTGTTGTGCATAGAACTCAAAAAGTTCTTCTGTAGCCTTATCGTAATCAACTTCTTTTTTAGTAGTATTTTTATTTTCTTTAGTTACTACTTCTTCATCATTTTTTTTTTTTAGAAAACTAAATTTAGCCAATTACTACTCCTCCTGTTATATTGAATAGACCTAATAATACACTTGCACCACCAACAACAGCTAAAGCAATTACTATTCTTATAATTTTCCCCATAATACCAGAGTTCTCTGTTATTACCCAACCGAAAGCAGAAGCAACAATAACAACTAAAGCTATAACCTTTGCCATTGGACCACTAACTGATTTTGATATTTCATCTGCTGGAGTTTCCCAAACCATTTTAGAGTTGTTAGCTGCAAAAGTAGCCACACTCCAGAATAATGATAATGCTGCAATTTTAAATTTTTTCATAATAAATACCTCCTGTTTAGTTTGTTAATTGTATAATATCACAAAACAATATTTTTGTACATATATAAAGCAAAAAAAAAAAAAAAGTAGTAACAAAAAATTGACGAACAATTTTTTTAATGGTAGAATTTAAGAAAAAATTAAAGTGCACTTTTGTGGCTTGACACTAAAGTGCACGCTTACAAGTTTCTCAAATTTGTTCCAAATTTGCAGAAACTTAATCGTGACAGGAACAGATTTCCTGTACCTTTCTGTAACCCTGCGGGTGTCTGCGACCAAATAAAAAAAGGAGGTGTTATCGTGGCAAACTATCACTTAAATATGAGTTATGGAAAAGTAGGCAAAACAAATGCCCACTTTGATTACATTACTGCTAGTGGGAAATATACAGGAAAAGAAAAAGAGTTAGTTTATGAAGATCATAATATGCCAGATTGGGTAACATCTGCTAAAGAATTTTGGGATCTTGCAGATAAGAACGAAAGAATAAATGGAAGAACTTATAGAGAAGTAAGAATATCTCTACCAGAAGAATTAACAAAAGAAGAAAATATAGAACTTTTAAATCAGTTTTTAAAAGAAAATTTTTCTGGACACTATTATAGTGTTGTGATCCATGATAAAGAAACTCAACCAGATTTTGAGTTTGTGGAAAAACATAAAAATATTCATGCACATATTATGTTTTGCCCTCGTGTTATTGATGATATTAAAAGAAAAGATCCAGGAAAATATTTTAAAAAATCTAACTCTAAACACCCAGAGCGTGGAGGAGCTGTTAAAGATGAAAAGTGGAATGAAGTGGAAACACTTTTAAAACTTAGAAAAGATTGGGAAATTCTGCAAAATAAACATCTTGAAAAACACAATATTAATGAAAGAGTTAGTTGTGAAAGTTTAGAAAAGCAAAGACAAAAAGCTCTTGAAGAAGGAGATCTTGATAAATACGAAAAATTAAATAGAGATCCTATTAATATAGATCATGTAACACTTAACAAAGTTAATAAATCTGAATATGAAAAGAAGATGATAGAAGAATTTAATTTAAACAGAGAAATTAGATATTATAAAGATAAGATTTATGAACAAGTAATTAAAGAAAGAGCGAGAAATAAAGAAATTATCAATGAATTTGATTCAACTATTTCTCAAAAAGAAAAAGAAAATGCTTATAATAATTTAATTTCTAATAGAAATAAAATAGATATAAACAATGCTTTGATAGATGAACTTCAAAGTATCAATATAAAAAATGAAGTATATTCAAGATTAGTTTCTGGATATGAAGATAAATTAAATGAATTAATTTCTCTTATGAAAGAACATGAAGTCTTTACACAAGAGGAGTTTGATTTACTTGCCCAAAAATACAATGAATTAAAACTTATGGAAGCAACAATAGGTAATGAAGAATTTAATAAAGAAAAAGAAAGTGTCGTTAATGAAATTGCTGCAACTATAGAAAAACTTAAAAAAGAAAATAATAAACTAAATGATGAAATTCAAGATATATTTGTTAAAAATGCTAATAATAAAGAGTTCCATAAAGAGCTTGAAAATCATTATCAAAATAATAATAGTAAGAAAGCTATCAATAATATTATATTAGCCAACCAAGAAAAACAAAAACTTGAAAGAAGAATTGAGCTAATTGATCTTCAATTATCTAATTCAAGAAAAACTACTTTAAATATTCTTTCTAAGAAAAAGTATGTTCCTCTTGAAAAAGAAGTCGCTAAATTAAAAAATGAATTAGAATCTAAACAAAATCTTGGAGCAACAGACGAAGTAAAAATACTAAAAGAACTTTTGATAAAGAAAGAGAAAGAGCTAAAAGATATTGAAATTTCTTGTACAAAAGATATGGATAAATTTATCCGTATAAAAGAATCTTTTGAGAAAAAATTACATAATAATAGAGCAGAACTTAACTTTAAATTAAAAGCTGCTAATATTTCTATTGAACAAAATTCTAAAGAATTATTATTATCTAATAAAGATGTTAGAAGTCATTTAAGTGATGTAATTGAAAATAATAATAAATCTATTGAACTTAACAATCAAAAACTTGAAAAATTAAGATTTATCAAAAAAACTTTGAATAAAGATGTAAAAGAATTAGAGGTAATAGCATATCTATCACTTACTAAAGGTAAATATGGAAAATTACAAGATAATATAGCAAAGAATATTGATAAAATAGAACAAATAGATATTGAATTAATTAAATTAAAAGAAAATAAGTTATTTAATATTTTTGCTATAAGAAAACTTGAAAAAGAAAAAGCAAACCTTGAAAAAGAAACAGATCAGATCTCTAAAGAATTTAAAAATTTAAAATCTTCTATTTCTCCAGAGAAATTAAATGATGAAATTTCAAGAATCAAAGAAAATCTAGCAGAAAAAGAAGAAAATATAAATGAACAAATTCAAGGTGTTTTAAATGAAAATAGAGAGTTAAATTCTATGAATAATATTTGCTTTAATCTTTACCAAGAATATAAAAATCAAGAATCAAAAGATATTTATAGTAAATCTTTTGATATTTTAGGAAGTGGAAATACAGTTACAAAAAATACAGGATCTTGGAACATAAAAATAGAAGATGAAAAAGAAAAAGTAATAAGATTATAAAAATATAAAAAAAGGAGGAAAAATGAAGAAAATATTATTAATTATATTGTTTAATTTAGCTTTTAAAGCTCATGCTGATACTGACTTGAAGGAATATTACCTTCAAAAGATAATTGACCCAAATAAAGCTATTACAATTTATAATGATGTACATAGATTTTCTAAAGAATTTAATATTGATGAAAGATTGATTACTGCTATTATTCAAACAGAAAGTAATTTTTCTAGTAATGCTACCAGTAAAAAAGGTGCTATTGGTTTAATGCAGCTCATGCCAGGAACAGCAGAATTATTAAATATAAATGCTACTGATCCGACAGAAAATGTTTATGGAGGAATTAAATATTTTAGTCTTTTACTAAAAAAAAACAATAATGATATTCCTTTAACACTTGCTGCCTATAATGCAGGTATGGGAAATGTAACAAAATATGATAGTATACCTCCTTTTGCTGAAACACAAAATTATATAAATCAAGTTTTAAATATCTACCAAGAATTAAGTAATACGGCTGCTGATTCTTTCTATTCTAATGAATTTGCTAACACTAATTTTGAATGGGAGAATAATACCAATGAAATTGAAAATACTAAATGAAAAAATTGATTCCCTTAATAATCAATTAAGAAAAATAAAAGTAAAAAAATCAAATTTTAGTCAAACTGAAAGAAAAAAAAGAGCTCGTAATTTAATAATTCTGGGAGCTAATTTTGAGATCTTAGGATATGAAAAAGAAGATACAGCAGTTATACTTGGTTTTTTAAAAGAGAATATAGAATTAATTAATAAAAATAGAGATCATTACAAAAACATAGGTACAGATCTTTTACAAAAGAGAAAAGAAGAAAAAATCAAGAATCAAGAAATCAAGCAAAATCAAGCAGCAGAAAAAAGATTAATTAATATGGACGAAATAAAGGAATTAATGCAGCTATCTAAAAAGTATGATATTTCCACTTTTATAAGAAATACTTTTAAAAAAACTCTTTGGGAAACAATTACTTTAAAAGAATTTGAAGCTATAAAAGCTAATTTTAAAGAAGAATAATTAAGTGAGATTTTAAAGTTAAATTCTAAAGAGGAAAAAGAACTGAAAGAAGATATAAAGACAATATTTAAGATTTATTTAAAAACTGATAATAGAAAAGATATAGTGTATGAAGATTATAGAATTATTTAGAGTAAAAGAAAAAGTAATACTAATAGTATTACTTTTTTTAGTATGTTATGGTTAAAACTTGTTTTTTTATATCTAAAGTTAATTTTATTACTTGTCCTTGAATATATTTTACTCTTTGCCCTAAGAAAAAAAGAAAACTATATCTATATTTAAAAACCTTTCTCTTTATAAACTCATATTCCTCATTATCTTCATGTTGCAGTATAATTTTATTATTTAGATAACAACAATAAATATCTGTATTGTTTTCTAGTCCAAAAGCTATTGATATATCTTTAGGAATTACAATAAAAACTTTTTCTTGTCTTACTTGTACCAATAATTCTTTTTCTAATTTTTGATCGTAGTAATACTCTAGCAATTCTTCTCTTTTTAGATTAAAATTTGGATTTTGAGTTAAAAGATTAATTATGTCCATATTTATAAATAATTGGTTTTTTTCCATTTTTCTTAATGTTGGGGCTGATATGTTTAAATATGCTGCTAATTCTGGAATTGTAATTTTATTTATTTTTCTAAAAATTCTTATTCTATCTCCAATTTTCATCTACCTAAACTAAGTCCTTTTGCTTTATCATTTTCTAATTTTTTTTTCCATGGATCATCTTTTGGAGCTTCTTCTAAAGGTTTTTCTTGAAGGATTTCTTGATCCTTTACTTCCTCTAAAGGTTTTTCTTGAGAGATCTCTTGTTCTTTTACTTCCTCTAAAGATTTTTCTTGAGAGATCTCTTGTTCTTTTACTTCTTTTATAAGATTTAATTCTTTTTCATATTCTTTAGCTTTTTCTTCTAATAAAGAAAAATTACAAGATCTATTCCAAAATACTGACTTTTCTTTTTTTAAGGTAATATCTTTATATATTTTTTCAGCATTTTTATATATTTTTTCTCTTTTATCAATTTCATTACACCAACTTAATTCATTTTTTAGTAAATCACGATATTTGACATCACTAACATTATTAACATTTAAAATAGTATAAAGTCCTTTTGGAACAGGAAACATATTATTAAAATTTAAAACACCTATTAACTGATCTTTATATTTTATTTTTAAAAAATCAATATTATTTTTCATTTTAGAATGTTTTTCTTTAGGAGAACTTAGAGGAACAACATAATCTAAACCATTTACATTAAGAACAATTCCTAAAAATTTTCTATTATCTTTTTCTTCTGTAGAAAGTTCAATTTTTTTTTCTATTTTTTGCATATATTTTCTGTATTCAATATCTATTTCACAAAATTTTAAATCGTCCATAAAAACTCCTTATAATGAAAAAGGAGTGCTTTAAAACACTCCTAATTTTTTTAGCTCTCACTTAATGGTAGAGTACACCGCTTTTAAAACTCTCACTTAATGGTAGAGTACACCGCTTTTAAAACTCTCACTTAATGGTAGAGT